>Ga0181580_10005270_pt1 | contig 10491 bp, 15 predicted proteins | sample 071ome_23_FD_132413 | JGI IMG/M metagenome (GOLD analysis project Ga0181580, IMG submission 132413) | Coastal salt marsh microbial communities from the Groves Creek Marsh, Skidaway Island, Georgia - 071403BT metaG (megahit assembly) | ecosystem: Environmental > Aquatic > Marine > Intertidal...
AAAAGAATTTAATTCTCTTTAGTATTTATTGTAAGAGAGGTTACTATGTCACTTAATATATCAAAAACACTTTCTTGGAAAGATGCCGATGTCGTTTCAAGAACGGATGAATTTATTGAAGAAGAAATTAAGAGTTATGTCAAGAAAGGTGGAAAAATTTATGTGGGAACTGACAGTATGCTTTTTCCTCATAAGTGCAATTTTGCTGCAGTAATTGCTTTTCATAATAGAGATTTAAAAATAGCAAAATATTATTATAAGCAGATAAAAGCCGATGCTAAAGAATATAAAGAGTTACAAGTAAAAATATTAGAAGAAGTAGCTTTAGCAATACAAACTGCACAATTTGTCTTAGAAATTTGTCCTAAAGCAGATATTGAATTGCATATTGATATTGGGACAAAAAAGAAAAACGCTACTGCAAAATTCTTCAAATCAATCCATGGTTGGGTTACAGGTACTGGTTTTAATTTAAGGGTTAAACCTAATAGTTGGGCTTCAAGCTTAGCTGATAGTCATACAAAGGGAAGGAATAAAAATGGCAATAACACTAAAAAAATCGTCAGGGATCCAAAAGTTAATTAGTAGAATATATGGAAACTTAGATTTAGATGAAAACGTAAGAGATAATATTGAAAAATTTTTAAAGCAAAAGTTATTTATTACCGCAGTTTCAAAATTTAAAAGATGTGAATATTTCTTTACTTATAAAAAAAATGAGCATGGCACAAAATCAATAGTCTCTTTATATATTAGAAGAAGTAGTTTAAGATCGTTTACAATGATTACAAGAGAAGAAATGCTTAATAAAAATGTGTGGCCAAATGAAGTAAAAGAGTATTTGATTGCTGTCAATGCTAAAAAATTTACAAAACTTGATGAAGTATTTGAAAATATTTAAAATATAATGTACTATTAATCCTGTTAACACTATTACACAGGAATATTATGTCAAATAACTATACTGATTTTTTCCCATATAATCAACCAAGACAAGAGCAAACTCAAGCTATCGAGTTTGCAATCAAATCATTTTTAGAAAGCAATAAAAGATTTTGTATTATTGAAGCTGGAACTGGCGTTGGAAAGTCTGCAATTGGTTTAACATTAGCAAAATTTTTACAGGAGCAAATACAACAGAAAGATGATTTTGGAAGGGGCTCATACTTCTTAACTACACAAAAGATATTGCAAAAACAATATGAAAAAGACTTTGGTGGTAGTAAAGGTGATATGAAGTCAATTTACTCAGCTTCAAATTACAAGTGCAAATACTTTTCACAAAATGATTGTGCAACAACTTTAGAAATGATGCGTTCTATGGAAAGTTCTCAAAACCCAGGGTTGTTTAAATGTTGTGGAGGTGGTTGTAATTATAAAATTGCTAAAAAACAATTTTTAGAATCAGCTGAGTCTGTAACTAACTTTCCTTATTTTCTAACTGAAGCAACATTTAGCGGTGGAATTACACCTCGAAGAGTATTAGTAATTGATGAGGCACATAATACAGAAAGCGTTTTAAGCAAATTTGTTGAAGTTAGTGTAAGTCAATACTTTGCAGAAAAAATTGTTAAATGTAAATGGCCCGATAAAGTTACACCTGTAAATTTTGTAAGATGGATTTTAAATGTTTATTATCCTAAGTTGCAGTCTCAGATTATGCATTTTGAAAAGCAAATTGATGATTTAGGATTAAAAGGTCGAATTAAAGAATTAAGTAGTATCGCTAAAAAATATGATATGATGAAAAGTCATTCAGATAAATTGCAAAAATTTCTTAAGGATTACGACCCCGATAATTGGGTAATGGAAAAGCAGGAAACAGAAAAACGCGGATCTGTCAAAATAACATATCGTGCAATCGACATATCTGGTTATGCTGAAGAATATTTGTTTAGATTAGGACAAAAGATAATCTTGATGTCTGCAACAATTTTAAATGCTGATGCTTTTGCTAGCTCACTAGGTATCAAAAAAGGCGATTATGATGCAATTAGTTTACCTTCACCTTTTCCTAAAGAAAATCGACCTATTATTACAGCTCCAATCGGATTTATGACAGCAAAAGATATTGATAAAACTTTACCTAAAATGACATCAGCAATTGAAGAAATTCTTAAAGCACACCCAAATGAGAAAGGTATTATTCATACGCACACATATCGAATAGCTAATTTTCTCAAGAACAATATAAAAGGAAAACTTAAAAAAAGAATTTTAGTTCATAATAGCGACGACAGAGATGAAGTCTTAAAAAAGCATATGACTTCAAAAGAGCCTACTATATTAATTTCACCCTCAATGACTGAAGGTGTCGATTTAAAAGGAGACTTAAGTAGATTTCAAGTAATATGTAAAGTTCCCTATCCTTGGCTAGGTGATCCTATTGTTAAGAAGCGAATGTATAAATACCCAGATTGGTATCCTTTACAAACAGCAATGACAATTGTACAATCAGTAGGTAGAAGTATACGAAATGAAAAAGATACAGCTATTACGTATATTTTAGATAGTGATTGGGATAGATTTTACAGTAAGAATAAAAAAATCTTTTCACAAGATTTTCGTCAATTAATTAAATAAGGAAGAATTATGTCAAACAATATTAGAGTTGGTGATAAAGTTTACATGACACACCATATGAGCAACAAAGGTATCGTAACTGAGGTTTTTTATAAGTCAGTGACAGCAAGCATTGGCCCGGGAACTTTATCAAAACAGATGTGGATTCGTTTTCAAAGTGAATTAACAGGTGAAATTGTAACAGCAAAACGTCAGGACTTAACTAAAGATATAACTTAGTCTTTTAAATTGTTGTGCAATTAGTTATTATTCCAGATATTTATTTTAGATATCTGGAATTTTTTTTTATGGCAAAGAAACGAAACACAACAAAAGATCTTTATCTAGATCGTCCTACATCACACGGTGGCTGGCCTGGAGGACATAGCGGAAGTTATAGAGACCCAAAAACACCCGTCAATAAACAGATAGAAAAGTTTTTAAAAGATTTGGGATTGATTGATGATGATAATCCTCGTGCAAGATTAGCAGAGAATAAAACAATAAGTCATGAAAGATTAGTTGAGTTAATAAGAGAAAGTATAGTGAGAGTTTTAAATGATAAAAGACGATAAAACATCAAGCGAAAGAATCAAGAGACTTAAAGAGCTAAGTGATAAATTGTCAAAGTCATACCAGAAAGTAGAAGCTGATAGCGAAAAGCTCAAATGGGTGATATCAAACCTTTCAGTTGTAATTGAAAAATCAAAGTGTGATCTTTATAAGAAAGAAGATATCATTAATTTTTTAGAAGACATAGTCTGTGTAGTTGAGGATGGTGAAGAAGATGAATGAAAATGGTTGGGGAGAATATTCAAAGTTAGTACTTAAAGAGTTAGAGACTTTAGCGCAAGGCATTAAAGATCTTAATGATAGTATTAGTGATATGAGAAAAGAAATTACTGAGATCCGTGCTAAAGAAGACAAGATCTTGGAGATAACGCAGTGGAAACAACGGATTGACGAAGTGGCTTCTCCTACACAACTTAAAGAGTTAAAACAAGAAGTGGAAGATTTAAAGATGTTCCGTACTAAAGCAGTAACCATATTTGCAGTTATACAATTCGCAATGGCTGCTATATTATTTGCTGAAAGGTTAATGTAATGAATAAAATAAAAAAATTAAAGTTTAAAAGACTGATAGAAACACACCTAAAAAATAAGCTACTCAATGAAGAAGCTTTTAACACATACAAAAACAAAGGCTTAGGTGAAGTTAGTGTTGTTAATCCGGATGATTATCAGCTAATTAGAAAAACTGAAATGCTAGATCGAGTTGGTTCAAACGCAAAAAACACAAATGGTACTAGTTGGGTTAATAGTAATATTGAACCTGCTAATAATGCTTATTATATCGTTAAAAATGACCCGGATACAAAGCTGAGTGAGATGGTTGATAACAACGAAGAAGTAGGAGGGACAGGTGAGTATTTGGCAGGCGAAACTGCATGTTTAACAAGTTTGTTTGATGCAACTGCCTACCAAAATTTAAATGCAAAACTAAGCCAATTCGGATTTTCAGCAATAACTAATCTAGGCGGATTAGGCGAGGACTCTTTTATAGGTGTAGATGTATTTTTGTCAAAGAACGGCCAGTCTTTTTTAAACACGCCGATAAGCAATGGAATTGTTGATTTTGGAGAAGCCGGAACATTTGCTTCTGTTAAGGCATCCAACAGAGGTAGTCTAACAAGTGGTTTATCAAAAACTAAACCACCTAACTTGAGTGAGTCAGCACAGGAAGACGTAATTTATTTAATCTTATATTTGTGGTTGAAACATAATATTGTTGATAACCAAGCCGGCGATATCCATGCAGCATTATTTCCAGAAACCATAGATGTTAAAAGATATGATCAACTTGTTAAAGGATTTACGGGCATCCAAGATGCTGAAAATAAACTAGCACGACAAATGGCAGGCTCAAACGTGGAAAGCGAGATTAATATACCTAGACAAAGTGAAGGTAGCTCCTTAACAGGTGTACGTGATAAAGTCCGTGAATATATGACGAAGTTAGGCATTAACGAGGTAAAACTTGCAATTGATGCTATTAACATTAGTGCCATCCAGACAGGAACAATTGTTGACTATTTGCAAGGCAATTACCGCGATCATAAATATCTCGTACTTTGCGCGTCAAAAGGAAGCTCGCCGTCATCAAATCCAAAGTTAGTTAGAACTCCCGGATCAAATCCGACAACACCCGATAGTTTTACTTATAGTGATGCTACGGCCTTAGATGATAAGAAATACGATTATGCGTACGCAATGTTGTCTTCTAATAAATATGAATTTAACCCGGATGATCCTTCAAGTTATATTGCTGTATATGACCCACCTGACGCTAGTGGTAGACCAAAAAGAGACGCAGTGTATAGAGCAGGTGATATTAGTGGAGTAGTTTCTGGCGTCATTCAATACGAAAGAGGCCGCGATGCTTATAATGATGACCACTATGCTTTTCTCCAAAATTTTCATATGACATTCAATGCTGCTTTTGGAAACGCTAGGGGCGGTACCTCAGGCGTCTCCCCTAGAACGGAGTCATCCATAGTTAATTTTTTAACTACTCAACTTGCAATAGTCAATATTCTTTTGGCTGAAATAGAAGAAGACAGAATCGCTATTAATGCACAAAAAGACGAAATGATAGAAACATATAGTCAAGAAGCAGATGTGTATAACAAAGAGCGAGACGAGTTTATTGAAGAATTATTCGACGGAGAGCCTGGTGATGCAATTCCACCTGTTTCTATACATCCGGGCTCGGGAGATGATATAGAAAACATAAAACTTAAATCTGTTGGTGATATTGACGTAAACGACCCTAGTTATGCTCACTCTCCACAGCAATACACCGATGACTATAGTACATACATCTCTACAGAATCACATGAAGCAGAATTTTCAAGAAGAGTAAATAAAGCATTTTCTGATAGAGAACAAAAAATTAACGATTTTAAAGCCAAAATAGAAAGACACAAAAGAAGAATCGAAACAATTCAAACAACGATTACCGGGTTTGGTCCTGCTCCTATACATCAAAATGTATTATACGCATTTCTTAATGCTTTTTTCGTAGGCGGACTTAAGTCACTTAAAGACGCATCAACCAGTGTTGTTCAAACTACTGGTTCAGGTAATACCTCCCGCAGAGCAGATAAGCCCCAAACAGATGTTAAAAGAATAATGAGTGCAGTTCTTTCGACTATAATTGATGACCCGGGTACGTCTCCTATTTCGGGTTTAAATCTCAGAGATTTGTTAACACAAATGAGAGCTAACATTAGCGCTTTAGAAACATCAATTGAAGGTTTAACTGGTCTTGCACCAGACCCACAAGGTGAATATTCATATGCTGGCGCAGATCTTTTGATACAATTATACATGTCAATTCATTTTAAAAGAAAAGAGCCGACTACAGCAAACTTATTAACAGCAGGAAATGGTTATCGCGACAATATGATTAGTCTAGTAAATGTATTAAAAATGCAGTATAATCAAATGTTGTTAACAGCTGTTATTCTTGAATTAAACAGCACGGGCGCAGGCGAAGGTATAACGTTTAATGACCTATTAAGTACCCGTGGTGGAACCTTAAGTCTTTTATATGAAGCTATAGAAAGAGAATACGGAACAATTCCTCTTGAGAAAATTTTAGGGGCATTTATGTCATTATTTAAAATTAACACGGCATTAATTGAGTATGGGTTGTCGTATGTGCAGTTAATTAATGACTTAAGTAAGATAGTTAAGAAAGCTAATAAGTTCGACAATGTTCTAAATGATATTTATAATGATGAAAAATATTTTAACTTAGAAAAACCTACGTATAAAAATCTTAATACACAAAGAAATATTTCAAATGTTGATTTTATAGAAAGAGAAAATTTGCAAGAAGTGATATCTAGACATTTAAAAAAGTTAATAAAGGGTAAAAGAAAATGAATATTAGCAACCTTACAGAGGAACAACTTAGACATGTAATAAAGTACATGCTTTTAAAAGAAGCATATCCGAATCCGACCAATCCAAAATCCGGTGCACAAAATACTGGCTCGTCTTTCGCCAACGAAAGTTGGTTTAATGATCCAGCACTAAGAAATGCGTATCAAATATATCAACTCATGCAAAACCCAGACTCATTATCTCAAGCAGGAGATTTTCATGTAGCATTAGGTTTACAGCAAGCCCCTGCATATAGAAAGCGTCGTCGAGGAAAAAAGACTGTTAACGAGCCAATAGTTAAAAACGTTCCTGGGATAGGGGAGAATATTCCAGTCGTAAGACCACAGTTTGACACGGGTACATCGACTAGAACATCAAAAACTAAAGGGAATATAGCAGACAACATTTTTAATAAAATAAAATTTCTACATGAAAAATCAAAAGAGTTGTATGCGAATGATAAAATGAAACGAATATATGATGAGGTATCATCAGGTTTTATTGCACCAATGGACAGTTCAATACAAAGTCGAATCGAAGCCGAAGTTAGGAATCTGCTTAATCGTCCTAAAAAATCACCTCTCGAAACAGACTTTGAATCAATTAATGAAAACATTCCAGAGTCTTTACAGCCTTATATCGACGATAACACAGGTATCATTGATACTCAAGAAATCCAAAAAGAGATATCAAAATGGCCGTTTTCAAGCAATCCTTTCGGTAAGACTAAAGCAAATCAAGCCAAATATAGTCACCAAGATTATGCATATAATGCTGATAAAACAGCAGGAACAAAAAAAATTAATGAATCTGTCGTTGTAAAAGCATATAAAAATTTAGGATTAAGTAATCCGGCTCAAGCTTATCATTTTATTATGGACAATTGCCAATTACCCACAGGGGATGACGTTGAAATAGCTATTGCACACTATGCTCATTTAATTACTGGTGAAGATGTTGAGCACATTGATTCAACAGGTACTGACATTTTAATGTCCGGCGAAGGTGGTACTAAAATCGAATGTAAGTCTTCTAAAAAGCCAAACACAATTGAAAAAGGTCTAAGTGCTTCTTTTCCTGAAGATAACATTAACAAGTACTACTTTTTCATATCAAACCGTGGCAATGACCAGCAAACACAGCTGTCAATAGTGAATTCAATGTTACTTAGGTTTGTCTTGCTAATTAGTGATATCACCACTGATGCAACGTTATCTCCGGAAGACACAGATGTTCAGCAAGATTACGAAAATAATGTATTGCAAAGATATGTTGCAAAATTTGGAAACAAAAACTCACAAAGTGAAAGTGATTTTTCATGGATAAGAGACACAATTCGAACAAACTCAGAAGAAGTCATTAAGGGGTTTATACAAAAAACAACGCTCCAGTTCCAGAAAGGAAACGCAGAAGATTTCGATGATACTGTTACGTTTAGAGTAGGTAATGCAAAAGTAATGGTTCGAACACAAGTCAACTGGGGATTGTCAGAAGAAGACTTGATAGCTGATAATGATGAAGAAGAGACAGACGATATAAACGAGTCCAGGATATACAAAGACGTACTTAAAAGTATTATTAGCCATGTAAAGAAAGAAAAAGCCCAAAAAGATAATCTTAAAATTAATTTAAGTGAATCTCACATGTTAAGACTAGCAAAACATTTAAAAGGTTAATTTAATCAAAAAATGTAAATTTGAAAAACTTATAATAAAATAATAGTACAAACCTAGTAGTTTAGGAGTACATTATGTATATTACAAGAAAAGATGTCTTAGAAGTTATAAAAGGCATGCAAAAATTTGAATCGAGCTTGATTGATTTATATTCACAATATTCATATGATTTGCATGAAAACATCGGACGTCGAAATATTTTACTTAGCACAGTTCAAGAAAAAGAAACAGCAAGAGTTTTAAGTAAAAAGTTTTCTGAAGTCTTATGCGATGGCAGCCCTGGCAAACCCGACGTTGTAATCTGTGATATCGAAAAAGAATTGGAATGTAAATTAACATCTGGCAGTCATAGTAAAGGCAGCGTATCATACGCTTTACAGACAGATTATGCAACAATCCAAAATAAAGAAAAATTAGATTATCTTTATATTATTGCTTCTGATGATTTTTCAGAGTTTTGTGCAATCTTTTTTGAAGGACTAACTGCAGACGACTTCTTTCCTCCAGCAAGTGGTTCAAGAGGAAAATCAAGAATGAAGAAAGAAAACGCAATGAAAAAAGCAACAGCTTTGGTTGGTGATATTATTGATATTGCTGAAGATCGTGCACTTAAAATTGAAGCTGAAATTCTTGGAAAACAAGCAGAGAAAATTGAACGGATTAATCAGTTAACAGAAAGATTTAATAACACTAGTGAGAATGCAATTAAAAAAAGAGAGAGTATAACACAAATTATCTTTAATGAAGTTGCTAGATATGATAAAGCAATTGCAAAGCTAAAACAAAAGAAAACTTATTGGGAAGAATATTCAATGTTCTCTTTTGATTTGGAGCAAGTTGAACAAGAAAATCTTGAAGAGGCAGTTGCATAATGGCGTCAACAACTGTTAAATATGTTCAATTTGGCAACAAGTCTTATAGGGTGACTGAATATAAATGGCAAGGCCCGGCCGGTTCTATTATGACTTCTAGAAAAGTAGAGCTGCTTTATACAATACAAGACTTAACGGAGAAAAAATGAAATTTGATCATACTGCAATTAATGTTGAAAACATAGATAAGTCGATTAAGTGGTATTTAGGAGAGCTAGGAGGAGAAGTTATATATCAAGATGAGTCATGGGGTTTGATTAACTCTGCTGGCGTGAAAATTGCTTTTACACTAAAAGATCATCATCCTCCTCATATGTGTTTTGAAATCGACGCTTCTCAAAAAAATAGATTAGAATTAAATGGTCACAAGTTTAAAAAGCATCGTGACGGATCTTTGTCAACTTATTTAAAAGATATTGATAATAATTATGTGGAGTATTTGTTTTGGCCTCGATCAAAGAAAATTGGAAAAGATTTAAAGAAATTGTTAACTACCCAGTCGGAAAAAGCAAAAAGCGTGATGAGAAAAGCGAAAAAGCTTTTTTAGATTTTATCGACAAACTAGTTACTTTTACATATGGGTTTTTTGTAATGTTTGGCCTTATATCTTTGTATTTTTTTATAACTAGAGAACTATTATGATTAGAAATATATTTAAGTATAGCTTTGTAACTTTTGCTATATACGGATGGCTAATTAAAAGAAATATTGACACTTTCAGGAGAAGTAAAAATGAACGAGAATCTAATACAAACAATCAAGAAGCTGATAAAAGAAAACGATAATATCCTCAACATTAGAGGAGGTAGAGGTTATGGTGTAGGTCACCCTTATGCTGTTAGACAAATTAAGCCAGTCTTAGGTGATAGTCATTATAATCAACACGAAGAAGAAGAGGAAAAAAATAGTGACAAAACAAAAGTTAAAATTAGCAAAGCCTTCAAACAGAGATAATATGTTTTGGGTAAAGCAATATTGTAAAGTATTTAATCTTGACTTACAAGGTAATAATATCAGATCGGGTAACAATATTATTGCAACAATTGATTACTACGATGATGTCATTTATTTTCTAAATGAAAAAACAAAGTATAATATTAAAGACTTAGCACACGCTATAATGGAAAATTTTAAACTACATTAAGGAGTAACAATGAAAGAATTTAAAGCTGAATACGATACAAGACTATTATATCGACAAAAATATGAAACAGATGAAGGAGTGCATGTTGATTCAATCATTTATGCAGTAATGTGGTCATATTCAAAAGATATTGTTCCAACTACATCACGATTAAGGTATACAATTCTTTATACAAAAGAAAGCGGATTAATCCAGCCTATTCAAGCACTTATTGAGCAATGGAAAGGAGAAGGGTGGACAATTATTGATGAATTTACAGAAGCGCATATTACTTTTGATCATGAGT
>Ga0181580_10005271_pt1 | contig 10491 bp, 8 predicted proteins | sample 071ome_23_FD_132413 | JGI IMG/M metagenome (GOLD analysis project Ga0181580, IMG submission 132413) | Coastal salt marsh microbial communities from the Groves Creek Marsh, Skidaway Island, Georgia - 071403BT metaG (megahit assembly) | ecosystem: Environmental > Aquatic > Marine > Intertidal zone...
AACAAGAACTTGCTCTGACCGATACCTGATAATGGGTAGTGCTTGAACAAGCTACGACCACGTGGTGATGTCGCTGGATCGTCTTGATGACCAAGCTCTAAGTGGTGGTTATAGACATGCGCATAGCAAAAGTGTGCCTTGCCTGATAATGCCATCATCCAACGAGCGATAACGAAGCTGAAGCCTTTAGTATGGGCTAGCTCGTGACCATAGATGATACCGATACCGGCAAAGATACCTGTTGAAATTGTAGCACCGATTAACTGTGATCCTGTGATGCCGTCTTGCACCGTCAAACCAAGGATTTCAGTGGTACCGATGGGTACACCGTTCATGTATTGGAAAATGCGCCAAGCTAATGTGATTTGCAATAATGCAAACACACCTAGCATGCCGTACATCACACCATTGTGCAGTGCTGGAATACCATAGGTATCTCCATTCTCATCAAAACCAGCACCTGGTGTTTGTGCTTTAGTTAATGTATCTATGATGATACCAACGCCTAGTAATACTAGACCCGTCCATACCCACGGACCGCCTGTCATTACGCCGAACATTGACGCTAGGATCAGTAATGGCGCTAAAAAGTAACGCACGTTGATTAAAAATTTCTTCATCAAACCTCCTACGAATCTTAATCCCTTGTTAATTAATTGTGTCTTAGTATTTTTTATACATCCAAGGCTTTTTTGTGTAGCAAAAAAACCCAAACTTCAAATGGAATAACCCGATTATAGCACCAGAAATACGTAAAACCACAGCCTAAATATTAACTCAATATGCGTCTGTGAGAATATGCTTAATCAATCAATATCCAGGGATTATCTAGTACACAGCACGATTGTACAAATAATAAGCTTTCGATGTGGTTTTTTACTCCGGATGAACCCGAACTGTGGGCTTTACTTGGCTTCAAATATTAATGAAAGTGAATTAATGCAGTAGCGTTTACCTGTGGGCTGAGGGCCATCGTCAAACACATGACCCAAATGTGAACCGCAATTGTTACAACACACTTCAGTTCGTGTCATACCATGTGATTGATCAGTGATATAGACGAGCGCCTGCTGATTGGCGGCTTGCCAGAAACTCGGCCAACCGGTCCCCGAGTCAAATTTAGTCGTGGACTCAAACAAGACAGCCTCACAGCAAACACACTTAAAAAAGCCATTACCTGCTTCATCGAGTAAGTGGCCTGTGAAAGGAGCTTCTGTCCCCTTATTCCAACACACATCATACTGTTCAGAATTTAGCTTATCGGACCATTTATTTTTACTCATCCAACCCCACTTACCTGATTACAACCTATCTTTACTGTTTGGCGTCCTCTTTGCCGACTTCTTTCATACTTAATCGAATACGATTTTGTTTGTCTATTTCTAAAACTTTGACCGTCACCATATCACCTTCTTTCAGCACATCAGAGACATTTTCTACACGCTCATTTGAGATCTGTGAAATATGAACAAGACCATCACGCCCAGGCAAAATAGTAACAAATGCACCGAAGTCCATAATTTTTGCGACTTTACCCTCGTAAGTTGCACCCACTTCGACATCGGCTGTAATCAGTTCAATTCGCTTCTTAGCCTCTTCACCTGCCGCTCTATCGACTGAAGCAATCTTGATATTACCCTCATCATCGATATCAACCACGGCACCGGTCTCTTCTGTAATAGAGCGAATAACTGATCCACCTTTACCGATAACATCACGAATCTTGTCAGGATGAATAGACATAGACAGTAATCGCGGCGCATATTCTGACATCTCAGCAGGACTATTAATCACTTCACACATCTTACCCAGGATATGGATACGCCCTTCTTTCGCCTGCTCAAGTGCAATTTTCATTATCTCTTCAGTGATACCGTCAATCTTAATATCCATTTGTAATGCTGTGATACCTTCTTCAGAACCGGCTACTTTAAAGTCCATATCACCGAGATGATCCTCATCACCTAAGATATCTGATAGCACTGCAAACTTATCACCTTCTTTAATTAGACCCATGGCAATACCTGCGACAGGTGCTTTAATAGGTACACCCGCATCCATCAAGGCAAGACTGGTACCACACACTGAGGCCATAGAACTAGAACCATTCGATTCAGTGATTTCTGACACCACACGGATAACATATGGAAATTCTTCCTGACTTGGCATAATGACTTGCACACCACGCTTGGCAAGCTTCCCGTGACCTATCTCACGACGACCTGGTGAGCCGGTTCTGCCAGCTTCACCGACTGAGTAAGGAGGAAAGTTGTAATGCAACATGAAGGTTTCTTTACGCTCACCTTCAATAGCATCAATAATCTGAGCATCACGCCCAGTTCCAAGAGTCGTGACCACGATCGCTTGAGTTTCACCACGAGTAAACAATGCTGAACCATGAGTTCTCTCTAGAATGCCTGTTCTGACAAATATAGGTCGTACGGTTTTAGTATCTCGCCCATCGATCCGTGGTTCGCCAGAAATAATTTTTCCGCGCACTAAACTTTTTTCCAAACTTGAAAATTCAGCGACTACATCCGCTTCGGTAGGACCCTCTTCATCACACAAATCTTGCTTAGCTTGCTCACGAATCTCTGCAATAGCTTGTTGGCGTGATAATTTTTCAGAAATCTTATAAGCATCACTCAATGCTTCTGTATATAGTGCAGCAACTTTACCCGCCAACTCTTCATTATTCTCAGGCGCAGTCCATTCCCAGCGTGGCTTACCAACTTCAGCAGCTAACTCTCTTATAGCATTGATCACCACTTGCATCTGTTGATGGCCAAACATAACCGCACCCAACATAACTTCCTCTGACAGCAAGTTAGCTTCAGACTCCACCATCAATACTGCGTTATCAGTACCAGCAACCACGAGTTCAAGATCTGATTCTGCTATCTGCGAAAAAGTTGGGTTAATGACATATTCGCCATTAATGTAACCCACTTTTGAAGCACCAATTGGACCATCAAAGGGAATACCTGATATAGCCAAGGCTGCTGAAGTACCAATCAAAGCAGGTATATCAGCATCAATATCATTATTCATAGACATCACTGTTGCGATGACTTGAACTTCATTTTTGAAACCTTTTGGGAACAGCGGGCGAATAGGACGATCGATCAATCGACAAGTAAGAGTTTCTTTTTCACTCGGTCGACCTTCACGCTTGAAGAACCCCCCGGGAATCTTACCTGCGGCATAAGTTTTTTCTTGATAGTTGACGGTAAGAGGAAAGAAGCTTTGACCCTCTTTTGCGGTTCTCACGCCTACAACTGTTACTAGTACTGTGGTACCACCCATATTCACAATGACTGCACCATCTGCTTGACGAGCGATTTCGCCGGTTTCGATAGTGACTTCATGTGCGCCGAACTGGAAAGATTTCTTTATGCTTTTCACTAGGATTTCCTATAAGAATTGACTATAACAAATGAAATTACACAGGACTGATGTAAAGTAATTCACATCTTATTCTGCATAGACGATTCATTCTTGTGCCCTCACGAGAATGAACTAAAAAATTTTTGATTGAAGCTGATACATCAACTTCACAATGTGGGCGTCGTACGTTCGACAAAGATGACCAGACATGCGACAACAGCTGGAACATTAATCTTTTATCGACGCAGACCTAAAGATGAAATCAATTGTTGGTAACGACTCTGGTCTTTACGTTTGATGTAATCCAGTAACTTACGACGTTGGTTGACCAACTTTAAAAGACCATGTCTTGAATGATGATCATGTATATGATCTGCAAAATGGTCACTAAGATATTTAATTCGGGCAGACAGAAGTGCCACCTGTACTTCGGGTGAGCCCGTATCATTGGCTGACTGTTGATACTGTTCGATAATGCCTGACTTGTCTTCTGCTGTTAGTGCCATGTTTTATTATTTCTATCTTTAAGGGTTTATAACGATGCGCGATTCTACCATGTGAGTCAGCTCATACAATACTTAATTTAGCCCCGAGTGCCAAAAAATTGATTAAATTTCACGGCCTTACCCTGTTCCAGCTGAGCTAACCCCCTTAAAACCCCCTGTGTATCAAATATACGCAGATATTTTAGTGAATGTGTTTGCTCTAACTGCAGACCAATACCCTGTTGCAACATTTGTACAAAACCCTCATTCAATGTCTTGCTTGGATAGCCTGAATAAGCGGTTTCAATTGGTAAAACCAGCGACTCAATGTTCTTATGGTGCTGCAATACGGATTCCATTTCTTGCATAGTGACCATGGGATATAGTGTGCCGAAATCTCCAACTGACAATCTCCTCAACAATTTCACATGCGCATAACAACCAAGCGCCCGGCCCATATCTTCAACCAATGTTCTGATATAGGTGCCTTTTGAACACTTCACTGTCATCTCCACGGTATCATTAGTCATCTCGCCTAACATGATGTCATGGATTTTTACCAAACGAGAACCACGCTCTACCTGTTGGCCCTGACGAGCAAGCTTATAGAGGGGCACACCATCTTTTTTAAGTGCCGAATACATCGGTGGCACCTGCTCAATATCACCCAAAAATTGTGGGATTAGGGCTTGAAATCCCTCAATATGATGCTGTTTGACGTCAGCTTGACGAGTCACCTCACCTTCGCTGTCACCAGTAGTGGTCTCTTGGCCTAACTGAGCGACCACTGAATAACACTTTTGCATGGAAGTAATATGTTCTGCGATCTTGGTAGCACGACCAAAACATATAACTAATGCACCACTTGCTAACGGATCTAAAGTGCCCGTATGTCCCGCTTTGCGAGCATTAAATAAGCGTTTAACTTGTTGAAGAGCGTGGTTAGAACTTAGCGCTAATGGTTTATCCAATACCACCAGACCATGCATATCAATTCCACGCTTTTTTTTATTTGCCACGAATTATAATTTTGTGTTGACTGAAACTAAAAACGAGTTTTGCTAATTTTTTCTTGTGTTAATATTTCTTCCAGACGGGTGGATCTCTCAGTCGTATCGTCGAAATAAAAAACTAATTTAGGAATCACTCTTATACGCAATATTTTTCCTAATTCTTTCCTTAAGTGCGCAGCGCAACTATCCAAACCTTGTTGTAATTCTTTAGTATCTTGTGAAGTTGAAAACGGCGTGTAATAAATCTTAGCTGTAGATAAATCCTTATTTACAACCACTTCAGTAATGGAGAAATCACTCACGCGTGGATCATTGATATTTTCACGCAGCATGACAGCAATTTCACGATGTATTTGCTCAGCAATACGTAATGAACGAGGATAATCTCTAGGCATTATCAATCAATTGTCCGTGCCACTTCTGTACGCTCGTAAACCTCTATCTGATCTCCCGCCTTCACATCATTATAGTTTTTAACTGCGATACCGCATTCTGTACCGGAGCGAACTTCATTAACATCATCCTTGTGTCTACGTAGCGATTCTAACTCCCCTTCATAGACAACGACATTATCACGCAGCACTCTGATTGGATTGCCCTTTTTCACCGCACCATCGACTACCATACACCCGGCCACAGCCCCTAATGCTGATGATTTAAATACATCTTTCACTTCAGCAATACCAACAATCTCTTCACGGAGCTCTGGTGACAATAATCCACTCATCGCATCTTTAACGTCATCGATGGCTTCATAAATCACACTGTAGTAACGCAAATCGACACCGGTATCGTCCAGAGCTCGCCGCGCACTGGCATCAGCGCGCACATTAAAGCCAATAACAATAGCTTTAGAAGCCGCAGCGAGGTTGATATCAGATTCAGTAATCCCGCCCACTCCAGAACTCACTATAGTAACTTTAACCTCTTCAGTTGAGAGTTTTGCTAAAGAATCTTTTAGTGCCTCAGCACTACCTTGGACATCGGCCTTAATCAGAATATTTACACTGACTACTTCGCCATCTTGCATTTGATTGAAAATATTCTCGAGCTTCGCGGCTTGTTGAGCCGCCAACTTAGAATCTCGTGTCTTACCACGACGTAATTCAGCCACCTCACGCGCTTTACGATCGCTCTCAACGACAATAGCATCCTCACCCGCATTGACCGTGCCGGAAATACCCAGCACCACAACAGGCAGTGATGGGCCAGCAGATTCTATTGCCTCACCCTGCTCATCAAACATAGCGCGAACACGCCCATATTCCTCTCCACATAATAAAATATCGCCGCGATTGAGTTGTCCTTCCTGCACCAAAATAGTCGACACTGGACCACGTCCTTTATCTAATGAGGATTCAACTACGATGCCAGATGCAGGACCTGTGGGTACACCTTTTAATTCCATAATTTCAGCTTGCAGACTGAGCGCACTCAAAAGTTCGTCAATACCCTCACCCGTTTTTGCGGAGACGTTAACAAACTGCACATCCCCTCCCCAATCTTCTGGTATTACATTCAATGCAGACAGATCATTGCGGACTCGGTCTGGATCGGCTTCAGGCTTGTCCACTTTATTCACGGCTACGACTATGGGTACCCCAGCAGCACGCGAATGCTCAACCGCCTCGGCCGTCTGTGGCATGACGCCATCATCGGCTGACACCACTAAAATGACAATATCAGTTAGCTGCGCACCTCGAGCACGCATAGCAGTAAAGGCCGCGTGTCCGGGAGTATCCAAGAATGTAATCACACCATTTGGCGTATCAACATGATAAGCTCCAATATGTTGAGTGATGCCACCGGCCTCACCCGCCGCCACACGAGAGTGGCGAATATAATCAAGTAGTGAAGTCTTACCATGATCCACATGTCCCATCACAGTCACTATCGGCGGTCTTACTACCGATGCTGCACTGTCGTACTCAGGCTTGATTAAGTCAGTTTCAACATCATTATCTTCATATGGCTTAGCGACATGACCCAACTCCTCAACGACTAACACGGCTGTATCTTGATCAATCACTTGATTGATAGTGGCCATCACACCCATATTCATCATTACTTTAATCACTTCAGCCGCTTTGATCGCCATTTTTTGTGCTAGATCTGCCACTGAGATGCTATCTGGGATCATCACCTCATGCACAACAGGTGCTATAGGTTTTTCAAAACCATGCTTAGAAGTACTCTCAACTTTTTGTGGTCGTACCTTAGCTTTAGTTTTGCGCTTACCACGCTTGTCGGTGGACACATGCAGTTCAGCACGCTTACCTTGATCTTCTGATTTATCACGCTTGCGGGTAGAACTCTTTCTTTCTTTGGTGGGTGACTCTTTGACTGGCTCAGCCTGAACAGCTTTTTGTTGAGCTTCCTGCAGTGCCTGTTGTTCCGCTATAAGTTGAGCTTCTTCAGCTACTTGTTTCTCTCTCTCAATTCGCTCTTGTTCTTCTCGCTGTTTTTCCTCAGCTATACGTTGAGCCTCTTTTTCTGCCTCAACACGTTCTTGTTCGGCACGCTTTTGCTTTTCAGCTTCCTCTTGTCGTTTCTTTTCTTCTTCCTGTTCTATCAACTCACTACGTTTTACATATGTTCTTTTCTTGCGTACTTCTACATTGACCGTTTTTGTAGCAGATGCACGGCCTTGCCCACCCGATACTTTGAGCTGAGATGTGCTTTTTCTTCGCAAGGTGATTTTCTTTCCATCACCCGAGCCTTCTAGTTTAGAACCTTTACTTTGACGCAGATATTCAAGCAACTGAAGCTTCTCACTATCAGAAATTTCATCGTCGGGTGCTGTGAAGCTTAAGCCAGCATCTTGAAGCTGCTGTAGCAGTTTATCGACAGGAGTTCCAACGACTTCCGCAAGTTGTTTTACAGTGACCTTTGCCATGTATCCTCTGTTTATTTAGTTATTCTTCTGCAAACCATGGAGCACGCGCTTGCATGATCAATTCACCTGCCCTGTCATCATCCAACCCTTCGATATCCGCAATATCATCGATAGATTGTTCAGCCAGGTCTTCCATAGTAATAATTTTACGTGCAGCCAGTTCAAAAGCTAAATCACGATCCATACCTTCCATATTTAGAAGATCTTCAGCCGGCTCTGCCAACTCATCTGATTCACCAGAAATCGCTTGTGTCAGCAGGGCATCTCTGGCCCGACCACGCAGCTCATCGACGATTTGCTCATCAAACTCTTCCACTTCAAGTAGTTCCTTCGGTGGCACATAAGCAATTTCATCCACCGTTGAAAAACCCTCTTGAACAAGGATTGCGGCGACTTCTTCATCAACATCAAGTTTCTCCATGAATAGTTCTTGGAGTACTCGCATTTCACCTTCACTCTTCTCTTCAGCCTGACTTTCAGTCATAACATTGAGCGTCCAACCAGTCAGCTCACTGGCCAGCTTAACATTCTGACCACCACGCCCAATCGCTTGCGAGAGTTTATCCTCCTCCACTGCAATATCCATACTATTGGATTCTTCATCTAAGACTATCGACAGAGTCACAGCAGGCGACATTGCATTAATTACAAACTGTGCCGGGTTCTCATCCCATAGAATAATATCAATACGCTCACCCGCCAGCTCATTTGAAACTGACTGAACACGCGAGCCACGCATACCCACACAAGCACCAACAGGGTCTAATCGAGGATCAGATGAACGCACAGCAATTTTAGCGCGCAAGCCTGGATCACGGGCAGCACCCAGTACATCAATGACATTCTGACCCACTTCAGGCACTTCAAGTTTAAATAATTCAATCAGAAATTCTGACGCTGTTCGTGTAAGAAATAATTGAGGACCTTTCATTTCAGAGCGCACTTCTTTCAAGTAAGCACGGACTCGATCACCAGGGCGAATAGATTCACGTGGAATCATATCCTCACGAGGAATAAAACCTTCAGCATTCCCTCCCAAGTCAATATATATGCCATTATGCTCTGTGCGCTTGGCGACCCCCATCACTAATTCACCGACACGATTACTATAAGCATCTACGATAAGGGCTCTTTCAGCCTCACGGACTTTTTGCACGATCACTTGCTTAGCCGTATGCGCAGCAATTCGTCCAAATGAAACCGACTCGATGTCTTCTTCTATGTAGTCACCTACTTCAGCATCCGCTTTTTTCTGAATAGCGTAGCTGTAAAGTATTTGCTTTTCCGGTGACTCAAATTCTGGATCTTCATCATCTACCACCAACCAGCGACGGTAAGTATTGTAATCACCAGACTCACGATCAATTTCCACACGAACCTCAATATCCTGCGTATATCTTTTACGAGTGGCTGTGGCTAAGGCTGCCTCTATTGCTTGAAAAATTACTTCCTGATCAACCCCTTTTTCATTTGAGACTGTTTCAGCAACCATTAAAATTTCTTTATTCATACCTGCATATTCCTACTCTTAGCTAATCCTGAGAATGTATTCTTAGAGATAAATCAAATGTGCTCTTTTTACTGCATCTATGGAAAAACTCACCTCAAGCCCATCTACCATCATGATGATGTTATCTGACTCAATTCCAATGAGTTCTCCTTTAAAATTCTTACGTCCTTCCAACGCCCAAGCCAGTCTTACCTTAATTTCAAAACCCAAATAACGCTGATAATGCGCCAACTTCAATAATGGACGTTCAACACCTGGTGATGACACCTCTAAAGTGTATGGCACCGCAATTGGATCTTCCACATCGAGCACTGCGCTCACTTGATGACTGACCTCTGAGCAATGATCCAGTGTGACTCCATCCTCATGATCAATATATATTTTTATGAGTGCATGTCTCTGCGAACTGCGGTATTCAAGTCCCCACAGCTGATAACCAAGACCAGTAATAATCGGATCAAATAAAGATTCTAAAGTTTGCGAATCGACCCTCAAAACCAATCTCCTCAAAATGCCAGTCGTTTTTAACCAGACAACAAAAAAGCCCCATGCGGGGCTTTAAAAAATTCTTTACTGATCGTGTATATCCAATATCGTACCGATTATATTTAACAGTTTAACAATGAGCAAGCAGTATTCACTCTGCCAATCGGAAAACCTAGATTTAAATGACATCATCCTTTAATTTCGACAAGATACCACTGTATCCAAGTACACTATATGGCGGTCTTAATAAAATGCATCTATGAATCAATGAATCCATTACATAACAGGGGTATCTGGACAATAAAATCAACCTTTGAGTATTATAGAGAAGCTCGAAAAGGTTCAGCTGAATTGGCATTAGGGCTATAAAAACAATTACTTACATATTTTAATCTAACACGGAATCTAACCACAACAAGATAGACTAGATCTCATAGAGAAAGCATCTCACAACACAATGCTAGAGAACCTAGCAGCCTCTAGATCAATATCTACTCAGCCTCAGAATACTGCAGAAACCGATACATTTGCCCTTCCGCCATCACCTAAGGACATGCCATCCACTGGAGACAAATCAACAGTGATCCTTGCTGACTCACTATCATCTAACCAACGATTAAAGCCAATGTACCAAGAGGCCTGGGAATCTAATGCCTCATCCACAGCAGATTGTTTTGCCGATAACCCCGAACGAATGACTAAGCTAGTTTTTGG
>Ga0181580_10005279_pt1 | contig 10485 bp, 10 predicted proteins | sample 071ome_23_FD_132413 | JGI IMG/M metagenome (GOLD analysis project Ga0181580, IMG submission 132413) | Coastal salt marsh microbial communities from the Groves Creek Marsh, Skidaway Island, Georgia - 071403BT metaG (megahit assembly) | ecosystem: Environmental > Aquatic > Marine > Intertidal...
ATTTAACCAATAATTGCGCCGACATTAAAGATTGGTGCATACATCGCAATCATCAGCCCCCCGACTGTAATACCCATAAACACAATCATAATGGGTTCTATTAAACTTGATAGATTAGCAACGGCCTGATCAAATTCTTCTTCATAATATTTTGCAACTGAGCCAAACATAGCATCTAAACTACCGGTTTGTTCACCAACGCTAATGAGCTGGCTAAAGGTTGGGGGGAATATTTTTTCTTTAAAAAATAATTCAGTTAATCTCGATCCTGAAAAAACACCTTTTTTTATATTTTCTAAAGCTTCAATAACAATGGTGTTGGTTGTTACTGATTTTGCAATATCAATACTTTCTAACAAATTAACACCTGCAGAACTTAAATTACCAAGCACTAGGGAAATTCTAGCTAAAACAGATTTTAAAATTAAATTTCCAAAGATAGGAAGTTTTAATGTGAATTGGTGCCATTTTTTCCTAATTGCATAATTTCTGGCAATTAAAAATTTCATTAAAAAAATAAAACTAATTAAAATAATAGCTGATAAACCTCCTCCTGATGGCGACCTCATAAAATCACTAGCTGCCATAATTGCAGCTGTTGGAGCTGGAACATCAACACCCATACCTTTGTACATTTCAACAAATACTGGAACTACTTTAATTAACATAAAGACCGTCACTAAAATGGCTACAGAAAATAAAACCGCTGGATAGAATAATGCACTTTTAATTTGAGATTTAATTTTTTCTCTTTTCTCTAAAGCGATTACTATTCGCTCAAAAAATACATCAAGTTTTCCGCTGGACTCTCCTGCTCTCACTAGATTGACAAATACATTATCAAAAGCTTTAGGATGTTTTTCAAATGAAGTGGATAACCCAATACCAGACTCTAAATCGCTTTTAATGCTAGAAATAATTTTTTTCATATTAGGGCTTTCGGTTTGGTCTTCTAACATTTGCAAAGCATTTAAAACAGGAAGGCCTGCTCTAATCATCGTGGAAAATTGTTTGGCAAAAATCATAATTTCTTTTGGTTTCACTCCACTTCCAAAAGTAAAACTTGTTTTAACTTTCTTTTCTTGAGCCTCTTTCTTTTTTTTAGACTTTTGAAGTTTAGTAATAATAATTTTTTGATTTTTTAATTTGAAAGCCGCATCTTGTTCATTGACGGCATCAATATCTCCTTCAACATATTTACCTTGGGAAATGCCTTTGTAATTAAATGAGAGCATCTATACGGATAAAACTCTTTCATATTCTGCAAATGAAAGTTCGCTAGCTAACAGTAAATCTTTACCCATATCTTGCATTGTTCTAAAACCTTGTTTTTTAGCTAAAGTGGTTAGCTCTTCTTGTCCCATGTTACTTAAAATTGCTTGTTTTAATTCTTTGCTAATATCTAAAATTTCATAAATTCCCATTCGGCCTTTGTAACCTGTATTACTACAATTCTCGCAACCCTTCCCTTTATAAACTTTGGCTCTTGCAGCTTGTTCAGGTGCAAAACCAATAGATGATAATAATTTAGGATTTAAAGCTTCATCAATTTCTTTACAGTCAGGACAGTTTCTCCTCGCTAATCTTTGTGCCATCACCAATGATAAAGCTGCGGAAATTAAATAATTTGGAGTTCCCATGTTCTGCAACCTGGTAATCGTACTAGGGGCATCGTTGGTGTGAATGGTACTAAAAACTAAGTGACCCGTTAAAGCAGCTTTTAAAGCAATATCGACTGTATCTTTATCTCTAATCTCTCCAACCAAAATCACTTCAGGGTCTTGTCTTAAAAAAGATCGAAGTGCAGTTGCAAAAGTATAGCCAATATCCTCTCTCACTTGAACCTGGCCTATTCCATCCATTTCATATTCAACAGGATCTTCCGCAGTTAAAATATTAAGGTCAGGTTTATTAATATCTTTTAAGACACTATAAAGCGTTGTGGTTTTACCACTTCCAGTTGGTCCAGTAACCAACACCATACCTTGAGGAGAGTTAATTGCTTTTTTTAATTTTTGAAGGTCAGAATCTTCAAATCCAAGTTCTTCTAATTTTTTTTCACCTGCATCCTTATTCAAGATCCTCATGACAATACGTTCATTATTATTGGTAGGTAAGATTGAAACCCTAAGGTCAACCTCTTTGTTTATTTTATCTTTTTTTAATTTAAATGAGATTGCGCCATCTTGTGGAATTCTTCGCTCGGCTATATCTAATTTACTGACAATTTTTATCCTTGTAACGACTGCATTATAATTTTCATGTAAAAAACGGGTATATTGGTCGATGCTTTTTAGCATCCCATCTAGACGAAAACGAACTCGACTTGTTTTTTTAAAAGGCTCAATATGAATATCACTTGCTCCTTTTAAAATTGCCTCTCCAATTATATTGTTCGTAAATTTAATAACCTCAGATTCATTTTCAATAGGAGTAATGTCCTCTACTTCTTTTTTATTTTCTTCTAAATCAATATCATCTAGATCTGATATTCCATTTCCGTTTTTAGTTTTATTAATTTTTGCTCCAGGTTCTAAGCTATTGATAAAATTGTTGATATCTGAGATCGAGGCTGCATAAAGTTCAGGTTCCATTTGTGTTATCGTTTTTAAATTTTTCATTAATGTTAATTTAGATCCGTCTGAAATTGCAATCTTGATCACATTATCGGCAATCTCAAACGGAACAAGAAAGTTTTCTCTCAAATAATTCGTTGGAAATATTTTCTTTAATTCATCAGTTAATTTATAATTTTTTAAATCAACAATAGGTAAAGAAAAGTTTGAGGATAAAAGTTTTAATACATTGTTTTCAGTAATAATTTTTAAATCAAATAAAGTTTCAATTTTACTTTTGCCAAGCTCTGAACTTAATTTATCAATTTTAGTAATATCCGTATTGTTAATAATATTATTATCAAGCAACATATTGATGAGATTTTGATCGCTACTTTTATCAATCGTTAACATTTTAAATCACTCGTGGTGCAATGAAAATTAAAAGTTCATCTAGATTGTCAACTTTAGATTTACTTTTAAATAAATTACCCAGTACAGGAACTCGTCCAAGCCCTGGGGTTCTTGAGATATTATCTGAATTTACATTCTTTTTAACTCCACCAATCACCACAATATCTCCATCACTTACTAATAATTTTGTAACAATTTCCATTTTATTAATAGGAGGTTCGTCTCCACTTCCTGGAGTTACTGAGTCATTATTCACTTTAATATCTAATAATACATTTCCATCACCCACAACACTTGGGGTCACTTCTAATTTTAAAGCAGCCTCTTTAAATGAAGTAGAAGTAGTTCCATCTGATGTTGTTTGATAAGGTATTTCTTGTCCTTGGGTAATTAACGCTTTTTGATTATTTAAGGTAAAGACTTTAGGGTTAGATAAGGTTTTACTCATTCCTTCACTTTCAAGTGCGGTTAACTCTAGCTTCAAAGCAGTTGCTCCTACCGTTTTAATAATACCAATTCCACTTGTAGCGCCAGCAACTGGAAAGGCTGAAACGGTTCCCGCATTATTACCTAGGGTCACACCTGCAGATCCGCCTGCGGCACCTCCAATGATCCCTTCAACGGTTGTGGTTCCTTTTCTGGCAGATGTAGTTGAAGCACCTATTCTTGATCCTAATGCTCTTTCAAAGTCATCGCTCGCTTCAATAATAAAAGCTTCAATTAATACTTGACGAGTTCTGACATCAATTTCTCTTATGACTTTATCAACAACGTCTAAATCTGGCTTTCTTCCTCTGACAATGATCGATCTTGTCACATTTTCAACAGTAATTTTTAACGAGCCAGTAGTTTGTATGCCACCAGCTCCAGCTCCACCCCCTGCGGAACCTGATGATCCTAAAGCAAACAAGTCTTCTAATGTTTTTTTAGCTTGATCTGGCGAAATATAATAAAGTCTCCAAATCTCAGAAATAACAGGCTCTACAGTTTCTTCTAACTGTATTTTTTTTCTAAGCGCATCTGCTCTTTGGGATTTAAATGTTTCTTGTTGAGTGAGTTTTTCAGGAGAATGAACTCGAATTAATCCTGAGGGAACATCAAGGTCAGCTGCATAACTTTTCATATCAAGTAGAGCGTAAAAAGCTTTATCCCATGGCACATCATCTAATTTTGCTGTGATGGTACCTGTAATTTCATCTCCTACTAAAATATTAATACCCCCAATCTTACCAAGAGACATCATGGCATAACGAAAATCTAAGTTATTAAAATTAATAGAAACATTTTGTTTTAAATTGCTAAACTCATCTGAAATGGTGACATAATTTCTAATTTCTTCTGATGTAATAACTTTTCTTTTGGTATCTCTTGTTTCAAATTCAGGCTCAAAAGGTTTCGGTCCCATCTCAACCATCTCCTGCATACCCTTTTTACCTTTTTCTAAAATAGATTTCGTATTAATAATTGATTTATCTCTTTTGGGTGTTGCACAAGATGCCAGTAGAAAGGACAGGCATAAAACAAAAATTAAATTAACTAGTCTCATTAGTTACCCTCCATAGGTCTAATGAAATTGTTAAAAGCAACTTCAAAAACTTTTTTTTCGCCATCTTCGATAAGCACAATTTCATTATTTATTTCTCTGATAAATAAATCATTGGTTAGATAATCGGACTCGGATATCATTTGAATCGATCCATTTGCACTTTGAAACAAGGCAAAGCGTTTTCGATTACCTTTAATAATACCTACTAATTTTTTACCTTGGAGTGTTGCAATGCTATTCGTGCTCGTTTGTAATGGAGCATTCACGTTTGAACTATTTGATCCTACACCTCCGCCAAATGGATTATTCAAAGGAACATTGTTTAATTCATTTTCAATTGAATTTTCTTCTTTTTTTGGTTTTTCTAAAATAGATTGAGATGAAACATTTTCTGTTTTGACATTTAGATTTTTATTTAGATCCACATTATGATTATCAGCATAAGCTGTATTTAAAATAAAACCCAAACTTATTGTAAAAATAAAATGTTTATTTAAATTCATTTGGCAATCCTACAATTGATATAGTTCCTTCAGCTAAAATTGAACCTGAAGAATTATTTTGAATAATAGTTATTTTTTCTTTTTCAAAATTAATGTGTTTATTAGATTTAGATAGTGACTGTCTAAACTTTAAATAACCAATAAAATTTCCGCTAATTTGATAATCTACAGGAATTTTATAGTACAAGGTTCCCGCATTCGGATTAGATCCTGCATTATTATTGTTCTGATTAGCATTTGTATTATTTCGTGATGCATTTGCGCCAACGGCATCAGGTTTATTTTTCTTCAAATTTAAAATAGTTAATCCATTGACTAAAGCATAATTGCTTATACTTTGATAAAGATCTTCAACTTCCTTCTTGCTGTGAAATAATTTTGTATTTTTTTCATATTGAGGTTTAATTTTTGAAACCTGCTGTCTTAAATTTTCAATATTCATTTTATATTCAGCTGTTTTGTTCTCATGTTCAGTCATTTGATCAATTTTAACCTGCTGAGCATCTACTTTGGGTTTAATAAATACATAATAGGCGAATAAGAATAAAATAATGGAAACAAAATAAATGGCAAATTTCTTGGCAACTTTTGGCTCTTTTAAACCTTGCAGTGCACTATTAATTTTGTCTTTAATATCACCAATTTCAATATTTTTTAGATCAACATTTAAATTCATGAATTCACCTGCTTAATGACACAGTTTACAACAAAACCTTTGTTTTGCGTCTCTTCTTTTTTTGCAACATTCATAGAAGCTAAAGAAGCTTGCTCAATGTAAGTTTGTTTATTTAAATTACCAATTAAAGCCAAAATATCTTGGTCGGATGGAGCAGTTCCTTCAATCACAATATTAGAATTCCCATCAAACTCTAATTTGGTAAAATTCACTCCAGGCGGAACGCTTTGTGAAATTTGCGCAAGACTTAAAAAAGATATGGCTTGATTAGATTTAATTTGTTTTCCTAACCTCAAAGAAGCGAGCATTTCTCTTCTCTCTTTTGTGAGCTTGGAAAACTCTTTATTGATTAAATTAAATTCTTTCTCCACGCTATCAAAACGTTCAAGTTTTTTTGTGTTACTCTGTATTTGAAAAATAGAAACTCCAATTAACAATAAATAAATTGCAGCAATTGATAAAGCGGCCCCTTTAAAAGCAAAGTTTGACAAAAACTTCATCTTAGATTGTTGTCTGACTGCATCACGATTAGGAAGTAGGTTAATGTTTTTGACCGCAGTAACAAATTTATAATAACCAAAGACATCCAACTTTCTAAAGGCTAGCCCCAAAGAAGTCGTAAGTGTTGATTTATTTAAAAAAGATACTTTATCTTGATTATAACTTGGTATGACAACATTTTTAAGTGGGTCAAAAAGCTTGAAGTTAGTTGTCATTAAAACTTTTTTTAATAAAGCAATAATAGGCTCAATATTATCTAAACTACTCACCACCCGAATATCAGAAATTTGAGCATTATATTTTCTTTCATACTCACTAATTGCTTGTTTAATTTGCATTCCGTATCTTCGAATAACATTTTTGGCCTCTTCAGTGTTTCGATTTTCGTTAATTTCATAAAAAGCTCTTTTTTCATTTGGTCTTAAAAAAATATCGGTAATGATAGGAATATTATTATGTACAATTATAAAATAATTTTCATCAAGCCCAAGTTCTAACAAAGCAGATCTTTGTTTTGCAGTTGGGTTTTCATAAATATTATCTAAAGCATTTTTTAAAGTAAAACACCTCACATCTACTATGACAGGATTAAGACCTGCTTTTTTTGCAATATTTGAATATGCATTCACATCTGCAAGCTTCGATGCAACAAATAAAATATCCATGGTATTAGATTTGCTGTCACGATTAATCACTTGATGAAAAATACTGTAATCATTTAAGTTTTCTGTTAACTGAACTAAATTTTCCCAAAGCGAATCTGTTTCAATTGCATTATTTAATTCTTCTTCTGACATTAATGGACTTGTTACAACTCTTATAATGGCGCTGGTGACTGGAATAGAAATCGCAACATTCTTCGCGGTCATTTTTGCATTTAAAGCTGCATTTCCAATTTCTTCAGAAATATAATCTTTATTATCGATAATATTTTCCCCAACTTTTTCTGGATCAAGTGAGCGAATTGAAAACTTTTCTAACACCCAATCATCTCGATTATCTTTACCTACTTGCGCAACACGAATGGCATCTCTTGAAATATCTAATCCAATTATTTCCTCCCCTGCAACACTTGACTTTCCAAGCTTACCTAAAAGATTCTTTTTTAAATTTTTTAAAAAATCTTTACTCTTTTTATCTTTTGGATCGGGTGAAGGGCTTTTCTTTTTAAAATTAAAAAAAGTTTTACCAATTTTAGTTAAGCTAACCGTTGGAATGTTGGTATTAAGTTTAAAATTACTAAATCTTTTTTTTAATGACATGTTAAAAAATTAGCAAAATAAAGGCCTATTGGCTATTAAAATTCTCACAAATAAGATTTTTTTAAATTAATGATTTATTAATAAGGTATAAATAGGTAAATTTAACCAACTAAATTTATGAAAATCGTCTCAAAAATAAAAGAGCTCTATAACAATCCAAACATTTCTGACTATCATATCCGCGCTGGTGGAGTTTTTGCTTATCGAGACCTTGGTGAAGTTGAAATGATAAAAGACATTACCATTGATCAGAAAGATTTGGATTCTTTTATGAGTGGATTTTGTAAAAAAGACGAAATTGATCATTTTAAAAATACTAACGAACTCGATTGTGCCATTGTTATTGATGATAAAAGATTTAGAGCTAACTTTTATAATACCCTTAACGGTTCAGCGTTGGTCATGAGAAAAATTGAAACTCAAATACCTAAAATGGATCTTTTAAACCTTCCGCCTATTTTATTTAGCTTACTTGATGAGCATAAAGGTTTGGTTTTAGTCACCGGTCCGACTGGATCTGGTAAATCAACTACACTTGCCGCAATCATTAATGAAATTAATGTAACAAGAAAAACAAATATTATTACTGTTGAAGATCCTATTGAATATGTGCACCAAGATCAGATGAGTATTGTTTCTCAAAGAGAAGTTGGAAAACAAACTAAAAATTTTGCTTCAGCTTTAAAAGCTGCGCTAAGAGAAGACCCTGATGTTATTTTAGTGGGTGAGCTTCGAGATTTAGAAACAATATCCCTTGCACTTACTGCAGCAGAGACAGGACATTTGGTCTTTGGAACTTTGCACACTAGTGGTGCTCCTAATACAATAAATCGGATTATTGACGTTTTTCCATCAGAACAACAAGCTCAAATTAGGGCTCAAATTGCAGAGTCTTTAAAAATGGTAGTAACACAAAAACTGTTTAAGAAAAAAGATGGAAGTGGAAGAATTGGCGCCTTTGAGGTCATGACCGCCAATGCGCCTGTTAAAAATTTAATTCGAGAAAATAAAATTCATCAAATTACATCTGTGATGCAAACTTCACAAAGAGATGGGATGATTACGATGGAAAAATCGATTGAAGGATTGGTAGGATCAGGTGAAATCGAAAATCCAAGTGCGGAATAAAATTTCAGGCTTAAGTCTTATTGAACTGCTTGTGGTGATTGCTATCCTAGGTATCATAGGTGTCATGGCTTTTCCAAATTTACGGGATTACCTTGATGAGAGAAAGGTAAGAAATAATGTTTATGACATTACTATTCTCATTGATGAGGTTAAAAACCAAGTTTTCAATGGTCCTTATGCAATGGGTATAATTGATTTTAAATCCAATAGCTCTCAAGGAGTAACTGCTAATATTAAATATCGTTCTCAAGAACTTTTTAATAATAACAAAAACTGTAATATGGCAGGCAGTTGGATTAATCCATCTCAAAATAAAGATAAAAACTTTAAAGAATTAAAAAGTTCTAAATCAAGTCCGCTTTGTGTTTCAAAAGAAGGTAATCATAGTTTTTCAGATAATAGTTTAATTTTTTGCAGCAGTGCAAATAATACTGGCTCAACCTGTACAACTTTTTCAAACTCTACTTACCGTGTGAACTGGAACAGATTAGGAAATTATGAAATATACAAATACAGTGAAATTACAAAAAACTGGATCCCACAAAAAAAATAAAGGAATTACCTTAATTGAGTCCATGGTAGCCGTGGTGATTGTGGCAATTGGTTTTTTATCTGTCTATCAGCTCACTTCTTACGCTATCAATTCTATCGATGCTTCAATTGATAGAAATAAATTAAATTTTTTATCCGAAATGATGGCTGAAGACATGATTGCCGATCCTGACAATGCCAAGATGTATGCCTATTCTCAAACCTGTGGTTACACAAACCCTACAGGTGGTCAAAACCTTTATGACAAAAGACAGGATAAATGGAACCAACGTTTTAAAAACATGCTGGATAATTGCAAAACCAATGATGAAAAAAAGACTATGATTGGTGAAAACACTGATCGTTTTACAGCCAGAATAAATATTAAAAACAAAGACGGAAAACAAAGAAAATATTTAGGTGTCGTTATTAAAAAATGAATAACAAGGGTTTAACATTAATTGAGATTTTAATTGCAATTGTTGTGAGCACCATAGTCATTGCTGCAATGCTTTTTACTTACAATACTTTTCAAAAAAGTTATCGAGGGATCATGGATCGTTCTGTTATTAGTCAAAATGCAAGAACAGCACTTTCAATAATTACAAATGACATAAGGATGGCGGGTTTTAAAGATTTTAATAGCAAATGGGGGAACTTGCCAACTTCAGTTATTATTTTAGATGATAAAAGTAATGCGCCCGACAGTATTGAGATTATCTATGACTATAACAAAGATGAACGTATAAAAATTAGTTATAAACTAAATAAAACGAACAACGCTGATCGGCACTATTATTTATCAAAAGCTAGATTTGTTTGGAATGGAAGTGCTTGGAGTAATAGTTCATCCCTAGGTGCCTATAATTATGAAAAAGTTGCCGACTACATTATGGATATGCAATTTGTCATGCGTGATAGTACAAATATAAAATTAAATGCTAATCAATCCGACCGAGCTCAAACCATTGAAACTTATCTGATAGCAAGATCACCAAATAAAATAAGTAAAATTAATGTCTCTAAAACCTTTCAAAGCGATAACAGTCAAGTTCAATGCCAGGATAACTATCACTGTGAAGATTTTTTTGTCTCCGTGTATCCAAGGAACATTATAAAAAATTAATATGAGAAAAAATAAAATTAATTTTAAAAAGAAAAATGAACAAGGATTTGCTATTGCGCTTAGTATTTTAATGCTGGTGATCATGAGTATGATGGGTGTGTCTTTAGTATTAGTTGCTTCTAACGATCATGCGCAAAATTCTAAAAAAGATTATATGCAACAAACTTTTTATGCAGCGGAAACTGGTATTGCTGAAGCAAAAAAATATTTAGAAACCATTTCAAAAACATCTATTCCAACAAG
>Ga0181580_10005290_pt1 | contig 10476 bp, 12 predicted proteins | sample 071ome_23_FD_132413 | JGI IMG/M metagenome (GOLD analysis project Ga0181580, IMG submission 132413) | Coastal salt marsh microbial communities from the Groves Creek Marsh, Skidaway Island, Georgia - 071403BT metaG (megahit assembly) | ecosystem: Environmental > Aquatic > Marine > Intertidal...
CATTTCCGTCACTTCTTCAGGGCGTTCATCGATTAGCAAAACGATTAAGTAAGTCTCTGGATGATTTGCAGTAATACTTTGTGCAATATTCTGGATCATGATTGTTTTACCCGCTTTAGGGGGTGATACAACCAATCCACGTTGCCCTTTACCTATTGGTGCACACACATCAATAATTCGGGCAGTAATATCTTCTGTACTTCCATTACCGCGCTCTAAGTTGAGCATTTGATCAGGATGTAGTGGTGTTAAATTTTCAAATAGAACTTTTGTTTTGGCATTTTCAGGTGTATCAAAATTAATTTTATCCACCTTAAGCATCGCAAAGTAACGTTCGCTATCTTTTGGTGGTCTAATTTTACCCGCAACAGTATCTCCGGTACGTAATCCAAAACGTCTAATTTGGCTCGGTGATACGTATATATCATCTGGACCTGCCAGATATGAACAATCGGCAGAACGTAAAAACCCGAACCCATCCTGTAGTATTTCTAGTACCCCATCACCAAAGATATCCTCGCCACTTTTTGCATGTGCTTTCAGGATAGTGAATATGATGTCTTGCTTACGCATACGGGCGACATTGTCGATGCCCATTGTTCCTGCCAATTCAACTAATTCAGCGGCAGATTTAACTTTTAGTTCGGTGAGGTTCATAGATTACTTTTTGTTTTTAGGTGAAATTATTAGAAGTGTTAGTAAGGAAAATTAAGTGAATGAACTCAAATAATCGAATTGTTATTTGAGCGTTTAGGAAACTGTTTACTTGCCAAAAATGGCCGGTTCTTTAGTGTGCTGAAGGTTAAAGTTTATTAAAAAAATTAGAATTCGGTCTGGGCAAGACGCTACGAGTAGCTATATGGCCTCAAGTTAGCACTAAATGTTATAGGCGTCTAGTCTATTTATCTCTTCTGGCCTGCCTTTGATCTTAATGAAAATCGTAAACTATTCGATACTTGTTAAATACTTTGATCGATAAAGGCAGTTAATTGCGATTTAGACAACGCTCCCACTTTAGTTGACTGTACCTCTCCAGCCTTAAAAATCATCAACGTAGGTATCCCGCGTATTCCAAATTTTGGTGGTGTTTCAGGATTATCATCAATATTTAGCTTAGTGATTTTAAGCTTTCCGTCATAATCCGCTGCAATTTCATCAAGAATGGGAGCAATCATCTTACATGGGCCACACCATTCCGCCCAATAATCTACGAGTACTGGCATATCGCTTTGCAGCACTTCTTGGTCAAAAGATGAGTCGGTTATGTGCGTGATATTGTCACTCACTGTTTTGTGCTCCTAAATTTTGTGGGATAAATCAAGTAAAGGGCATTTTTAACGTATATTGACCATGAAAACAAGCGCCGTTTTGTCTATGACAGTCAGTGCTTATTCACAAACTTAGTCACTGATAGCGCGTATACTCATGTGATGAAAAATAGTCACTCAGTAGCGATTCTAGGAGGTAGCGGCTTCGTGGGAAGTGAGTTGTGTGCTCTGCTCACTACTCAAGGCTACTCTGTGCGCCTGCTCACGCGAAATCCTGAAAAATGCCGTCATTTAAAAGTATTACCTTCTTTGTCGATTGTTCCCATCGCTAATTATTCTGCAAACACGATGCATAAACATATCACTGGTTGCCATACCCTTATTAATTTAATTGGTATCCTCAATGAGAAAGGTAACTCTGGTAAGCAATTTCATGATGTTCATGTGGGAATTACTCGTGAAGCATTGAATGCCTGCGAAAAAGCCTCTATTACACGTATGTTACAAATGAGTGCATTGAACGCAGATGCTAATGGAAAAAGTTTTTATTTGCGTACCAAAGGCAAAGCTGAAAACTATTTAAAAACATTCTCAGAAGACAGTATTAATTACACTATCTTCAGACCCTCAGTGATTTTTGGGGAACATGACAGTTTTTTGAATCGATTTGCTGGGTTATTAAAGTTTACACCTGGCTTTCTACCCTTAGCCTGTCCAAAGGCACGTTTTGCTCCCGTCTATGTAGGCGATGTTGTCAAACGTATGGTGCAATCTATAGATGACATATCTACTTATAATCAATCCTACAATTTATGTGGCCCTAATGTGTATACGCTAAAAGAGCTTGTTCAATACACTGCAAACGTTAGCGGCTATAGAAGAGCTATTATTGGTCTGCCTAATTTCTTATCCAAACTGCAAGCAGGTATTTTTGAATACGTACCTGGCAAGCCTTTCTCTAAAGATAACTACAAATCACTGCAAATAGATAGCGTATGTGAGAAATGCGAACCTTGCACGACTTCTTTGCAAGCTATTGCACCTACATACCTCAGCAAGGGTGAAGCACTATCATTCAGCTATAGCGTTGAATAGCGCTAGCATTGTCCGTTCTTTAATTGCTCAAGACGCTGTTGCTTATCCAATGCTTTCATATTGTCTATCGTACTGTAAAACTTATTTAAACTATTGCCACAACGTTCATACAGCGCCAGAAATTGTGGGACTAATTTTCGATAAGTAGAAAATGCATTTAATTTTGCATTATTAATGTCTTCTAATAACCATTTCTTATATTGATCATATCGACCCCATGAATTTAACTTTTCAGTCATGACTCGATGATAAGTCTTTAATGCTTTTTCTTTATGAGTTTGTTTAAAGCTAATGTCATCAGAAAGATATATATCAGTTAATTGCTTACGAAGATTACCAATAATTTCATAAATTTCTATTTTGTTATCATTTAGATCGATATAGTTTTCTAAAGTATTTTGCTTACCTTCGGCTATTAACCAACGACTCACACCAAGCTGCCCTACCGCCGTTGCAAACGCCTCATTAAAACTGGGATCATTTTTTATATATAACTGCTGGTGCGCTAATTCGTGAAAAATATATTCAGCAGTTGCCACTTGTCCATGATTCAGCATGCTGCTCAATACAGGGTCACTAAACCATCCCAATGTCGAATAAGCTGGGACAGGACCGACATAAGTTTCATAACCTTGTTGCTGCAACTGCAAAGAAAAATCCAATGCCTTTTGGTGACTAAAGTATCCACGATAAGGCACGCAACCGACTACAATAAAACACCATGTTTTTGCTTGCGAGGAATAGGGTTCTGCTGCAAACACTGCCCATGTCACATAATCACGATTCAATGCTACATAGCTGGTATAACTTTTATTATTCGGCAACGACAATTCATGACTAGCAAATTCGCGTATGCGTAGAACATCTTGTAACGCTTTCTTATCATCAGATTCAGTTGCATCATCCTCAATCAATGCTTCTATAGATTGGCGTTGACTCATGACTTGCAAATGGCCACTGCTAGTGTGAAATAAATAACTCAGTGATGAACACGCTGAAACTTGCAAAAGACAAAGTAATAATATAAACCGCGTTAAAAAATTACTTACGGAGAACATACTCGAACATTTACCATATTATGATCGCATTTGGTGCAAAAGCTTTCATTCATCCTAAATTATTTTTTAAATCAAATTCAATAATGTCAGAAATCAAAGTACTAACTTTACTTTCTTTAGCTCATGAGGCTTTAATCAATGTACTGTTATGAAATATTATCTATGCGTCTTTGGCTTCTCTGTACTCTGGTTTACATTCAAACGTTGCTGTCATCTCATCATTAGTCCAGTTCTTCTGCCACTCGATACCAAGCTCCATACAAACATCATGGTCACGTATACCAGATATACTCATTATCCCATAAGTTAAAGGGTTCAAATCGCTGTATGATTGAACAAATAGATGCCAACTGATAATTGTTGCTGCTGCTAAATTCATATTCTATTCTCCTTAGCATCTTTTATTCATTCAAATGTTATCCAGATTATTCATAAAAGTAAAAACAGCTTTAGAAGCTCTATTATCAAATTGTACTCATTATAGAATAAACAGAAATTTTCTTTGCTTTATCAAATAAAAATAAACAACAACCCGCCCAGAATGATTCTATAGATTACAAATGGCATCATTCCGATGATGTTAACTACTCGTACGAATGCTTCGATACATAAGTATGCTACTAACGCTGATATTCCGAACACGCCTAATGTTGCAATATAGTCAACGTCTAATGGCGCAGATAACAATTGAAACGATTTATATGATATCGCTGCCAATATTGTTGGAATAGATAATAAAAATGAAAATCTTGCAGCTGCAACTTTAGTTAGACCTATCATCAGTCCTGCTGTCATGGTTACGCCAGATCTTGATGTGCCCGGGATCAATGCAAATATTTGGGCAAAACCAACAAATAAAATACTTTTCCAACTTAAATTGTATTCATTATAGGTTTGTCGTGGCGCATGATCTGCGTATGCTAATAATAATGCAAATAAGATAGTCGTCGCGGCAATGACATGCGCACTACGCAGATAAGTTTCAATAACATCTGCAAATAATAATCCAGCAACCACTATTGGTATTGTTGCCACCACAATAGCTTTCATTAAATGTAATGTTTCCGCATTTTCTGGTGATGTTGGATTAAACAATGCCAGTATCATTTGCCTCAATTCTTTACGAAAATAAAACAACACGGCTAACAGGCTACCCGCATGCGCGGCCACATCCATCAGCAAGCCTTGATCTTGCCAACCCATGATGATCGACACCAACACTAAATGTGCTGAACTCGACACTGGTAAAAACTCTGTTAAGCCCTGAATGAATCCCAGAGCGATTATTTGTATGAAGTCCACTTTAGTAATGTTTTATAATCGATGTAATAAGTCTCGTGAAGTAAATTGCATGTCTGACATATCTATATTTTTACTCAATGCCATCACTTGAAATCGTTCGCCCATTTCTCCTGGCATTAATAGGCCTTTTAGTTCCACTTGTTCGTTATGATTATGTTCGTCATATTTAAGGTTATCTAAAATATTCGTAGCCAATAAAAAATGCGCCTGTGTTGTATAGCTTGCAACGTTTAAGCCTGCGTCGTCTGCTGCTTCAGCGAGTGCTGTAAAGTCTACATTGCATGATATATCTTGTAAGCTTGGCCACAATAATGCTTGATCGTTTGCTGCATGCTTAAAGTGACAAATTAATGTCCCCATTTGACGCTGCACATGGTAGTACTCGCTGCGAGGATAACCGTAGTCGATATAAAAAAATATCCCTTGTTTCACAAATGATGCAATTTGCTCGACAAAATTATTCAACTGCATATTTATTTCGGTGCGATACGTAAATTCATCTTGATTTAGCAACTGTTGGGGTATTCGTTCCCGCATTAAAGCTTCAAGATCTTCACTTGCTATCTCATCAACATATTCTAATGTTTGATTTTTATTAAGTCTGACACGTCGCTCTTTGACTAAACCATTTCTGATAGCGAGTAATTTGACCGGCAAAGCATCTAATACTTCGTTTGCAATAACGATCGCATTTTCTACAGGTTGCTCAATTGTTTGAGTCCAAACAATTTCACATTCTTGCCTATAATTACTTAATTTTTCTTGTTGACGTTTTCTTAATGAACTACTTTTTTCTACTATGATGTACTTGTCTGGTAAGCACTTATATTCTTTCAACACTTTGAGCAAATCACTAGTGAACTTTCCACTGCCTGCACCTATCTCTATGATAGAAAAATGCATGATGTGTTTTTTTATTTGCTGAATGTGGTGCGCAAATGCCATAGCAAAATAGTGGCTACGCTCTGGACTTGTCGTGAAATCTCCTTTACCTCCAAATATTTCATCACCACTTTCATAATAGCCAATATTTTCAGCGTACAGACATATTTGCATGTATTGCTCAAAACTAATCGAACCTCCTTCTATATCAATGGCATCTGCAATTAATTTTAAACAGCGTTGACTACGTTGTTTTTGCGATGCTGTAGGTTCGGGCATTTCTATCTTCATGACTAATTTGATAGCAAAGGATTAAAGCAAACTCATCATACAGGTATGGTACATTAAGCACAGCAAGCTATATCATTAACCCAAAGTTTTACGGTAAGAATTATGAACATATCTTCTAATCGAGTTGTATTAGTGACTGGATCTGCACGCAGAATTGGTGCAGAGATTGTCCGCAAGCTCCACTCGCAGGGCATGAATGTGATTGTTCATTACAACGGTTCTCAAGATGCGGCAAATAGTCTTGCTAATGAATTAAATACAATACGCAAAGATAGTTCTGCAATACTACAGTATGACCTTCTAGACGTAGAAAATATGGATTCTTTCATTGAAAGAGCTGTGGCTATTTGGGGACGTTTAGATGTATTAGTAAATAACGCTTCCACTTTCTACCCAACAGCAATTGAAGATATCTCTTTAAGCCATTGGAATGACCTTGTCGGCGTGAATTTACAAGCACCGCTGTTTTTAACTCAATCATGTGCACCACATTTAACTAAACATAAAGGCTGCATTGTTAATATTGTCGATATTCATGCTGATCGCCCACTTAAAGGCTACTCTATGTATGCCATTGCCAAAGCAGGTTTAGCCATGCTGACTAAGTCTATGGCGCGTGAATTAGCACCTGCTGTTCGTGTTAATGGGGTTGCACCAGGTGCAATTATGTGGCCAGAAATAGAAGATTATGAATCAGTACATCAAGAAATAATCGAGCGCACTGCACTAAAACGTGAGGGCCATCCCTCTGATATCGCTGAAACAGTTTGGTTTTTAATAAATTCTGCAGACTATATTACTGGACAGATTATTGCTGTCGATGGTGGTCGTACATTAAGTAATTAGTGATATCCGCTAAGGTGCGGTTGAAGCGCTAGGCCCTGTTTCGCTCTGCAGTTGATCAAACTGTACTTGCTTTAAATTCAAGTTTTGTTTATCAAAGCTATCCCATAATTGATTGAATGTGCGCCTTAATATCGGGTGTATCATGTCTCCAGCAATATCTGCTAATGGCTTTAATACAAATGGGTAGTTGGTAATATCTGAGCTAGGCACATTTACCCTGGCATCGTTGATCTGATGGTTCCCATAAAGGATTTGGTCTAAATCCAGAGTTCGGGAAATAAACTGATTCTTACTATCTCTTACACGTCCATGCTGGGCTTCTAGATCACGCAAATATTGGCGTATCTCATGGGGAGACATATCTGTCTTTATTGCAACCACTAGATTATAAAAATTTTCGCCGCTGAATCCTTCCGCAAATGATTCGTAGACAGGGGATACTAAGATGTCACCAAATTCTTCGTTTAGCTCGCTAATGACTCTAGATATATGGAGGTGCTTGTCGATATTACTACCGACACCGATAAATACAGTTGGCATTAGCTAATTCTTTCACCCCGTTCGATGGTGACACCCACTGCAGCCGATCCTCTGACTGCCCCAGGTTTTGCAATAGATATCCTCAACCAGGGAATATTGAATTCTTTCATAATGGTACTGGCTATCAGCTCAATTAAGGTTTCTACCAACTGAGGTTGTGTGTCTTCAACGATGGCCCTAATTCTTTGAGAAATCGCTTTATAATCAAGGGTATGGGCTAGATCATCTGTTTTAGCCGCCTGCGAGATATCTGTCGCCATCTCTAGGTTAATAGTGATTTTTTGCTGTACTTGACGTTCCCAACCAAATACTCCAATCACTGCATCCATGCATAAATCACGTATAAAAACTGTGTCCATAATGAGTTGAATTCCGCCAAGTTAAATTTTGATCAACGATTAACCTTCATATCGCTGCTAAATATTGTGAAGCATATGCCTTTCTGTTAAGGTACGCCGCCCAAACGCATTATACAAACAACCGAAGCTGTACAAATGTCTAGAGTATGCCAAGTAACCGGAAAGCGACCAGTCGCTGGGAACAATGTTTCCCATGCACATAATAAGACGCGCCGAAGATTTTTACCTAATCTACACACCCACAAGTTCTGGGTCGAGAGCGAAAACCGTTTCGTTAAGTTACGTTTATCTACAAAAGGTATGCGTATTATCGATAAGAAAGGGATTGATGCTGTTTTGGCAGATATCCGCGCACGTGGCGAAAACGTGTAATTTAAGGGAATAGATTCATGCGAGAAAAAATCAAATTAGTATCAACTGCAGATACCGGACATTACTACACGACGACTAAGAATAAGCGCACCATGCCTGATAAGCTGGAGATGAAAAAATATGATCCAGTGGTTCGCAAGCACGTGCTTTATAAAGAAGCCAAAATAAAGTAATCAATTACTTAATCTTAGCCCCTCGCATTAGTCGTACATTTGTACATTAAGCATGGTTATAGATTGGCTTAATTGAATAATTCTTCAATGACCGGGCAAAGTCTTCTAGTACCCTAATTCCTGTCGCTTCAGCTTCCTGACACCATTCAGCAACTGCATTCAACATACTTTCATTACACTTATATTTTTGCGTCCAAACCTTTTTAAGGCACTGCTGGTACTCGTAGACTGTCTGAAGTCGTAGATTATCTCTTAACACATGATTTAAATGCTCTAACTGTGGTGTCGTCATACGACTTTGCTCTCGAATTACCACTTTTTTAATGCGCTTCAGGGCAGCTCTATAGCTCCCTTCAGCTTGAACAATTTCAGCTTGCAATACAGGTAGAGTGACATGTTTTGCATAATCTGCCATCACGTGTAACTTACTTGTCACCATGGCACGTACTGTTTCGATATCAATTAGCTCTTTTTCCTGAGCGTTACTTGGCAGCATTGGACGCGGCGCTACTTTCTTAATCTCAGCAAGTTTTAGAGCACTGAGTAGACGTATATATAGCCACCCAATATCCAACTCCCACCAATGAACTGAAAAACGCGCTGAACTTGGATAAGCATGATGGTTATTATGCAGTTCTTCGCCGCCTATGATGATGCCTACGTTAATCAGGTTAGTTGACCCATCTTGTGTTTCGAAATTTCGATAACCCCAATAGTGGCCAGCACCGTTAACAATGCCTGCAGCAAAAAATGGTATCCAAGCCATTTGGATGGCCCAGTAAGTTAAACCCAATGCACCAAATAAAATGACGTATGCAATTAAACATAACCCGATCCCAGTAAAAGAAAAGCGCGTATAAAGATTTCTCTCTAGCCAATCGTCTGGAGTTCCATGCCCATATTCACGACAAATATTTTCGTCTGCCGCAGCCACTCGATACAGCTCAGCACCTTCTAGTAAGACTTTTTTTATGCCGTGCACATGTGGGCTATGCGGATCATCTTCAAGTTCCGTAGTTGCGTGGTGCTTACGATGGACAGAGACCCACTGTTTTGTACCTTGACCGGTGGTTAGCCAGAGCCAAAATCGAAACACGTGACTGATAATCGGATGCAATGTTATCGCTCGGTGCGATTGGCATCGATGTAAATACAACGTCACTGAGACAATTGTTACATGGGTTGCGAGTAACACACATAGTATGTCGCCCCACCAAGGTAGATTTAAAATTCCTTCTAGCATCTAATAAAATTCCTTAAGCTAATTCGACAATCCAACCTGTCGGCAGATCATACGTGTGCTAGGGGTACAACGGCAAGTTTAGAAAAAATTTAAGGACAATCCGTAGTCAAATACAGACGAATATGGCCATGTTCGGTTATCTCGCCACACCAATCGGATTCCACAAAAAAAGTCCCAGTTTGCTCCAATATGATGCATGGTCCTTGAATTGATTGTTGCATAGACAAATTAGCGCGTAAAAATATAGGTACTTCATCTGACTCACCCGCAACCTTGCAATAATTAAGGGGCTGACCATCAACAATGTTACTCATCACTTCTAGTTCAATATCAGGAACATCCTGGTAGGCCCATAGCCTTAATGTCACTAGCTCAATTGGATGTTGATTTAATTTAAATCCATAACGCTGATAATGAATGGATTCAAATTCATGCGTGACATTAATCGTTTGCTTCCAAGGAATTCGAATGGTGCTTGACTGTCCTTGATAACGTAACTCTAGCCAACGGTCTATACGCTGAGCACGAATGCCTGAATGCTTCAGCTGAAGCTCTGCATCATTTTGTAATTCATCAAAGATGCTCATTACGTGTTTAGTCTGTTCATTGTTCCATGCTTGGCACAATGATCTGGAAGCCATTTGCCCAATGGGGGCATAAATCATACCTTGAGCAGATAGTGCGCCTGCATTCATAGGTACAAGAATCTTTTGCACGCCTAGTTGCTTGGCGACAGCACACATATGCAGACCTGCTGCGCCACCAAATGGAAGAAGGCTAAATTGACTCGGGTCATAGCCCTTATGAATGGATACCACACGTAGTGCTTGAGCCATATGTGTATTTGCCATGTCTACAATACCTTGTGCAGCATCTGACAATGAACAAGCGAGCTTATCAGCAATAGATTGAATGGCTTGCTGTGCCGCCAGTTCATTTAGGGACAAACCACTCTCCCAAGTTCGCGATGTAGGCAACCTCCCAAGAACCACATTGGCATCGGTGATGGTGGCATGACTCCCACCATGTCCATAACAAGCTGGACCA
>Ga0181580_10005297_pt1 | contig 10470 bp, 11 predicted proteins | sample 071ome_23_FD_132413 | JGI IMG/M metagenome (GOLD analysis project Ga0181580, IMG submission 132413) | Coastal salt marsh microbial communities from the Groves Creek Marsh, Skidaway Island, Georgia - 071403BT metaG (megahit assembly) | ecosystem: Environmental > Aquatic > Marine > Intertidal...
ATTAATAATGGTGTGAATTGCTTGATCGTTCGCGGCAAAAAGTTTTCTTTGCCGATAAATATATGTGCAAGTCCTATATAAACAAAGCTGAGTAGTAAAAAATTAGTATGCATATACCCAGCTATTGCGAGCAATATGCCCGAGATTAAATATTTGGTTTTTAAGAAAAACAAAATCCCAAGTAACGTAAATGTGCTTCCGAATATGGATGGTTGCAAGGTGGTAGAAAATATATAGCTGTCACCTACGCTGCGTGTGCTCTCTAATATAACTGGCACTAAGACGAGCAGAAACGTTACAAGTTTATGTTTGTTTGAAATTGTTTCGACTATTTTGTAAATGGCTAAAAAGCATGTAACTAAATTATTTTAGTTGAGTTGCAGGACTGCTCTATTGTGTCGAGATTTTGCGCTTTAGTTAGCAAGTTTTTCTTGCTGCTTTTTTAAGTATTCTGTGTTTTTTCGTTGAATGTACTCGTTCCTGAAGTCACGATATTCTTTTGAGCTGATATCTTTTGATCTGGGTATCGGGCTAATATTAGGGTTTGAAATAAAAAAATGCCATAAAGAATCATCTGAATAGTTGTGTTCTATCAGGTTAATAGCCAAAGTTACACTGTAGCTGCTTTCAATTCCATTGGAGATGGTTAATTCAGTGTCTTTAGCAATCGACAACATCGCAAACGTTGAAAGAAAATTATCTGCTGCTCTTTCGAGACCCTCTTTAGTATCCAGACTAGGCGATCCACCGCCGCCAGCTGATAGTGCTGAGCAGTACGTGATAAATATTACCGTAAAAATAACCGACACAATATTGTTTCTATGAAACTTAAATATATTCATATTTATCTCTCGAGCAGTTTTACTGCTAAATACTTAACGGAAATAATCCAATGACGTGCTCTTCGCTTAAATCAGAATTATAAGCGTCAGTTTTAGCTTGTGCAGTGATCTTTATCCATCTTTTGTCACGTGCTAAATCTAAATGCAGAGGCAATATCGTGACAAGCCATGCATCTTCTACAAGTTTGTAGTGACTTTCATCTGCTTGTCCTGAAGTACCCTCTTGCATATCGGTCAGTTTCATATTTATGGACATATTAGGCGCTATTAGCTCTTTATAAAAAGCAACTGCGATATATTTTTGTAAGCCTGTCACAGTAGTATGATTTATTTTTGTAGCTATGCTGCTAATTTCTTTGTATAGCTTTGAATAATCTTTTGCTGCGTAAATAGTGGAAGTATTTATTGCATCTTCTGGTATTAGGAATAACTCAATCTCAGTATTTGATTGAGTAACTAATTCTAATGCTTGTATGTTTACAGAAGAACTTTTTTCTTTTGCGTCTATAGTTAAATCAAACCAGAAAGTCGCGTGTCGACCCGTCTCATCTGTGAATCTCATGAAGCCAGCCATATCTGATTCAGATGCAGTGTTGGCTAACGCAACTTCGTCTACAGTTAGAGGTTTGGTGAATATTTCTGACCCTGGAAACAGAGTATCAGGAATGGAGATACCTAATTTCTTTTTTATTTTCTTGCTGGAGTAACCACGAATTTTAGCTTCTAGCGCCAGCAGAGCGCTGCTTTGATTTGATGTCAACTGTGAGTGTGGTCTGAACTCATTATTTAGTATTTCGTAATTGATATTTTTAGGTATTTTTTGACCAAGCAAACCAAAAGCAAATACCTCAAATGCAAACAAACTGATTGCCAGGATGATTAAGGCCGAAATAACTTTATATATTCGATTAAGCATTAAGTTTCCTTGGAATGAGAGCAGTGAATCATGTTACTCAGAGAGTATATTGCATCGAGATAGAGCAACAATGATTTGCTGAACTATTGGTAGTATCACTCTGATGAAAATTATTTAATAGAGTGGTTTTGGGGTGTCGCCTGAGATGCTGGGTTTATCGCAAGTATTTAAGGCTGACAGCATATGTCTATCTTGATTTATGTGTAAATTTATAAGGTTATATTTATGTTGACATGAGAGTTCTCATTATGTTCTCATTTAAGAGAACTTTGTGAGAACTTATATGCTGACAAAACGCGAACAAGACACATTTGACTTTATCGTTAATTATTATGCTAAGCGACGTAAAGCGCCGTTACTGATTGAAATTGCTGAGGGTTTAGGTATTCAGTCTAAGGGAGTGGTGCATCGCTATGTGTCTGTATTAGAAGAGCAAGGTTATATTGTTCGTAATCCTAAAACGCGTGGAATTGAATTATTAAATAATCCAGATGTAGGTGCTCTACCGTTTTTGGGGTGTATCGCTGCAGGCAAACCAATTGAGGCGATTGAGGATAAGCAAGTCGTTAATTTTTCTCATTTGTTAAATGGTCCTGATCGTTATGTGTTGGAAGTGAAGGGGCACTCAATGATTGAAGAAGGTATCCGGCATGGTGATATGGTGGTGATTGAACATGCTAGTACGGCGCGTAGTAATCAAATTGTAGTGGCATTAATTGACGATCAAGATGTCACGCTTAAGCGTATTCAATTTCCTAAAAAAGATACAGTGAAATTAATTCCTGCAAATAAAAACATGCAGGCAAAAGAATACGCGGCTAAGCGTGTGACTATACAAGGTGTGTTGATTGGTCAAGTCAGAGTGTACGATTAAAAATGCGTTGGGATCGAGCCATAGTATTTGTTGATATGGACGCATTTTTTGCCAGTATTGAACAGCTTGATCATCCAGAATTACGCGGTAAACCTATTGGTGTTACTAATGGTGAAATTGGCACGTGCTTTATTACTTGTTCATACGAAGCAAGAAAATACGGGATTAGCACTGGCATGCGAGTCAAGCAGGCGCGACAGCTTTGTCCTGATGTTATTCAAGTGCCTGCAAGACCTTATCGTTATGCGCAAGTGTCTACAGACATTATGTCAGGGCTACAAGTAGTAACACCTGATATCGAAGTATTTTCTGTAGACGAGGCATTTTTAGATGTGACGCGTTGTCAAAAGATTTATGACAATCCTGCAGAGGCAGGAAAAATGGCTAAACAAATAGTGTATGAAACTAGTGGTGTTACCTGCAGCGTGGGTGTTAGTGGCGATAAAACCACAGCTAAGCATGCGGCAAAAAAAAGAAAACCTGATGGCTTGTTTACAGTGCCACCATGGGAGGCGCGTGAATATTTAAGTGCATTACCTGTCACTGAGCTCAGCGGTATTGCAACAGGCATTGGAAGTTATCTTAATGATCGAGGTGTGTATGTGTGTGGGGACATGCAACATTTGCCGATTGGTGAGTTAGCAAGGCGATTTGGTAATTTAGGGAGGCGTATTTGGTATATGGCACAAGGTCAAGATCCAGACCCTGTTAAACAAAGTGTTGCTGCGCCAAAATCAATTGGTCATGGCAAAGTGATGCCTCCAAATACTAAGAGTCCTGCCACTGTGAGAATGTATCTTCACCATATGGCAGAAAAAGTAGCTGCAAGACTGCGTAAACATGAGCTTGAAGCGCAAACATATTTCATTGGTGTAAAAACAAACCAAGGCTGGATAGCAGAAAAAATGCAAGCTTATATGCCGACAAATGATAGTCAGCAGATAAAAAAATTAGCGAATACATTTTTGCGCAATGAGTGGCAAAAACAGGGGTGTTGGCAAGTGCAGATAACAGCGTTAGATCCTAAGCTTGAAGGCTGTCAACTTTCTCTGTTTGAAAATGACAGTGTTCAACGCGATCAGATTAATTTGGCAATGGACAAAATTAATCAACGCTATGGCGAATTTACTCTTGCGCCAGCTAATTTAATCAATCGTTCAGAAATGCCTAATGTGATTGCACCAGCATGGAAACCGTTTGGGCACCGTAAGACTGTGTAGTGGATGTTTAAATATGTCTATGAAAAAAGGCTGCAAAATTGCAGCCTTTTTAATTAATGCTTATTTAAGAATCGGAAGATAGTCGTCCAAATTTGTCGAGATAGTCGTCCATAGATAGTTGGATAACTTTCTGTGCATGTTCATTACCATAGGCATCACCCACATGAACTTTAGATTCTTCGCCAGGTAAAGACTTGTAAGTGCTGAAGTAATGTCTTAGACGTTCAACTATAGAGTGAGGTAGTTCAGAAATATCATGAACATCAGACCAAACATGATCTTTTTCCAACACGGCAATAATCTTATCGTCTGCTTCACCATCATCTAGCATAGGGAGCCCGCCAACTACACGCGCATTTAAAATTAATTCAGCACGGTCAATTGGACGATCGCTAACGACACAAATATCTAGTGGGTCATTGTCTCCCATGTTAGCGCCTTCCATGTTAGCACCCACGCGCTTGCCACAGTAAGTTTGTGGTATGAATCCATAAAGTGTGGGAGGAAGAGAAGAAGTGCGGTGAGGTCTATCGACTCTTAAGTATCCCGTCTGCTTGTCTACTTCATACTTGATGTGGTTAAAAGGCGTGCTTTCAATGTATGCATGAACAACTTTTGGTGGCTTAGGACCAACATCAATTCCATGCCAAGGGTGGGGACGCCAACGATTAAATGAAGATGACATTTTGATTTCTCTCCTTAGATAAAAACAGTCCAATAGCAGCGAATTTGAGTTATTTAGGTAATAATAAAAACTCACTGTTGCGTACGTGACGTATCTGCATACGCTAGGAGTATAATAATAGCGAAATTGAAAGCATTATGCTTGATTAGTTTTAGGGTAAGTTGTTGGCTGCAAAAGATTGGTTGTTGCAGCGTATTTCTGGGCAAGCTGCATGATTGCTTGGGCTAGTCGTAAGACTTCTTAATTCGCTCAATGTGGCAGAGAGCTCTTTATGGTTGGCACCTTCTAAACGAATTGCACAATGTGCAGCCTTTAATGCAGTGAGCTCGCAACCTAGTTCAAAAGCGCTATAAGCAAAGTTATTTAATGCTTCGGCGGATTGTTTATTAAGTCTTAAAGCTTGTTTATATGCTTGGCTAGCAGCTAATGGTTCCTTAAGTTGCATGTGAGAATTTGCTAAACCAACATGTGCTAAAAAATTGTCAGGCCAACGTTCAATGATGGCAGTGTAGGTAAGTTGTGCTGCACGAAATTTACTGACTTTTTCTAAATCGATGGCTGCTTGTATGGCTTCGCTTTCATTAATGCTATTTGGCAGTTCGCCGGCTGGCACAGCAATAAGTGCCCAGTATTTCCCGCGACGCCAGGTATTTTCTAGTGTGGTCCACGCGCTTCGATAGTATTCATGACGACCACTGTGCAGTAAAAAATAATCGTTGTTAGGCGAACTGCCAGTGACAACGGAGTAATGCCATATAGGGTAAATATTTAATGCTAGATTTTGTAAAACAATCACAGGGCGTTCAGCATCGACTTCGGCGCGTAATGAAGCAAAATCCATATTTGTTTTAAATGCAACCAGGTCTAAACTTCTTGCGGCCGCTTGTAACTCAATTTGTAAACTGCCTTTTTTGCTTGGTAGATAAATTAATTCAGCAACATCTTCAGCGCTGATTGGGTTGCCATAATAATTTGCGACCATTGCGAGAGCTGCAGGTCCGCAATGATGATCAGTTTGTTGGATAAACGGGACGTCTATTTTTATGTCTGTTGCCAAGTATTGGGGTTCTTTAGGGATAATGCGGTCAGCGACGGCAATGGCAGTGCAAGCTGAAAGAATTACCTGTATGCCTAATAACATAGTAAGCAATAGGTAAAGTTTGAAAGAGTGAAGCATCAAAATGTAGTAGTTAAATCAGTTAAGCCCATTAGTTCTAACATAAAAACTATTGGTCCAGTTGCGAATAGTACTGCACCTACTCCACTAGCGGCGGGAAGTTCATCGAATCTATTTGCAAGTTGTTGTATTTCATGGTCCGTTAACTGATTAAGTCGCTGTTCTACATGTGTTGGATCAACACCGTGTTCTAATAGTGCAATGCGCACATCTTCGCGTTGCAAAGTGGTGTGAATAATCGCGCGCTCGTGATTTTCGAGGTCAACGATTCCATCAATTTGATGCGTAGAAATCATACCTGCTTGTGCAGAATTAATTGCCAAGCAGAGACATAGCAAAGTAGGAATCCAGTAATGATGGAAAGATCTAATTTTAGGGGCCATAATAAAAGCTCAAGAATTTTGATAATTCTTGTACTTTTAGTGACTTACGTCAAGTTTTTATGAAATTACTGCAGTTTATCTGGGAAAAAGCACCAAATGTTCCAAATCAAGACCTATGCCTAGCGGTTTTCCAATGGCGTGGTCGTGATGGCTAGGGGCATAACACAAAACCGTATGGTCATTCGGAAGGCGCAATGTATAAAGAAACTCAGCACCTAGAAAACGTTTTTCCTCCACGATTGCGGTCACATGGCTAGCATCATCATGAGGAATATCGTCAGGTCTTACGAGTAAATCTACTTGGTCTCCTTGCTTAAATGATGCATCAAATTCACCACGGAGTTCACCGAATACAGTTTCTATTCGACCATTATCAATAATGGTCGCAGGTATCAAATTACCTAAACCAACAAAGTCAGCAACAAAGCGAGAGACAGGGCGGTGATAAATATTATATGGCGTGTCGAATTGAGCAATTTTGCCATGTTGCATAACGCCCACTAAGTCAGCGACAGCAAATGCTTCGTGCTGATCGTGAGTGACAAGCACTGCAGTCATTTGCTCTTGCTTGAGAATTTCTCTTACTTGAGTGGCCAATTGCTCTCTTAAATCTGGATCAAGACTTGAGAACGGTTCATCAAGCAACAAAATTGCAGGTTTAGGTGCAAGCGCACGTGCTAGTGCTACGCGTTGTTGTTGCCCGCCAGAAAGTTCATGAGGGTATTTTTGATAATGACTTGAACTGATGTCTGCAAGATCCAATACATGTTTGCACTGTTGCTGAATAAAATGTTTATTTTGTTTGCGAATGCCATATGCAACATTGTCATATACATTTAGGTGTGGAAACAATGCAAGATCTTGAAACATCATCCCTATGTTGCGTAACTCTGGTGCTATAGAATTTTTGGATGTGCTAATCACTTGCCCATTTACTTCGATAGTTCCTAAATCAATATCTTGTAAACCCGCGATAGATCTTAATAACGTTGTCTTGCCGCATCCGCTAGGACCAAGCAAGCAGACGATGTCATTAGCTTTTACTTGTAGCGAAGTACTATCCAGAATTCTAGTTTGCTTATGTGAGACTGAAACATTCTCTACATTCAGCAGCGTATTGGGATTTAAATTATCTGGCATTTGCTTTGATAGAAATATTTAAAAGAATGACAGGAATAATACCAGTTACTACTATAGCAAGTGCAGCAGTTGAAGCGTCAGCTAATCGTTCGTCAGAAGCAAGTTCATACGTGCGCACTGCTAACGTATTAAAATTAAATGGACGCATGATTAAAGTTGCAGGCAATTCCTTCATCACCTCGACAAATACAAGGAGCGCAGCGGTAAGTAGTCCACTGCTAATTAATGGTAGATGAATATTACGTAATGTAGTAACTAAATTGTTGCCAAGCAATCGCGATGCTTCGTCAATTGAATGATTAATTTTAGTCAAGCTGGAGCTTACTGTCTGTAAACTAAGAGATAAAAAGCGAACAGTATGCGCGAAAACTAAGGCAAAAATAGTGCCGGTGAAAATCAATTGACTGTCAATGCTAAATTGCACATTTAAAAAATTAATCAACCAATTATCTAGGCTGCCAAAAATAATTAATGTTCCTACAGCAATAATAGTTCCAGGTACAGCATAACCCATAGCACAAAGGTTAATTAAGCCATGGAGTAAATAGTTATTACTTGCACGCTTACCGTAGGCGAGTATGGTGGCGATCACCACAGTGGCTGCGGCTGCACAAGCAGCAAGTATGAAGCTGTTGAATGCCAAGGAAAAGAATTCAGTATTTAACATAGTGCTGGCTGTTTTGAGAGCCCAGTCAGTTAATTGTAGTGTAGGAATAATAAAACCGAATAAAGCAGGTAAAACACATGCCACAACTGCGAAAAAAGCATTTTTACCTTTGAGTGGTGTTGGGAAATTGTTTTTTACTGCATTACTAGGGTTATGGTAACGAATTCTTTTGCGTTGATGCTGTTCTAGTAAGAATAATGCAAATACGGTGAGCATTAAAATACTGGATAACTGCGCAGCTGTTGCTGGTTCGCCAAAACCAAACCATGTACGAAAGATACCGGCTGTAAATGTGTCGATGCCAAAATATTGCACGGTGCCGTAATCCGCAAGTGTCTCCATTAAAGCAAGTGTTATCCCGGCAGCAATTGCAGGTCGTGCAAGAGGTATAACAACAGTAAATAATCTTTCAAAACTGCTTGCTCCTAGAGAGCGTGCGGCATCGATGACATTATTAGATTGAGTGATTAATGTTGATCGCGTTAGTAAGAAAACATATGGGTATAAGACTAGAGAAAACATTGCGATGGCGCCACCCAATGATCGGATCTCTGGAAACCAATAATCACCATAACCCCAACCAAATAAATTTCGTAAATAAGTTTGTATTGGGCCACTGTAGTCAAGTAAACCCGTGTAAGTATATGCAATGATGTATGCCGGAATAGCCAGAGGAAGGAGTAGCAACAATTCTAATATGCGTTTACCAGGAAAAGAATAAAGGGCGCACAACCATGCAGCAGGGACACCGATGATAAATGTTCCAATGGCTACACCCACAGCTAAGATGATTGAGTTTTTTACATACTCAAGTAATACATAATCAATTAAGTGTTGCCAGGTGTCAGTCCGTGCATATAAGTTGAATTGTAGAACAACAAGTAGCGGAAGGATGATGATTAAAGTGATTGCTGAAATTGCAAAAAACCATCGCATTGGGAAATTCCCGCCCAACGAGAAAACATTGCGCGGGTATGAAGTTGCTGAAGACATGGGAAGAAGCTTGAATTTAAACTTAGTAAGAATGCTATATTAATAGTTGCTTATCTCCAGCTGGCTTTATCCATGACTTGAACAGCGGTGGAATTAAGTTCGCCTAGCTGGCTTAGATTTAATGTATCCGCTTTAAATGGTCCCCAGCTTTCAAGAATTTCATTAGATTGAATGCCGTTAATAACGGGGTATTCTAAATTCACATCGCCATACCATGCTTGAGATTCTGCAGTGAATAAGAATCTAATGAGCTCATGTGCGAGTTGTTGATGCTTGGAATGTTTTGCAATGGCCACGCCACTAATATTAACGTGTGCTCCTCTATCCTCTTGATTGGGCCAAAATAGCTTTACTTTGGCCGCAGCCGCTTGTTCTTCTTCAGTGCCATTAATCATATTGCCAAAATAATATGAATTAACTACCGCAATGTTGCACTGACCGGCAGCTACCGCTTTCACTTGATCGCGATCTCCCCCTTGAGGTTTGCGTGCAAAGTTCTTTACAAAGTTATTTGCCCAATCTTGTGTTGTGTCTATACCGTGATGTGCAATGAGAGAAGCGACCAGCGATTGATTATAAATATTGTTCGATGAGCGAATACAAATTTGGTTTTTCCAAGCAGGATCTGCAAGGTTTTCATAAGTAGACAGTTGCTCTTTCTTTACTTTGGCAGGGTCAAATATTATGGCACGAACACGTAATGATAAACCTAACCAATAACCTTCAGTATCGCGGTATTGTTTAGGTGCAAGAGCTAAAACATCCGCATCTGCAATTGGTTGGAGTAAGTCGCCTTGTTTAGCGCGATGCAGTCTACCTGCATCCGTTGTGATAAAAATGTCGGCAGGAGAATGTTTGCCTTCACTGCTGAGACGTTGAATAAGTGCATCGGCTTTGCTGGTGACTAAATTCACCTTAACGTTGTGTGATGCAGAAAATTTATCTAACAAGGGCTTGATATAAGCTTCCTGTCGAGCTGAGTACACATTAAGTTCATCTTGAGCGTGAGCCAATTGTGCGAGAATGCCAAAAAGTAAGATGTAAACTATTGATTTAATATAAAGTTTCATTGATATTAATCCGTTTTAGAGGGGCCTAAATGATCCATGTTATTTTCTATAATAACACAAATGAGATGTATTCTCATTTGTGTATAGATATTTCTATGACAGATAGAGAAATTTTAAGTTTCTCTTAAATAGAGTTATCTATATGAGTCTTTCACTAGATATAACAAAAGAGACAGTTGTCTTATGGCAGGAGTTTAAAGATAACTTTGCTGACTCAGAGCAGGTGTTTCCTGAGACATTGTCTTCAAAGCAAAAAATAATTCAAACATTTTGGCAGCAAAGTGCATATTCAACACGTATCTGCCAAAAAAATCCCAGATGGTTAATCAATCTTATTGAAAGTGATGACACTAGTGATTTAGAAAAAATAATTGATGAAGAAAGTAAGTTATTTATTAAATTAGATGATGAAAATGAATTTAAGCAGCATTTACGTCAATTGCGACATCGTTGTAGCTTGCATATTTGTTGGAATGATTTAGTTCTTCAGCAAGATATTTTTC
>Ga0181580_10005299_pt1 | contig 10467 bp, 8 predicted proteins | sample 071ome_23_FD_132413 | JGI IMG/M metagenome (GOLD analysis project Ga0181580, IMG submission 132413) | Coastal salt marsh microbial communities from the Groves Creek Marsh, Skidaway Island, Georgia - 071403BT metaG (megahit assembly) | ecosystem: Environmental > Aquatic > Marine > Intertidal zone...
CGGTGAAGCGGGATCGGATCCGGGAACGTCCAGACCTTGACCCGTGCCTTGGCGTTGCCGAACGGTGCACAGCCATGCTTGATGGCAACACGCTGGATACCGCCCGAGAGGTCGACCTTCCAGTTCGTCTTGTCACCGGCAATGCCGTCAATCACACCGCGCTCCTCAGCGGTAAGATCGCCGTCCCAGCCAAGCTTCTTCAGCATACCCATGGTGAACTCGGGATAGCCGTCCTTGATTTCAGATCCGACCGGGTAGGAGCCTTCGGCAAGCAGGTTGTTGCCTTCATGCTCGACCCCGAAACGGGCGCGGAAACAAAGACCACCCTCGGCAACCGGCTTGTTTGTGTCATACAGCAGCGGCGTGCCCGGGTGACCCATTTCGGCGGTACCCCAACACGGCCACGGAAGGCCGTAATATTCACCGTCAAGCTCGCCACCGACAGCCTGCAACGTCGTCCTGTCGAAGACGTGCTGATTCGCCATATGCGCCTTCATGCGCTCAGGCGACTGGCCGGTGTAGCCGATTGTCCACATGCCCTTGTTGAACTCGCGGGTCACGTCCTCGATCAGCGGCTCATCACCGTTCACCGAGATGTTCCGGAACATGCGGTCGGCAAATCCCAGCTTCTTGGCGAACTTGTAGATGATGGTGTGATCAGGCAGCGAGTCGAAGGACGGCTCGATGACCTTTTCACGCCACTGCAGCGAGCGGTTCGACGCAGTCACTGACCCGTAGGTCTCGAACTGTGTCGTTGCCGGCAGCAGATAGACGCCATCTGTACGGTCGGACATGACAGCGGAAACGGTCGGATATGGATCGACCACGACCATCAGGTCGAGCTTTTCCATCGCCGTCTTCATTTCCTTCATGCGAGTCTGCGAGTTCGGCGCGTGACCCCAGAAGACCATGGCCCGGACATTGTCAGGCTGATCCATGTTGTCCTTGTCTTCAAGAACACCATCGATCCAGCGAGACACCGGAATGCCCTTCAGGTTCATCAGGCTCTTTGCCTTGCCGTCCTTGCCGGTGATGGAGTCGAAGCGGGCCTTGATCCACTCGTAATCCTCACCCCAGACGCGCGACCAGTGCTTCCAGGCACCTGCCGACAGGCCGTAATAGCCTGGCAGAGAGTGCGACAGAACGCAGAAGTCGGTGGCGCCCTGAACGTTGTCGTGGCCACGGAAGATGTTTGCGCCACCACCGGCAACGCCCATGTTTCCGAGAGCCAGCTGCAACGCGCAGTAGGCACGGGTGTTGTTGTTACCGTTGGTGTGCTGCGTGCCACCCATGCACCAGATGAAGGTGCCGGGGCGGTTGTTGGCCATCAGCTGAGCCACGCGGCGCAGCTGCGAGCCGGGAACACCGGTCACACGCTCGGTCTCTTCCGGGGTCCATTTCGCGACCTCGGCCTGAACATCTTCCATCCCGTAAACGCGCTGACGGATGAACTCCTTGTCCTCCCAGCCGTTTTCGAAGATGTGCCACATGATGCCCCAGATCAGGGCGACATCGGCACCCGGGCGGAAGCGGACATATTCATCGGCATGCGCTGCCGTGCGCGTGAAGCGCGGGTCACAGACGATCAGTGGCGCGTTGTTCTGCTCTTTGGCCTTTAGCAAGTGAAGCAGAGACACAGGATGCGCCTCGGCCGGGTTGCCACCAATGACGAATATCGCACGTGAATTGTGAATGTCATTGTACGAGTTCGTCATCGCGCCATAGCCCCAGGTGTTGGCAACACCGGCAACCGTGGTCGAGTGACAGATACGCGCCTGGTGGTCACCATTGTTGGAACCCCAGTAGGCGTAGAGCTTGCGGAACAGATAGGCCTGCTCGTTATTGCTCTTTGCCGATCCCAGCCAATAGACCGAATCCGGTCCGGACTGCTCGCGGATCTCCAGCATCTTGTCGCCGATCTCGTTGATGGCCTCGTCCCAGCTCATGCGGGTCCATTTGCCACCGACAAGTTTCAGCGGATATTTCAGGCGGCGTTCGCCGCTGGCGGTTTCGCGAACCGAGGCACCCTTGGCACAATGGGCACCGAGGTTGATCGGGCTGTCCCAGCCGGGCTCCTGGCCTGTCCAGACACCGTTCTGAACCTCTGCCATGACGGTACAACCGACAGAACAGTGGGTACAGACGGTCTTCTTGATTTCAGCTGCTGCGCCGGCGACAGATGCCTGTGCCGGACGAACGTTGCTGCCCGATACCGCGACCGCGGTGGCGACGCCACCAATCGCGAGACCGGAGCCGCGCAGGAATGCACGACGGTCAACAACCTTTTCCGCAACCTTGCCGAAAAAAGACGATGACTGGGGGCTATTCGCTACCCCTGACCTCTTCTTCTTAAGCATTGTTGTCTCCTCCAGTTGAAAAGCTGATTAGAATCGGGCCGACTTGTAGAAGGCCTTGACGTGATCGGTTTCGCGATAGCCGGAACCGGTCACCTCCAATGCGTCATCAGCAGATGCCGCCTTGCTGGCAACCGCTGCCGTACCGGCAGCTGCAACCGACAGGGCAGCTTTCTTGAGAAAGTCACGCCGATCCTCGACGCCTGTCTTCTCCTTGTTGTCTGTCATTTTCTTTACCTCCAAAAATGACGCCGCATAAGGCCGCGGCCTGCCATGCTGCGGGGGCGTCTCGCTACCCCGCCTCATCCATGTCGAAAGCTTCGCTTTCAATCTCCAGAAACGCGCGGCCGATGGTGCCGACCGGCGCGTAGAATACAGCTGACTTCGCCGCCTCGATGTCCTGCATCAACAGCGGCGCCCAGGGATCAATATGTGTCTTGAAGAAGGCCGCCTGCGCTGCCAGATCGTTCGGCGCGCCAAAACTGCCGCGAATAAGGCCGGCCATGATGTCGAACAGGCTGGCAATATGGTCTTCCGGGTCCTTCACGCCCTCGGCACGCTCGATCCCCATGGCCTGCATCTCGTTGCGAAGCTTGGCAAGCGGCTTATCGTTCAGGAAGCCGGTCAGATAATAGGAGGCGTAGGGCAGGATCTCGCCACGGCCGACGCCAATGAACAGACGCATATATTCGTCGCGTATTTCGTCATTGGCGATTTTGGTGGCGAGTGTCGCCAGCACGGAACTGGCAGATCCGATAGCCGAACTGTCGCCCTGCAATGCCGCGACATGACCGATCAGATCATCGCCCGGCTCACCGCGAAGCAGCGACGCCAGAAATTCATACATGTCGGCGCGCAAGGAATCCTCGGGCAGAACCCCTGCTGAAGATGTACCATCACTTTGCAATGCTGAGTTGACCAACATTCACCCTCCCACATGTCAAGACTATCAAGAGTGTTGCCGGAAAGGCAAAATCTTTGAGTGCGAGTGATAATCATTATCAATTACATCTGGGTTAAAAAATACTATACAAACCAGATGGTTAAGCTTAATCCACCGCGTATCGGCCTGTTTTTCGCTAAAGATATTCTGTGGCTTTCTGACGCATGGAGCCTCAGCCGATGATCTGTGCATGACCGCCGCTGGCATTGAGGGTGTGCATCACGCCGGCTTTCGAAAGGTCATGCGACTCGGCCGCGGTGGCGGTGCGGGTTCGGATTCACCCTCGATGGGGACCGGGTCGCCTGTCTGGCCGGCATCATTCGCACCGGTCGGGGCCTTTGCGGCATCCCGATGCTCATCCGTCGCGGAGTCGGCCGGTTTGCTGGCCGCTTCGGGGGCCTCAGCTTCCGCGCCCGCCATGCCTTCGCCATCACCCTCGGCGCCATCACCCTCGGCGGCATCATCCTCGGCGGCATCATCCTCGGCGGCATCAAAGGCCTTCTGCAGATAGCCCTTGCCGACCTGATAGGCGGTCTGCATGCCGTCGATCACCGTCGCCGCATCGGTGTAGTTCTCGCCATACTCGACCATTTCATCGGCGAATCTGAACAACGGGTTCAGACGCCACATCCGGCGCAGCGCCATCTGACGTATGCGGTCGGGGAATTGCCCCTGCAGCAGCGAATCGAGCTTGTCCTCATCCTCGATCGCTTCCGGGTCATCGACCCCGTATTTCGCCAGCAGCTCCTCATCCGACAGCGCCGCCTCCTCGTCCGCTTCGGCCTCCTGGTCGGCCGCGCCGGGTGGCTGCATATCTTCCGGCATGTCGGGAACGGCCTCGCCACGCGCCACCTGTTCCTTGCGCCGCAACCGTGCCGAGAGCGATCGCCTCAGGCCGGTCGGGCTGTCATCTTCCTGCACCATGCCGATCTCCTGCTATTGCCGCCGCAGCCGCGGATCGGCGCGGCCACCGACACGCGCATCCAGATTGGCCCGGTCACGGACACGCTTCTTGAAGGGTTCGGGGTGGTAATGCGCATCGACAAAGGCGGCAACGAACTGGCGGATCGGCCCGGCCAGCGGCAGCTTCTCGATCAGATCCTCGCCGCAATCCTCGTAATCCTGGATGTTGTAGGGCGACAGGCTGAGTTCGGCGACATGCATGTCGGGCGCGTCATCATCCCCCGGCAGATCATCCCCCGGCAGATCATCCTCCTCCTCATCCTGACCGGAACGAAGAACGAGATATATGGCCGGATCGCTGGAGGCCAGATTCTCGGCATAGGCTTCGGCCTCGGCATGATGCAGGTCGAGAAAGGCATCGGCGAAGAACAGATCATCGGCCACCGCACCACCACCCTGACCACGAAGCCGCTGCAGGCGCGTATTATTGATCGGCGGCGCCCCTCCGCCGGCCTCTGGCCGCAATGGCAGCAGGTCGCTGATCACCCAGCGGAACGGCTGCCACACATTGTCAAGCGGTTGCCTTTCAACAATCACCCTGACGCCATACAGCACATGCTTTGTCTGCGGTGTTGTCTCGTTCGCCATATTTCCCCCGTTGAAGCGCCGACAGAACGCCCCGTGACCTTTTAACCCACCCGCGCCGGATCATTTGGCGCGTGAGAATTTTCAGATTTCCGTTACTGTAGCCACCATTCGCGATTAATGGGAACATGCCAAAACATCGCGCCAACAGATTGCGCCAACAGATTGCGCCAACAGATTGCGATTCTTCGACTGGGAGGCCCTGATGATGAAGCTCGCCGAGCGTGACATTCTTGTCTGCGATTGCGGTGGCACCATGGATATTGACGGTGCCAAACTCGGCAAGGCATGCGGTGCGGCCGCCGGCTGCGCGGTGGCGACCGAGCTGTGCCGATCCGGAATCGCGACTTTCGAGACCGCCCTCGAGGCGTCCGGCGACCAGCCGCTGATCGTCGCCTGCACGCAGGAAAGCGCGGTTTTCGAACAGATCGCCGAAGAGGCCGACAAACCCGCTCCCGAATTCATCAATATCCGCGAGGCCGCCGGGTGGAGTGAAGACGGCGCCGCCGCGCTGCCCAAGATCGCCGCCCTTCTGCATGCCGCCACCGACATGGCACCCGCGGCACGTAGCCTGACACTGACTTCCACCGGACGCTGCCTGATCTATGCCGATGGCGCACGCGGCAATGGCGTCGATGCGGCGCTGGCAATGGCCGAAAGGCTGAAAGACTCGCTTGGCGTCACGGTCATGATCACCGCGCCGACAGACGACATCATGGCAAGCGGCATGTCCGGCCTTGTCACGCGCGGCACCATCCGCAGCGCCAGGGGTCATTTCACCGCCTTCGAACTTGTCATTGACGGCTTTGGCTCAGCCCTGCCAAGCAGCCGCGCGGCGCTCCGGTTCGAGGATCCCCAGGACGGCATCGAGACCGGCTGCGACGTGATCATCGACATGACCGGTGCGCCGGCGCTGTTTACCGGATGGGAGAAGCGGGACGGCTATTTCCGGGTCAGCCCGGATGATCCGGTGCGGCTGGCCACGGTGACGGCCGAGGCGTCCGAGATGATCGGCGCCTTCGAGAAGCCCATCTATATCGATTACAACCCGGATCTCTGCGCGCATTCGCGCAACAGCCTGAATGGCTGTTCGCGCTGCCTGGATGTGTGCCCGGCAGGCGCCATCATCAGCGCCGGCGACACGGTCGAGATCGACCCCGCCATCTGTGGCGGCTGCGGTTTTTGCGGCGCTGTCTGCCCGTCGGGCGCGGCACAGACCAACCTTCCGGCGGCCGATGCGTTCGGCCAGCAGATGACAAACCTCGTCGACCATTATCTGGAGGCTGGCGGCAAGACACCGCGCCTGCTCCTCGCCGATGGTGGCCACGGCGCCGGCATGATCGACATGATCGCGCGATTCGGGCCAGGCCTGCCGGCGGACCTGCTGCCGATGACCATGCACAGCACCGGCCGGGTCGGTCACGACCTGTTGGTCACGGCGATCGCGCAAGGCTATGAGCAGGTGATCATTCTCGCCAATCCGAACAAGCCGGACGAAACCTCGCAGATCGCCCGCCAGATCGAACTGGCGCGCGCTTTGATGGCCGGAGTCGGGGCGGATGACGAGGCGCGCTTCGTGCTGATCGATGATATCGATCCCGACATGGTGGCCACGCGGCTGCGCGGCACCCGCCCGAAAGGCAAGGTCAAGCCGGCCCCGTTCAGCCCGCTTGGCAGCCCGCGCGGCATCACCCGCCTCGCGATGCGTGGCCTTGCCAGCGCGCAGAAGACCGCGCCGGCGGCGATCCCGCTCCCCGAGGGCGCGCCCTATGGCCGGGTCGAGATCGATACCGACAACTGCACCATCTGCCTGTCCTGTGTCGGCGCCTGTCCGGCCGGTGCGCTGCAGGACAATCCCGATGCGCCGCAGCTGCTGTTCCGCGAGGATGCCTGCCTGCAATGCGGCATCTGCGTCGCCACCTGCCCGGAAAAGGTGATCTCGCTGGTCCCGCAGTTCAACCTCGCCGACAGCGCGATGAATGCCGAGCTGGTGATCGAGGATACACCCTTCCACTGCACCGGATGCGGCAAGCCCTTTGGCAGCTCGCGTTCGATCGAGCGCGTGATCGACAAGCTGTCAGGCCACAGCATGTTCAGTGGCGAGCGGCAGATCGACATGCTGAAGATGTGCGAGGATTGCCGGGTCGAGGCGATGTTCGACAAGGATGACAGGCTGATGGATGTCGGCGAACGTCGCAAGCCACGGACAACAGATGACTACATGAACTAGGGTCTCTGCCCCGGTTCAGCTGGTCGCCAGCGGCAAATTGGCAAGCAGGTTCTGTGGCTTCATGCGAACGCTGCCAGCCTGATCCATGGCGAGGCCAAGATAGACCGGCCGCCCGGCCATTTCGGAAATGAAACCGTCTTCCGCCTCAAGCTTGAACAGGCACAGGATCGCGCGCAACCGGTCCTCGCCGACATCCGCCCCGCTATAGAGATCGTTGAACAGGTCGTTCGAGACGCTGTCGAGCCCGACATGCCATGACCAGCTTTCATCCTCGATCCCGTGCATCGGCTGGATACGGGTCGTCACGCCGAGGAAATAGCCGATCCAGGCCTCCATCACGCGGCACAGCCCGTCAAGAGCCGGCTGCGTGAAGGCAAGATCGACCGAGGTGTTGAACATGTCGGAACGCGCCCAGTATTCATCCGCCGTCTCGGTGGCGAGAATGTCGATGCTGACCTCGTCAGGGGCCGGCCCTTCCTGGAGCATCCGCGCCATGCCGGCCTGGAGCTGCACCGTCGCATGGTCGGCCACCATGATGCGGCCATCATCCAGTGTCACGGTCTGTTGGCGGAACAGGCATTCCGCTGCCCGGATCTTCAGCGTGTCGGTGTCCCCGTCAAGGATGTTACGAAGGATGATCTGCGTCAGCTGTTCAAGAAACAGCGGCGGGAAGTCGATCCTGGCACCGCGAACAACCGCCATATAGGCAGCCTCCAATGTCGGGTATTGCGCCAGAAAGCCGCGAAAGGCCAGCACCGCGCGGTAATTATGGACCACATCACGATCGATGATCGGCTCGAAATCCGCCTCCGTCACCTCGGCGAACGGGTCCTCGCTGAGCCGCGCATGCAGGGCGCGCTCGGCGGCGCAGGATTCCTCCTGCGGCGCGATCTCGTCGCGGGCGTAATAGGCCAGCATGAAATCGGCGCTGGGAACAAGCCGTCCCTCGGTATCGCGGTCAAGAAGATGCCAACCCGAGGTCAGCCAGAAATCCTGTGTCATGTCCATTCCCTCGGTTTGCGATGCCGGGCCTTATCCGGTATTGGCGGATTCATCATCCGCAACCATCGTCCAGATTTTCTGCTCGGCGCATGAATCGGCCTTTGACAGGCTGCGGAAACTCTCGGTAATGCCATCATCGCCGAACTGGCGCTGAATTGTCAGCAATGTGCCGGTTTTGTGCTGCCCGCACAGCTCGGCCATGAAGGCGATTTCCTCGCTGGCAGCGGCGCGCGCCACCTCGAGGTCGGGCGCGCCAAGCCGTTCGACAAAGGCGCTTGCCACCTCGTCGGTCAGGCGCGCCACATCATCCGCGCTGGCATTGACAATACTGACCAATGTCGAAAACCCGAACGAGCCGGTTCCCAGAAACCCGTTGCTGAAGGCCTGCTTCACCTTGCCGGTCAGCGCCTCGGGCGCGATATCGGCGAAACAGAAGGTGCCAACAAGCGCCCATTCACCTTCCTCGGCGGCAGCCGGGAAGACATTGAGATCGGAGGGATCAAACCTGATGGTGCGCGCCAGCTTCACAACAAAATGCCCTTCACGATATGTCCTTCACGTTATATCCCTCACCGAGGACAGTTCGGCCGGCCCGCACACACTCTCGAACTCGGTCGGGATAAGACCAACCGGGCGGCCGTCGATCCTGATCAGCGCCGCCCCGTCTTCATCCAGCCCGACCCAGTCAGCCATGCTGCCATCGGCAAGCACCATCTCGGCGCCTTCCTGGAGGCGTTGTACCCACAGATCGTGAAGCGGCCGGAACCCGTCATCCTCCCAGCGATTGACCCAGGCCATGAAATGCCGGCACACGGATTCCACCAGCCTCGTGCGCGAAATGAACCCGCCGCCTTCCTCGGCAAGCGAGGTATATTCCAGCCCGCCATCGTCATGCCACACATCTTCCGAGCCGGTCCGCACAGACAAATCCAGGGTCATCCCGGCGACCATCCAGCCAGGGACATCTTCGCGGCCGGCGGCCGGATCGGCAGTCACCCACACCCGTCCGGCGCGACCGCGATTGAGCAATATATAGCCCGGCAGCTGATAGGACACGACAACCTCGGGAGGTGCCAGCGCGCCAATCGCATCACCGGCGCCGATCATCAGCGCATACAGCATCTGGCCGGCCCGACGAAGCGGTACTTCCGGGCCAAGAATGACTGCCATGTCGACGAGTTTCGTTTCCTCGGAATACAGAACAGTGCCAATTTCGGCCGTGGCGACGGCGGCAAGTGCCTTTGCCGCAACATCCTGGCCAACCGGCACCGGCATGGCGGTCAGCAGCGGCGGCAGTTGCGGCGCATCACCATCCTCGGCCGGAAATTCCTCGTAATACAGGCTCATGCCTCTTCCTCCTCGCGCCGCAGATCGGCGACCTCCATAAGGCGCCGTGCGATCTGGCGGTAGGTTTTCGCCTGCACCGAACGCGGATTGGCGACCACCACCGGCGTGCCGGAATCTCCTCCGGTCCGCACCTCCAGCGACAGCGGAATCTCGCCAAGCATCTCGATGCCGCGGCGCGATGCCTCGCCGGTCACCCCGTCATTGCCGAAGATATGATCGGTGCGCCCACAATCAGGACAGGACCAGTAGGCCATGTTCTGGATCATGCCAAGCACCGGCACCTCGGCCTTGTCAAACATGGTGATCGCCTTCACCACGTCAAGAAGCGCAATGTCCTGCGGTGTAGAGACGACGACCGCGCCGGCAAGACTGACCTGCTGCGCCAGCGAAATCTGGATATCGCCGGTTCCCGGCGGCAGGTCAATCACGATGACGTCAAGCGTTCCCCAGGCGACGGAGTCCAGCATCTGTGTCAGCGCCGACTGCACCATCGGCCCGCGCCAGATCATCGCCGTGTCATCGGGAACAAGAAGCCCCATCGACATCAGATGCACACCATAATTTTCCAGCGGGCGCACCATGTCGCCGCCGGCCGCGGCGGGACGGCCGCTGACGCCCAGCATGCGGGGCAGCGACGGCCCGTAGACATCGGCATCCAGCAGCCCGACCCGCAACCCTTCGAGCCGCAGGGCGATCGCCAGATTCACCGCCGTGGTCGATTTGCCGACACCGCCCTTGCCCGATGCCACAGCGACAAAGCGCCTGACCTTGATTTCATGCACCTTCTCGACGGTTTCATCGGGCACCGCATCTGCCGCCGAAGCGGTGCCGGAATGCGCCGTCACAACGACTGTGGCGCTGGTCACGCCGGGGATCGCGCGGGCCGCCTTTTCAGCTGCCTGGCGCACCGGCTCCAGGGCCGGGCCGCGATGCGCCGGCACCTCGAGCGCAAAGCTGATATTCGTCTGTTTGATATGCACCGCGCTGCCCATGCCGAGATCAACGACAGACCGTCCCTGCGACGGGTCAATCACCTCCCGCAG
>Ga0181580_10005303_pt1 | contig 10463 bp, 6 predicted proteins | sample 071ome_23_FD_132413 | JGI IMG/M metagenome (GOLD analysis project Ga0181580, IMG submission 132413) | Coastal salt marsh microbial communities from the Groves Creek Marsh, Skidaway Island, Georgia - 071403BT metaG (megahit assembly) | ecosystem: Environmental > Aquatic > Marine > Intertidal zone...
TATTGCCTGTAAATTCACTATTGATCATGGTTGGCTGAGCATTCCAGTTGGCAATCGCTCCTCCTTGTCCGGAAGCCAGTGTCGCATTTCCCTCAAACTTACATTGAACCAAGTTGGGGTTCTCAGTGCCGACTGCACTGAAGTAACTGTAGATGGCCCCTCCGACTTTGGCGGAATTCCAGGAAAAATTACACCGGGTAATTGCGGGTTTTGCATCATAATTGAAGATGGCGCCGCCACCACCATCATTGGTGCTATCCAGTTGGGTATTGGTGGAAAAGATGCAGTTCTCCAGAATTGGTGACTGGCCATACATATAAATTCCGCCGCCATAATCAGCGAAGTTACCATCAAAGGTTACATTCCGGAAAGTCGGGCTGGATTCATAGCTAAAGACACCTCCACCACCGTAGGCACCATTATCCTGATTTTCCGAAAAAGTCACATTCTGAATAACCGGATTTCCCGTCCAGATCGCCATACCGCCTCCAGCATAACTGGAAGCATTGCCATTGATTGTGCAGTTGAACAGGGTTGGATTACCACTCAAAATCTCAATTCCTCCGCCCATTCCAGAGGTAACAGTATTTGAGGAAAATACAGATCCAGTAATACCAGGGGACGCTGAAGAAGTGGAAAGACCTCCTCCACCATAGACCGATTCATTGTTGGAGAAATTACAATCGGCAAGAACCAGGCTTCCTGTACCGGTAACAAACATTCCTCCACCCTGCCCATCCAGGGCATAGTTAAACGAAAACGTACAATTGGAAAAATTGGCACTTGCTCCGGATGAATAGACCGCACCTCCGTCCCAAAAGGCAGCATTACCGGAAAATGTACAGTCCGTAAAAACTGGAGAAGCGGAAGGTCCGGAAATGTAAGCTCCACCACCACTGTACGCCTGATTATCACTGAATATGACATTGGTTATGGAGGGGCTGGCATCCAGGATGTATATCCCTCCACCCTGACTATATTCATCACTACCCGTTTCGGCACTACCTCCTTCAATGGTAAACCCATCCAGAATGGCAGTGCCATCAACGCCTTCTGCAAAAACCACATGAATGGTGTCCTCACTCCCATCGGTAAGGGTGCCTATTTTTCCACTTAATTTTGAAACATTGGTATCCGGATCTCTCTGCAACCGGGAGGTTTCTGTACCTGCAAAACCACCATAGAGAGCGACATTAGCCTTTAAGGTGAAAGATTCGTAGCGATCTCCTTCAAAAACAGAGTCACCGTAGTCCGGGTAGTACTCTCCATCAGCCACCCAGATCTCATCTCCGGATGAGCTGTAAAGCAATGCATCCTGAACGTGAGTGTAAGCCAGTGCCCAGGAACTCCCATTTCCACCATCCGAGGCGTTGGCATCCACATAAATAACGCCACCATGGACTGCTGATATCATCATGAGCATCTGACCCCATAGAAATAAAGTGCAGATGTGGCGTTTCATGATGAAGGAATGAGAAAATTGGATCGCTAAGGGTGATCTAGCCAATCCTGAATGGTTCCATAATGATAAAATTGTCCGGATTCTTCATGGTAGTAAATCCAAATTGAATCGGAATCCGAGTATAAAAATGGATAAGTTTCTGAATCTGTTCCATACCAACCGCTTTGATCTGGATGCCACATCCATAAACTGACGCTTGTCCCACTCAGAAACAACCATCCCAAACTTTCATGATACACCCAACCCGTCTCATCAAGATAGAGAATTCCCAGCCAGTCACTACTTCGCCAATTACCTCCGAGATCCGACAATGTGAGCCAGAATGGCATTGCCCAGCCAAAGGATGCCGTCACGGAAAGGTCTTCGGTAACCGTTAGAGTCAGTGGGTTCTCCGAACTGGTAAGATCACCACTCCAACCAGTGAACGCATACCCGACAGACGGCACGGCTTCCAGAGAAATCTCGGTTCCAATTTCATAATGCCCCGACCCAGTGACTGTGCCAATTCCATCAACGGCCACGCTGGCATCCACTTCATAAGTCCAAAGGGTGTATCGACCATTGGACTCCCGGTTGCCCCTCAATTTCGGCCATTCGCTTTGGGCAAGTGTATTCCCGGAACCTGTGTCAAAAGCTACGATAGAGCCATCCGAAGCTCCTAAATAAAGAATTCCAGACTCATCCATGGCCAAGGAGGAATCAATGTACCCAAAAATCAATGAGTACTCCCATAAGATCTCTCCTGTCTGATCAACAGCTGTGATACCGCTGACCGGCTCGGACTCCTGCGTATCCGCATTGGTGACCGTTCCGAAAAAGGAAGGGATGTAGACAATCCCCCCAGAATCCACTACAGGAGCACTGTAAAAGACATCCCCCACGTAAATACTCCACAACTCCACACCATCGCTGTCCAAAGCAATCAGGTAGCCTTCCCTCGTTGCATAGAAGACGTTCCCGTTTGGCCCCACAACAGGAGAGCTGTCAATACTTTCGTCGTCTACACTCACGTCCAATAGACGGTGCTTCCATCGCAAACCCACTTCAGGATCAAGGGATGCCGGGTCAAACATATCAGGGTCAATCGCATCAGGATCCAGGGAATAAAAACTCCCGCTTGCAGCCCCGAAATAAAGATTCCCTTCGTCATCAATGGCCACGGATGAAGTGATCGCCACCTCTCCGTTTCCAGCCTCTCCATTGGGCCCTTCATCCGCAACAACCTGATAATACCATCGCAAGGTACCGTCTGGATTCAAGGCATACAGCCTACCATCCTTCGCCCCAAAATAAATGTAGCCGTTCTCATCAATGGCGGAGGAGCCTTGTATCTCTGCGGTTTCCGCACCTTCCAGAAAATACTCCCATTGTAAGGTGCCATCTGGGTTCAAGGCATAGAAGAAATTATCATTGGAGCCGAAATAAATGGTGCCATCACTTCCGATGGAAGGAGAAGACACGATAAAATTTCCGGTTTCATAAGACCAGTTTAAAGCTCCCGTCTCCGCATCCAGTGCATATAAATGATTATCCCAGGAGGCCGCATACACCACAGACTCATCTTCACTCAGGGCAGGCACGGCATCCACCCAGTCACCCGTTTCATAAGACCACTTCAGCGTCCCATCTGGATTGAGTGCGTAAACCTTGTTATCTCCGGAACCGACATACACGGTGCCATCACTGCTTAAAGTAGGGCTGGAGTAAATCGAAGCTCCAGTCAGGTACTCCCAGTTCAAGGGTTCAGCAGGCAGATCTGCTTGGGCAATGGTGAGCCAGCTGCAGGAAATCCATGCAATAAATAAATTGATACGGGTTGACATCAAAACCGTGTGGACAGGGATAAATGACTTGGGAATTAGAACGAGGAAATACAAACGTGAATTTGTATAAATATAAGTTACGAAGCTACAGCTACGTTCGTCAAGCCACTCTAAGTGAAAATTTGAAAACCGTACCTGCAGTGGTCGACTCCTCCAACTCCACTTCCGCCTCAATTTGTCGAGACAATTGCTGGCTCAATGCCAAACCAATGCCACTACCTCCTTGCTTTGTAGAACGTACGGCCTGAAACGGATCGCTCTTCATCCACTCTGGCAATCCCTGACCTTCGTCTCTGACAAAGCAATGCAAATGGGGGATCTCCAAAGTGAATTCAATCTGGACCACCCTTCCCTGGGGACTGGCTTCCAAAGCATTCTGGCCCAGATTACACAAAATCAATACCAGCAAATTTCCCCGTACACTATCTACTTCCAGCTCTAAATCCTCACCAGTTATGAGAAGCTCCACGTCCTTGCTCTTCGCGATGGGAGCTAACTTTTTCCGAATCTCCCCCTGTAACTCCTGTAGGGTGAATGAGAACATCGCCTCCCCATCAGTACTCTCAATCACTGACAATGTGTCCTGAATCAAATCCTGCATCCGCCGGACCGACTCCCGGGCAAGCTCCACATCCTCCTTGTCACTGATGCCACCAGTTTCCCGAAGCAGATTCACATATTCCCGCAAACTACCCAGCGGGTTTTTCAACCCGTGAATCAAATTGGCGGTCAAAGAACCGACGGCAGAAGTCTTGGTAGCCAACAAGAGCTTTTCATTGGTTGCCGCTAATCTTTGGCCCCGCTCTTCAAGTAATTCATTTGCCGACTCCATTCTGTGAAACGTAACACTGAGCACCCAGGCAATCACTCCCCCACCGGCTACCAGAAGCAAAAGGCACAGTTGCACAAGCTGCTCATCCAAACCCTCGTATTCAGCAAGCAATTCACTCTCATCAATATAAAAAGTCACCACTCCCAAAAAATCTGACTCTTTACTACCATCACGAAATAACGGAATCATCAGCTCCAACCCCTCATCAATGAGCTGCCCCCTGGAAAACCCTTCCTTCAACCCGGAAAAGAAATGATCCGGCAATACATTCATTCCTTCCATTGCAGACAACGCTTCCTGCGAAAAACCTTCTTTATCAAAAACCTGCAACCCCTCCACACGATCTACATTCAGCATTCCCAGTAATGCCTCCACCAAATACTCTGGCACATCCGCAAGATTACCCAGCAATGCCAACTCATCTTCCGGTAAAAACTCACCACTAAGCAAGTATGCCTCCTCTGCTTGCCGGAGCACCGCATTTACCTGCTTTTCCATTACCGCAACTTCACGGATGATCATCCTTTTCCTCAACTCTCCCCGAAACCAGATCAGGACTCCAATCACCAATACCCCCAAGACCAGAAGAACCCCACTGATCGCCAAATACCGACCCAAACGACCTTCACCTGCTGATAAATTGATCATACCCAGCCTGCCTCCACTGCTATAGTGACCACTCCACTCCCATCATCACACGACCAGCAGAGAATTGGTTATCCAAACTGTTCGACCGATTACGCTCAACCTGCGACTCCAGAAACAGAGCCAGATCTTCATTCAAAGTCCGACTCAAGTTGACTGAACCCTCCACAACCCTTCTGTATAGTAATGCATCGCCACCAAACTCCGCAGGCCTCACCAGATAATCATACCAGGAGTACCGACCGGATAACTTCAAATCCCACTGCCCCCATGCTCGGGATACCGTGTGTTTGAAACGAATCCGGTCATAATCGGAATAACCCGCCTCCTCATCTCTCTGAGTATAGTGATTCAACTTGGTATCAAATCGCCAACCGTTCTCAGCATTTACTCTTAAGCTAATCGTGCCCATCCCCACTTTTAAACGAGTGACTCCCTCCGCGGCATAACCTTCCGCATCACGAGCGTCCTTTTCCAGGTATTGACGATCTTCAAACAAATACTCCAGGCTCAGGATTGAACGTTCCCCAATCGGCCTCTGATACCTGACCAATCCTCCAAGGCTATCAGAATCATCATAGGAATCTTCATAACGGGAACCACCCCACAAGGACTCCACTCGTAACTGATCTCCATCCTCGAAATAAAATTCTACAAAGGGCTCGATCTCCACCTGATGGGCACTCACCCCAAAAGTGTCAAAATTCACCTGATCCAAAGAAGCATCGAAGACCTGGTCATAAAACAGATGAGTGGCCGACAAGCCGTAATTCCTTTCCTGGCTTTCCGACAGCCGACTTACCTGCCCTTGGGTTACATACAACTTTCCGGAGTCTACATTTTCAAAATATTCCATGTGCTCTCCGAAAAAATAGACATAAGCACTCCACAAATCATCCACTGTTCGATAATACAACCCATCGAATGCTCCGAGCAAATATCCAGAGTCCACCTCCTCAAAAGCCCCAAACAACACATTGTCCCCATATCCCAACCCAGCCCTCAATTTCAAGTCCAGCTCCCATTCCGACTCTTCAAATAACTCATCCAGCAATTCCTTGCCCAGCAACTCCTCCAAATCTCCTTCAGTGAGTAAATCCCCATCCAGGTCCAGGTCAAAACCCTCCTCTTTTAAGAGAGCTTCCAATTCCGGGTCGACTGCCTGTCCATAGAGAATGGAGCCAACCAAGCAGCAAAAGGAAAGAGAGAATAGAATGATTGAGAATAATGACCGTCGCATCATGAACGGAAGGCTACAGTGCCCCTCGATTCATGAACGTAAATCAAAAACCGAGTCTTGCCTGGCATTAAATAGCCCCTTTGGCTGCTTGATGAGTAAAGCACTTCTCTAAAATAGAAAAAGCGGGCAAGGAATACTTACCCGCTTTTCAAAAAAAGTTGTAAGGTTTTATCGATCCGACTGCCGACGGTCACCGGTTGCGACACCATCACGGGAAGGGGGACGTCTTGTATTGATTCGAACACCAGTGCCCGAAGCAGTAATGGTAGGTTGAAGAGCTTCGCGGATTTGACGCTGAATGTTTTTCAAATCCTGATGTAATTTCTGTTGATCTTCGCGAAAGGCATCCAGCAGCTCTTTACGTTGTTCCCGAGTCGCAGTTTGGAGCTGAGTTTTCAGCTCTTTGGTACTCTCCGCAACAGCTTTATTGATTTCACCGTGCTGCTTACGAAGGAGCTCCACTTTTGTTTTGATTTCGGTGGAAATCTGAGGTTTGGCAGGTCGCTCAGGCCGAGCTTCCTTCAAGCCTGTCTTGATCTCCCGGGCCAATTCCTTTTGAGCTTGAAGGCGAGTCAGGTTGTCCGCTTCAAACTTTTTGGTAATTTCACGGATCTTCTCTCGAGTGGGCTTTTTCAATTCCTTGATAAGGGCCTTCAATTCATTACGAAGAGAATCGTGCTCCTCTTTGTAGCTGGATAGCTTGTCCTTCAAGTCACTGGTCAATTCGGTACGAGCTGGACGTTCAGGGCGCTCGGGAGCAGTGGCATCTGAATCACCACCAGGAGGAGGCGGTAGAGTTGGTTGGCTGAACGCGGGAGAACTCCAACCGATAAAAGCCGAGAGCAGCAGGATGAATGTGGTCTTCTTCATGGGGAAACCTTAGATAAGAGTAGTGGGTAGAATAGAAACTAAGTTACAAACAACGTTGCAGATCTTATGCCAAGGTTCAAGCCTCGATTCAATTTCCTGCCCAAGCCCTTATCTATGGGGCCTGAGGCATATCAGTCCTCATCTTATTCGAGAAGACTCTTGTGGGATTATTTCCCAATTGAGGAATAATTCACATTCCTGCTGGGGAATATTCTCCACCTTGAAAAAGCAAAACGGCGGGCATTGCTGCCCGCCGCTTAAAAGTATAGGTATAGAATCAACCAGTGTCTTGCATATATGATGCCAAAAGTAGTTCTGTTGATGTTTTCATAGGAGTTTCCTTTCATTTTCAGGGGTTTTCCCCTATGGTGAGAAGGTTACATGATCTAATGTCGTTGCAGAAAATTCTCCAATTGAGAAATATTCTGCATACATTGTGGGAAATGATCCCCAAGAGGGTTCCTGCTGAAGGAAACTTGGTAGCTCCAAACCCGCTTGTCTCACAGAATTTTCTGTGGAACATGATGTGAGCCATGTGGGTTTAACGGTCACGACTTCTCCGTACATCAGTCTTCTGGATGTCTTGACGCGAAGGAGGCCGACGGGTTTCAGAGCGAATGGAAGCCCCTTGGCTAGAGGCATTGGAATGAAAAGTTTCACGAATTTGGCGCTGAACACTTTTTAGATCCTCGTGAAGCTTTTTCTGGTCTTCCCGGAAAGAATCCAGCAGTTCTTTACGCTCTTCCAAGGAAGCGGTCGCTAGCTGAGCTTTGAGTTCCCGTTTCCCAGCCAAAACCAATTCTTCAATCGTTTTGTGCTTCTCTCTAAGCGTCTTCATTTTATCACTGATCTCCTTTGGCACAGAGGGCTTTTCCGGACGGCTGGGCCTTGCGGACTGAAGGCTATCTTTGATCTGCGTAGCCAATTGTTTTTGTGCCGCCAGCCGATCCTCATTATCACGCTGAAATGCCTGAGTGATCTTGCGAATTTCTTCCCGAGTGGGCTTTTTTAAGTTTTTTAACTTCGCCTTCAACTCTTGGCGAAGTGCTTCATTTTCTTTTTTGTAAGACGCCAGTTGATCTTTTAACTCCGTCGATAACTCAGGTCGAGAAGGCCTGCTGCCCTGACTTATATCTGGTTTAGAAGGAGCAGGAATGGGCTTTGTGCCAAAATGAGGACGATCCACTTCCTTCTCCGGACGCTCTTTACCCGCAGGCGTCCCGGGAGCACTTTGCCTGCGATCATCAATCTGGTCCCGATCTGTATCAATAAAGTCGGCTGTCTTCGGACCAGGGATCACAAAACCGTCATCATCCAACCACAAACCATATTCTCCTCGGTTCTTCTGCGGCTTTTCGGGTCGGTCAGGTTTGTCAGTTTTCTGGGCAATGACGGATAGGCTCAAACTACAGGAGAGAATGGCTGCCAGGATCAGTTGGGTAGTCTTCATTGTTCGTTGGATTCAGGGGATTGAATAGAATGTTATAATAGAACAGTTGCATATCCTGTGCCAACCTAAACTTTGCCGACATTGGCCACTGATCCCCGACAAAATCAGGCGTTGAGCAGTAAGGGAACCCACCCTTTTTTCGCAACACTCTCGACATTGTGGATTATTCAACACCGACATGGGAAATATTCCCCAGCATCGGTTTTCCCACATAAAATAAAAAACGGCGGATAACTGGTATCCGCCGTTTTCAAGTATAGGAAATAGGATCGCCTTAGGTTTTGCAAATTCCATGCCAAGTCTGTAAGAGGTCAAATTATCCCTTTTCAGCCTTGGAAGTATCAGGCATATTTCATTATGGATCGTCTCCAACAGATTCTGCAAAGCTGTGGGAATATTCCCAATTGAGAATTATTCTACAACCCTGATGGGAAATAGCTCCCAATTCCAAAAATAAAAACGGCGGGCAAAACTGCCCGCCGCTTTATAGGAATAGAACGGTATGTAGGGTATGAAAAATTAACGCTCGGATGGGCGGCGCTCACCTTTGCGGGAAACATCCTTTCCTGGACGTTTTTCACGAAGTGCAGGACGATTGCCCTGAGCTCCAACGGTTTCACGAATTTCCTGACGCAAGGCTTTGAGTTCATCCTGAAGAGCTTTCTGTTCGGTACGGAATTCTTCGTGCAAGGCTTTACGCTCTTCTTCTGAGGCATCGGCAAGAGCTTCGCGGAGGGCCTTTTTGCTTTCTGCCATCTTTTGGATCAAAGCCTTGTGTTGCTCATGAAGTGCCTTGGCTTCTTCTGAAAGTTCAGGTTTTTCTGGGCGTTCTGGGCGAAGCTCCTTCAGGGCATCCTTGATTTCCTTACCAAGCTCTTTTTGTGCATCAAAACGATCCTTGTTTTCTTCACGGAAAGTATCCATGGCAGATTTGATGTCTTCGCGGGTTGGATCTTCCAGACCCTGAATGACTTCTTTCAGCGCTTCGCGAAGGGCTTTGCTTTCTGCTTTGAAAGCATCAATTTTGGATTTTAATTCCTCTGGAATTTCTGGTCTTTCAGGACGGTCGCCTTCGCCAGGCTTATCTCCTCCGGGGCGTCCGGGTTTAAGGATGGGGCGACCAGGGCGGCGCTTCTTACCTTCTTCTGTGTCCTCACCTTCAGGAGCCTCTACTTCCGGAGCTTCGGGGACGCCAATCGAGGGTTCATCAACTTCCTGTGCTTGAGTGGAAAGACCAAAAAGTCCAAAGCCTACGAGAATCAGTACGTATAATTTATTCATTTTTTTATAACCTATTTTTTGGATTAAGGGTTTATGGGTGAGAACGTTTATCTCTTACGCAATCGACGTGCCAACTTTTAAAATTTTTCGTCAACCCGCTCTATCAAAGGGATTAAGAGATGCGATCATTCTAAACTTAGACTGGGGGAAAATTGGAAATAGCTGCCATTTGGAAAATACTCCCCGAAAGTTTTGGGAAATATTCCCCAAGACCTACTCCCCCTGCTTTTTAAGGCGATATCGGATAAAATCTCTGGGCACACCAAGAAGCCGTGAAGCTCCAGAGACGTTGCCATTGGCCTGGTCCAAGGCCTTTTTAATCAGCCTCACAATTGCATCCTCCATGGCAAAGCCTCCATCATCAGGAAACTCCCAACTTTCATTCAGCCAATCGTCCGCCGGGACAGCGACATTGCTTGCTGATGCAAGACTTGCCCCTCCCGCAGAAAGGTTCTGAAAATCCAGCGAATCTCCATCCGCAAGTACGACAGCTCGTTCCAATTCATGGGCAAGCTCTCTGACATTTCCGGGCCAATCGTAGAGTTTAAGCTGCTCCCTCCCTTTTGGAGAAATTTCCAGATTATTGAGGCGGTATCGCTTACGAATGCCTTTGAGAAGAAACTCCGCCATATCTGGAACATCATTAATACGGTCACGGAGTGCTGGGATCTGAATCCGCAACAAATCCAATCGATGATACAAATCCTGGCGAAAGATGCCCTCCCGTATGGCAGCCTGTAAATCCATATTCGTGGCAGCAAGAAGCCGGACATCTACCTTGATCTCCTTATTGCCACCGACTCTCCGGATCACCCCGGATTCCAGTGCTGTCAGAATTTTTGCCTGAATGCTCAGGGACA
>Ga0181580_10005308_pt1 | contig 10460 bp, 13 predicted proteins | sample 071ome_23_FD_132413 | JGI IMG/M metagenome (GOLD analysis project Ga0181580, IMG submission 132413) | Coastal salt marsh microbial communities from the Groves Creek Marsh, Skidaway Island, Georgia - 071403BT metaG (megahit assembly) | ecosystem: Environmental > Aquatic > Marine > Intertidal...
CCACTTTGGTCAGCAACCAAAGCACGTGTTGTTGTTGCATCTTGTATGATAACTAATCCGTGTACATTTTTATTAAATGCACTTGAGTTTGATTCTAGTACTCTTGTTTTAGCCATTTTAGATTCCCTCCACATTAATTAAGTAGTGAGATTCTGGTAAACATACCTCAAGACCAGCTTCAGTAAGAATCATGTCTTTTCTCAAGTCTTCATCAGCGTTTTGTACGTTGGTCATAACTTGAGTATCACGATTCACACCGTTACCGATTAATGGTCTGTAGTATAGTTTGCTCATATCAGCCATCAACATTAAACCAGATGAATGTCCTCTAAATAGTGGTTCTTTAACCATATATACAGAACCGTGGATAGTGTTGATTTCCATTAACTGGTGACCAAACTGTCCTGATAATTCATCCATGTTTACACGATATTGAGTGTTGTTTGTTGAAGCATCAGCGAAACTATTACTACCCATTTTGTTGAAGTAAGAAATTACAGGAAGAGAAGCTAATGCTAATCTTTCGTTACTTCCACCTCTAGCTGGGTCAAATAGTACCTCAAAGTCAGCTAATAACGCATCATAAGTTAATTCAGATGTTGCATATTGTTTAGCGTATGCTTTACCTGATTCGTATGTTAAAGCTGCGTCTCCAGCTTTAAATGTACTATTTTTAATAATATGTCCTACTAGACCTTCAGAATATTGAATACCACCTACTCTTGCTTTTTGATTAAAAAGCATAGCTCTTTCAATATCAATTTTGTGCTCTCTCATTTTCATAGCTAGCACTCTTTCAAATTCGTTAGAATATCCACGAAGTTGAGTTGCGTATGCAGTGTTTGTAACCTCTGCAGCAGTTTTGAAGATTTGAGTATATCCAAATCCATCATCAATGCCTTCTGAGAATACGTCTGGTGCTCCAGTACCTTCTGCATAAGCTGAACCGATAATTTGACATCTGTCATTATCAGCAATACTGTTTGAACCAGAAACGCCTGATACAGAAATACATTTAGCTGTAAAAGAAGTATCTGCACCGTTATCTACTGGTGCTGACTCAACTCTTAAGATTGCATTTCCATAACCTGCTGTATCTGAATCTCCAACAGTTCTCACTGCTAAAACCATTCCTTTTACAAGGAAGTCTACAGAAGCTGGTGATGATGCACCATCGTCTACGGTTACGTTATAGTCTGTTCCTGCTGCTACTGTGCCTACAGCTCCATCAATGAAAAACTCTCTACTTGTATAACTAATCTTTGACCTATCTTCAAGATAACGGAACAAAGAATCGTCAGTAGGAAGTTTAGCTGTTTTTGATAAGTACACGAAGAATGGTGATTCTTCAGGTGCTAGTTCAGCGATTCTATCACTGAAGTTATACAGCCTTCTTTGGTCAGGAGCAACACCGTAATCAGCAGCTGTTGTTGAACTTGTTAAGTTCGTTGCTTTAAGCTGTCCACTTGTTATTGCCATTTTATTTCCCCTTTACGTTTTACTTTTTTGCAATACTGCCACGTATAGAACGAGTATTACCAGCTTTCATAATATTGGACCACATATTATCTTCATCAGATGTTTTAGGAGGTTGTCCACCTTGAACTAAACCAGCTGACTTAGGTTTTTGTTGTGCTCGCTTTACGCTTTCAATATTTTCATTTACTTGTGGTAAACCGTTTTTGTTTGTATTCCATACGTTAAACAGTGTTTCTAGAGGAAGTTGTTCTTTAGGTTTTGTAACAAAATCTACAAAATCGTTTGCATCAGTTTCAGACATCTTGTATTCAGTTTGTGCTCTTAATTTAAGAGTGTCCACTTGACGCTGTGCTTCTAAGCGACCCATATAGTCTCTCATTCTTGAGCTAACAGCATCATCAATCTCTTGTTGTCTTAATTGATACGATTTACTATTTGGATTTGTATACGCATCCCAAGGATTAAATTCCTCTTCATTTATTTGTATTTGCTCTTTGTCCTGTCCTTTACCCCCTGTTAAGTGGTCTCTAACAACGTCTACCAGTTCAGGATTATCCTGAAATAGTTTTGCTACTGGTTTTACTTTGTCTAACTCAGCCTGAGCTTTATCATACATAGACTGGAATTTACGTACCTCATCTTCTTTTGGTACGTCAGAACTCAAATCCTGTTGAATCTCTGGCTCACTTAAGTCATTATTTTCAGAAGTTTCAGAACCTTCTAAAGTTTCATTTTCATTTATATATTCGTCACTCATTTTATTTTCCTTCCGATGTGCTGTTATTGTTCACCAATATCTTCTGACAGTAATGAATTTATTCCAGCCTGCACCTGTTGTTCTTGTTGACGTTTGGTTCTCTCTGTATTTACTTTCTGTTGAGCCTTTGCCCCAGTAACCACTTTATTAAGTTCAGATTTAAATTTCTGTACCTCAACACGTTTTCTGTCAGACATAGACTCTCTCTGGGCAGTTTGTAAATCTCCAGATAGAAGTTTTATCTGGTCTTGTAATTGACTAATAATACCTTGCATTCTTTGTACTTCACCAGTACGTTGCAAGACACCTTCTTTGTCAAAGATTTCTGTTTTCTTTAACGCTTCGGTTCTATCAATCAATCCTAACTGATATGCTTCTAGATACATCTGATATTCAGCGTGTTTGTTATTAGGCATTGTTGAACCTGAAACAACACGAACATCAAATTGTCCTGAAGTAATATCATTTTCTATTTTGACCAATTCTTTTGTTTTATCATCATACAATCTATTGTTAATAGCAAACTGTGTAATATCATTGTTTGGTTGTACGATTCTAAATTTCTTTTCAAATGTGTAATGTTCTTTAGACATTTGATATAATACTTTCCCAAGCTGTTGCAATGCCATTTCAATGTCACGCAACTTAGAAGCACCACGACCTTCTCCCATTTGTGCTAGTAGCATTGTGCCACGTACACTTTGAGGTGCACCTTCTTTGAACCCCTGTAATAGCTCAGGAACTCCGAAGTTTAAGTCAATATAACGCTCTACTTGATTGATAAGAGCATAGAACTGACTTGTTAAAGGTTGTGGAGAAGGAAAATGTGGTTCTCCATAGCTTGGGTCATATTCTATTACAGCATTAGGATTAGCCCAATCTTTCTCAAGTTGTGAAATACTTTCCACACTTCCTTGTGGTACTAATAGTTTTAGACCAGCAGAAGTTTGAGCATGAGATAATGCAAGAGAGAATAATTTATTCAGTAGTCTCTGCATATCTTTAACTTTATTCACATCTGATTTAGGATATGGTGTATTAGTCCATATATTTGGTATAGGAACGATAGGATAAGTATCAGTGTCCAATATAGTTTCATATAGAAGGACTTGTCCTAATGATGCTGTAACTTTAATTCTTGTTTGTGGTATTTCTACAAAAGCATAAGTATTGTTGTTAAACTGAGCTTCATTCTCAGCCATAAATATTTCAAATGCTTCTGCACTCATAATAGTTTCAGTATTGTTTTGTTGGTCAGCTACTCTGTAATAAGGAACTCTTACTTTACTAAAACGTTCAATAATACGATAACGTTGTGCTATTGTACTTTCATAATCTTTGTCTTCTACTTCAGCAGGTGTAAATACATTCTGTGAGTTCTTCTGCTGTGAATCAGGATAATCATCATAATAGTCAGACATATTGTGTGTTTCAATGTTTGGTAGAAACTCTTCTACATCTGGATATAAATCTAATAATTGTTCTTTTGTTAAGATAGTAGACATCAAAATGTTTGCAGCATCTTTAAAATACCTGTCTCTAGAAGCAGGGTCTACGTACACTCTGAATGGATTGACATGAGTAAACATGACTTCTCCTCTACCATAATCTGCTTCTGGTTCTATATATGCATAAAAATAACCAATACCAGCAGTTGCATAATCGTGTACAGCTTGTTTGAAGTGATGCTGCCCATCTGATATATCATAGATATATTCTAATAATGTTCTCCAAACATTAGCTAATTTCGTATCTGAATCTTCTCTAGCAGTAACACCAAACTTTACAGGTCTTGATGTCATAAGAGATTTTAATTTATCTATAGCAGCATATATTCTATCAATAGTAAAATCTGCTTGACCTACAGATTGTAATACTTCTGACTCTTCTGCTGTGTAATGATTCCCTAGTGTAAAATCTATTGCATCTCTAGCTTCAACATCCCAGTCTCTTCTAGCCTCTGCATAACGTTGAAAAATTTCTCTATTTTCTCTTGCTTTTACGTCTTCTTTGATTCTTGACATTATTTAACCTTCATTTGTTGTCTGCGTTTTCTATCTTCTTTGATAGCTTTTTGCTCTTTCATTAGACCTCTAGTTGGTAAATAATCTACTTTTCCTGAATCTCTTTGAGCATTATACTCTGCTCTTCTTAAATTTTCTGCCTCAACAGTAAATTTATCCATAAACTTTCTTGTTTTATCTTTGGTTTTTTTACCAAAGTTGTAAAGTCTTCTTCCTAAACCTTGTGTATCTATTTTCATGCCTGCTCCGTATACGGTTGTAAAAATTCTTTGTAGAACTCTTTGTTTCTGCCTAATCTTCTTCTTTTGCCCTCTGGGTCTCTAAATACTCTTTCATACTGCTTAAACCCAGGTCTTCCTGGGTCGTCTTCTAATACACCGTCTACATTGTTATGCATTAAGAATTTTGCAGTAGTTGGGAACTTTTTTAACCCACCTAAGTTAAAACAGTAATCAGCTAAGGCATATTTCAGCCTATCATCCACATCAGACCATTTTCTATTTCTGCTTACACAGAAGTTTTTAGCTTTTACAACAGATAGTTGTGCTTCATGCAACAAGAGGTCTTCTACCTCTCTTTCGCTCATACCTGTTTTCTCATAAGTATTTTGCTCTTCAAGCGTTTTCAGCTTGTAACCGTAGCCAATCGTTTTTAACCCACCTTCAGGTGAGTCGTACGGATAAAACTTTTCCCCTACTTTATTTGCGTACCCTTCTACCCTTTTTAAGTAGTCAATGTATTGTTCTAATGTATAATCAGATACCATAACCCTGTTTAATTTAAAACAGCCTTTTAGGCGATTTCTCATATTTTTAATCCAGTCATCCAATTTATTTTTGTACGTGCTTGTGTTGGAAAATCGTCTGGTCTTTCATACTCATCATTCTGCATTACTCTACTTCTAGGTGCTTTGGCAAAAAAGTCTGCATAATACAATCCATCTAGCAAGTCATCATGCTTTCCTTTTGGAAACTCAAAGATTTCATCCATTAGTTCTGAATGTTCTTTTTTGATGTATAGCTTCTTACTATTGATGATACTACCTAAAGACATTTCTAACCTGTCTTCTTTTTTAATACCATGTGGGGGTCTTACTCCTTTGTTAATACCAGGTAATAATCTTTTTTCTTTACGTGCCATACGTTCTAGCATATCACGCACCATTTCTTGTGCACCTACCGTCTCTACAGCACATCTACGTATAGGTGAGTATTTTTTAGCAATCTTTAATATTTCTTCTGGCATATCAAATGCTGGTATCTTATCATGGTAGTAATCTATAACATATCTGTTTTTGTCTGCATCTATACCCATTACTACAATAACTTGATAGTCAGAGGTGTTAGATGCTGTATGTGCCAAGTCAACACCCATATATGTGTAAATAGGTATCATCTCTTTGTCATCTCTTAAATAAGTAAACTGTCCATCTGTATGAAACTCATAATTGTGATAGTTTATGTTATCCATCTTAAATGACGCAGACGCAGCATCTCTAGCATCGTTTAGATACTCTTGAGCAAACTTATCTACTTTACCTGCCTCTATGTATTCTTTTCTTTTTTGATTTAACTTAGATAATGGAAATTGTTCTTCCCATGCTGGTTTACCGTCTTCTATAGCACGAATAAAGGTTACATCCCACGGATACTTCTTTTTGGCTTTTTCTGAGTCTTTCCATCCATCTACAATGTTTTGTAAGAATGCATCATAGTGTACAATCGTACCAGATAACCATATCCATCCTTCTTTACCAGGGCTTTCTTCTAGTGATGGATATACTGTAGATACAATCCATTGTTTTATCTCATCTCTACGTATAGCAGTCTTTGTATTTAACTCTGACTCAAAGTCATCTAGTATGATACCTGTATAACGTGTATCTACCTCAGCACGACCTCTAAGACGCTGTGAAGTACCTTTTGCTATAATACGATGCCCTTTTGTAGTAATTAAGTCTTTTTCTGTCCATCTCTTGCCTACGTCACCTCCACATAGATTACCAAAGTAATATCTAATAGCTTGATTTGTTTCTAAATGTGAACGTATATACTTCACGTGGTCAATAGACTGACCTTGTTCCTCAGCTACCCAAGCCATAAACATAGATTGGTCTTCTGGTGTAAAGCACATCTTGTGCATGATTGCTGCCTTCATTAATACTGATTTTCCAAAACCTCTTGGAAGCACATTACAAATACGTGCTCCAGGTTTTGTACTAATTAATTTTTTACCTAAAGTATGGTGAAAAGGAGGAGAAGCTGATTTGTGTAAAAAATCATTTGGTAAAAACAACTTACCAAACAGTATTAAATCTTTAGATGCTTTGTGTAACAGCACCTCCTTATCAGATAAACTAAGCTTTTCCATTATTTTCTATAAATTCCTTACTAAACCCTATCAAGTCCATATCTTCGTCATACATACAAAGGCACGCACAATCAACAGTAATGTACTTATCCATAGGGATATTCATGATAGTATTTAACAAAAAGTCACTATACGTTATCGGCGACTTCTGTATCTTCACTTTCCTCTCGCACATCTGGCAGTTGAGGTATTTCTCTTTCTTGGCTTGCGATTTGTTTGACATCTTTTCCTTCCAATGCTGCTAGTTGTTCAGGGCTAAAACCCTTAAACAATGCGATAGATTCAGTTTTTTGTTCTTTCTTACCTAGTAACCCAGATATTTCCATTAGCATCTTTAGCGACGAAATCTTATCGCTATCTCTTGCTTCAATATTATCTACAATCTCTTTTGTCTTTAATAGTAAATATTCTGGCGTTATCTCTGTCTTATCTAGTATTTTTTGTATTTCTTTATCAATCAAGGTTTGTATCCTTTCTGTTTTTAACAACATACTACTTTGCTCTTTGATATACTGCTCAGACTTTGCTTTAGGGTAAGCTCGTTTAAACGACTCTATCACCCCATCGCCTTTGGCAACATATCTAGCAAATAGAAATTCTTGCTTTGTTGGCTTGACACGTTCTTTAAATACAGTATTAGAGTTCTTCCCACTAAACTTGTATATGCTTTCACGCATTTCGCCTTCCATTTTTATGGTAGGAGCACAGTTAAACATTCCAATCGCAGTGCGTACATAGCGTTCGTTGTTGATTACCCCACGTTCTAACACCTCACAAACCTGCCCATCATCTGTTAAAGTCCATGAACCTACTGGAGCATTTCTCCATTCTTCTAGTACGTCTTGTAATGGCATAGCCTGCCTAAGCTCATTGATATTGTCGTATACAATGTGCTCCTGACCTTTTATAGTTCTTTTCTTCATTTACGGTGTACGATGTATTCTGGGTCTTTATCACTTAAACGCACTTCTACCCATCCTTTTGTTTGTGGTTCAAACATAGCATATCGTGCATATTCAGCATATCCTATAAAAGAACCCCCACGCACGAACCATTGTCTTCTTACTTCTTCGCTATCTTGCATAATTTCAAAAGAATCTATTGGTTTTGCGTATAATTGGTGGTTATGCCCCAAATAATACATATCAGCGTCAGGAAATATGTTTCTAAGCCTTGTTAGCTCCATATCTCCGTTTTTTGCACCACTTTTTCCATGTCCACTTGCAAATGTAAAGCGATTATGTTTGTAATTAATCACTGCATACCCTGGAAATGGATAATATGGTACTTCAAGGTCGTCACATAGCACACGAATTATGTCAATTCCTGCTAATCTAACAGAACGTAGCGTATCATGATTCCCTCCACGTAAAAATATACACTTATCCATGATAGGTCGTATCATTTTAACAAATTGAGCGTATTGTTCGTTATTATCAAACAACTGGTCACCTTCTGGTATGTGATAATTAGGTGGAATAAACTCTAACATATCACCATTTCCGAACCAAAGTGCATTTGGGTCTTCATCTATCATCTGTATTGCTTTTAAAAACAGACTTCTATCAAAGACTTTACTACCTACGTGAATGTCTGTAAGACAATGTAGGTTTACTTTAGCTTTTTTTGTATTGTGTTCTAATATTTTACCTGGATTAATCATTCTGTTCTCCGTTTTCTGAGTCATATTGTTTACTGTACATAGTATAACTCAATAATATTATACTATAATTTATCAAATCAAGCATTGTGTCTTCTACCTTTTCTTCATTAATAGCTCTTTCTCCATTTCTTTCTAACAGATTAGAGATTCTAGCTATTTTATCAGAGATACGAACAAGAATACCAGTTGATGTATCACAAATTTTTAATGCTTCTACCATTTCAAAGTTAGAAAATGGTTCTTTTATTTGTGCATAATCTATATTCTTATTATCACATAGTGCTTTTGCTTTTTTTACTATAGCGTCGTAATTAGGAATCATATTTCCCTCCTGCTTTTTTCCATAAGTATTCACCAAAACCAAGTTGGTACAAACTATTTGCTAATACTTGTACTTGTGTTTCAGTCATTTCTAAACTACTTCCATGTGTAATACCATGTAGTACTTCATGAATAAGTACTTCTAGTAGTTTACTGTCTTTCATATCGTGTTCTAATACTATTTCACAGTTACGCATAGAAATAGCACCTAGTATTTCAGAATCAGTTGACCCTAAGTCTACTTTAGCACCAGATATAAAACGAATAGTATATTCATGACCATTTATAGGTAGCTTCATTATTTTATTTTTTTGCTTTTTCAGCTTTTTCACTTTTAGCTCCCTTTATTTGGTCTTGTAAATATTTATTAAATTTATCTGTATCTTTTTTCATTTTTATATATTTATTAATGACTGATTCTATCAACATCGTTTTCTCATGTAGTCTAAATATATCCTGTCTAATGAGGGCTAAATGATATAGAATATCTTTTTTAGTAGGTTTCTTCGGTTTCTTGATGGGCATCAGTTTCCTCCATATCGTATTTTTTTGTTTCTATGATTAAGTTTAGCAACGATGTAATATACGTATCTTCTAACGCACTAATGTGGCGAGAAAATGCTTGGGTAGTTACTTCTACTGCTATCTTTAATTCTTCATCTGTAACAACATCTAATAGTTGTCCGTTTAATTCATCATGTTCTAATAAATTTGCATGGTGCAACGATTTGTAGCGACACCAGTTGTCATATTGTCGTTTTACGCTTTCTTTTGTAATAACACCTAATGCTGTTAATACATTATTTTTTTCTTTTGACATTTTTATCCTTTTTCTTTTTAAAGATTTTATCCCAGCGTTCTTCGTATTCTTTTCTAGATATGGATGTAGGTCTTGGTTTATCACCCTTACCTGCTCCGTTTGGTCCGTTAAACATAATAGAGCTTACTATGATAGATTGGAAAAAGTCAAGAAAAAAATTATAATATTTTTTACACCCTTACCTACTTTGTACTTGACATCTGCCGTTTTTTTTATTAACTTTAGTTAGGATAACTCTACTAAACTACTAGCTAGTATAGTTATATAGTTAGCCGTTTCTGTAACTCTAGCAATATCAACACTTCCAGACACAACACAAACTAAAAAAATAGCCCAAGTATTTGTGAAGTTCTTTTTTTTCAATCGCCCCCCCAGTCTTTTTCTAGTTAGGAATTGTAAAAGTTCGTTGAAATTCGGTTTAACTCTATATATTGTTAGACTTACAGCTATTTGTAAAAGTCAAGTCTTTTTTTTTCTTTCTATGCAATCGTTATTATTCCAGACCATAGCTAGCTACTCTCTCCGTCGGTGGTAATAATCACTTGACAACTCTTTATATATTGTTATATTACAGCCCTTTCCCACGCATAGAAAATTATATATAGTTCCTATATCTAGACCCCAGCCAGACCCCCAATACATATAATACACGGCGTTTAAACAGCCCGTAGATACCTACATTACCAGAGAGAAAAAGAAAAATGTTGCACCTTATTATAGAGATGTTTAAACTCTCTTGTATTTGACAATATGACACAAAAAAAGGAGAAAAAAACAATGGAAAATACACACACAAATAGTTTTGAAAAAGAGAACGAAACAAGAGGAGAAAACACAATGAGAAAAAATCAAATTAGAAAAGCTTTGATAGAGCTGGGATTTGAGAAAATAGACGGCTGGATGTATACATCTGGAGAAGGAAAAAATAGATACCACGCCCTAGGAAAAGATGAGGTAAGAAAAGCCTTAGAATTATTGGCTAAGGTCAGCAATTTTGATGATACAAAAATCGTCAAAGAAATGATA
>Ga0181580_10005315_pt1 | contig 10455 bp, 5 predicted proteins | sample 071ome_23_FD_132413 | JGI IMG/M metagenome (GOLD analysis project Ga0181580, IMG submission 132413) | Coastal salt marsh microbial communities from the Groves Creek Marsh, Skidaway Island, Georgia - 071403BT metaG (megahit assembly) | ecosystem: Environmental > Aquatic > Marine > Intertidal zone...
CGATGCGACGGAAGAGGAAATGATCGTTGCGCAGAGGCGGGCGAATGCTTTGAAAGCCAAGCTAAAGGCAGTCGAAGAGTCGTTTCAATCAAAGGTCCAAGACCGCCTTCGTGATGCCGAGACAAAGGTGCAAAACGCCGTCATGGCGAGGAAGGCTGCCGAAGCGAGAGCGGATGAACAAGAACGAATGAGCAAGCAGCTCATTTCAGCCGCAGTGATTCGCGCAGAGACAGCCGAGGCGCAGCTTTATCGACAAAATGAAATCCTCGAAGAGTTTGCAGCGCTCAACGAGGCGTATACGAAGTCTGCACGGCACATTGTGGAGCTACAAGAAAGCTTGAGCGCGCAGGATGCACAGCTCAAAGCCAATGAAAAAGCGCTCGAAAACAGCAACAAAAGTTTGATTGAATGGCGAGCAAAAGCGAAAACTTTGGAAGAGATGACTGATCTTAAAGTCCAGGCCAGCAAGGCGCGAGCGGACTCGAAGGAGTCGGAGATTGAGAGCAAACTTGCGTTGATGAAAGAGACGACTACCGCAGAACTTGAACAGGCGCGAAACGTAGCCCTGATTCGGGAGAAGGAAATTTCCGAGCTGAAAGCCAACCTTAAATCACTTCAGCTCTCCAGTCGATACACTGAAGAGAGTCTGCATCGTCAACTGGCGCTACGAGATTCGCTCGTCGATAATCTCAAGCAACGAGTCCAAACTCTCGAGGGCGATGACGACGGACGCAACGCTCTCGGTGAGCTGCAATCTGGTAAAGCGGGTCGGCTTCGCGCAAATTTTACTGGTCCTGAACTGCGCGCTTTCATTGCGGCCGGTTGGAAGTTGGACGATGAAAGGCAGTCAAGATGGGAGAATGGACCCCTTTGCGAAGTCGTTGATGAAAAGGAGAAGACGATTAAGTTTGATCCGGCGGCTGAACTTCGTTTCAAGGATAAACTGGGTACGACTGGGTTACGATCGGCTCGCGTGGTCAACTAGTCGGTCGAAATCACGCACACGGTACGTTTGACACTCGATTTACGTTGTAAAATTGCACGCTGATGAATTAAGTTGATTAAGATATTGATTTATCTATTATTCCTTACGCGAACCGTCCAAAGTGGCCCTTGGTTTGCGCGTACACTTCCTCCGGAGTTTGATCGCTGTTGACGTCGCGAACCTTGTCCATTTTCTTGTAATAGTCGATGACGGGCATGGAGCTGTCGCGGAAAGTCTTGAACCTCTTCTTGATGGTTTCAATGTTGTCATCCGTGCGGCCTTCGTTTCGCCCGAGTAAGCGCTTTGTCATCACGTCCTCCGGGCAGTCAAAGAAGAGGACAAAGTCGCAATCATATCCGGCGGTGCGCTCCCAGGCGTCTCTGTTTTCTTTGTTCCTGGGAAATCCATCGATGAGAAACCTTTCCTTACCGCTCGCCTTCATGGCATCTAACAACAAGTTCACGGTGACCTCGCTCGGAACGATTTGTCCTTGCTTAATCATGTCGGCTACCATGTTCCCTTCTGGGCTACCGCTCTTCATGTGTGCGCGCAACAAATCACCCGCAGAAAGGTGCACAAACTCGTAATCCCGCACAATGTTCGCGCACTGCGTGCCCTTACCCGCACCCGGTCCTCCGAGAACGAATACGACAGTCGGGTGCTTTCCGGCGTTCGCCTTGGTCGATGCGTTCGCGACCATACCGGCGCTCTTACTCTCACGCGCACCCATGCACGCCGCCGACGTCGCCGTCGCCGCAAACGTCGCCGCAAACGTCACTGACGTTGCCGCAAAGTTTCTCGCCGCTCTCACGAAGTTCACGTTGCCTCCGCGAGTCGCGCTCGTAGTCGCGTCCGCGAGCGAAGCGATCGTCTCCTACACGTCATTCATGCGCGCGTACGTCAGTCACTCTGCCAGCATCACTCCGCAAACCTCGTCACCGAGCGACGAACGCGTCACTAAAACATTCTCAGTCTCGCGCGTCAAAGGATTGTCACGCATGTACCATCCTTCCACGCGACTCCGCTTTACGTTTGTTCCATCCACGAAACCACTCGTCAAGCAGTCAACAACAAATCACCTTGCGTCACGTCTCCCAACGTCTTCTATGCGTACCTTGCTCGCTCGCGGTGTCGCCGATCGAACCGCATCCGCGGCTCTCTTCACCGCTCTCGTCGCGTTTCTTCGCATGTTTCTCAGCGCGTCGGTGTGCGGCGTCGCCGTCCGTTCGTTCGTTCGTTCGTTCGTTCGTTCGTTCGTTCGTTCTCCAGTTCTAGTTCAGGTTTACAAAACCCTACAGGTTGTTTACTCATACATACACCCGAACGCCCACGTCACGCCTTCAACCACGCCAGTCACGCGCGCGCCGTCGCCGTAGTCGTCAACATGTCGAGCGCGGCGTCGAGAACGGGCGCGACGTCGACGTCGGCGTGGACGCGCCTGCGATGTCCATCCGTCGGTGATGGAGGCGGACGACGACGTGGATGTCGACGACAGACGCGACGCGTGCGAGCGACACCGAACGAGGACTCGAATAACAAAATTGACAGCGCGGACGACGACGCAGCGCAGCGATGGACGCGACCGATCGAGGGTTTGATGCGAAAAGCAGCGGGATTGGTGACGGTGTATCAAGCGCCGGCACCGCCGCCCGCGGCGCCCGGGTCAAAGTACGACGCGTTGGAGGCGGTGACGCGTTGGCACTTGGGAAGCGAGACGTCGGCGACGCTCGTGTTGAAAGAGGTGACGGACGTCATCATTGGCGAGGTGACGAGCTTTCCGGCGAATAAATTGGTTGTCGGGGAGACGCCGAGCGTGGCTATGCACGTGCCGGTCCCGGCGCTGCGAGCGACGACGAGCTTCCCAGGTTCAGTACAAGAGCTAGCGAGGGGTCGGTCGACGGATAACAAAGGAAGCGAGCAGGCAGCGATGCCCGTGGATGTGCCCGTGTGGGCGAATTGGTCGCAGCCGACGAGTGCGTTAGCACTGCGCGGCGTGCTCATGGTGACGAGCGCGCTCGCGGCGGCTGGTGGGATGCGGATCGGGAACGCGAACGCCATGGATGAGCAGGCGGCTAAGAATAGAATTTATATTCTCTTGCCCAACGGCGCGCCGATGGGAGACATCGCAGAGTTCTTCGATAACTTGTGGCCAGATAATCCATACGAACTGATGACGTATTCGCGAGACGGTGTGATTGATGAACGCGCGGACGAGCTGTTTGCGGCACGTAGGAAAGGACACAAGAAGCTCGTTCTCGTGGTGAACATTTCCGCCCCAGGAGACGAAGAGGCGGCTGAATCTGATGGCGAGGCGATGGTGAACACCGTCGAATTACTGTTGGAGAAGGAAGTCGCTTTCGTTCAGCTCACCCTGTGGTTAGATAACTCGCTCGCCGTTTCCGTCAAATCGGGAAAGCCCCGCAGTGCCGAGAAAGAAAGGCTCAAGACGCTCATGGAGAATCGAACAAAGATCCTTCTGGGACGATCAGTGAAACGTGTGCAGGCTAGGAAAAACGTACTTCGAGCGTTCGAGGCGGCACAATCTGATCCTCAAGGACGCGCGCTCGTCGTGCTCGAGGAATCGCTTCAAGAAGCTCGAGCTCTGGGCGCCATGGCGGACGAAGGCGAAAAGATGATGAGAGAGGTTCGAACGAAAGCAGTCGCGGCGGAAGAACTTGCCTTGGCGAATGCATTACGCGCCGCGTGCATACAAGTTCCACTCGACGTCCAGGCTCTAGAATCCACGTATTCTCGCGCGCAACAGTACTTGGAAGATCAACGTGACACGGCTGCGGAAGTGCAAGCTAGCATGGATGAGCTCGATAGCTCATTCGATGAAGACATGGCTTCGCAGTCGTACGATCCAGATCCTTTCGCAGCTGCAAACGACACTGTTTCGAGTGATGGCGTGAAGAAGCGCAACGCGAGGAGCGCACTCACGCAAGCAGTGATTGGTGCAGAGAGAGCTTTGCGCGCTGCGACTCTCGAGGCTGATTTAAGAGCAGCCCTCACAGACGAATCTAGTAGGTCTGTTGAGTCCGTCCCACGACTTGAAGAGTTGCTCCTGCGGGCAGCAAAACTCGCCGCGAACGCGCCTCCGCTCACCCAAGAAGGTGCCGCCAAATTAAACACGTTGGTGAGTCGCGTGCAGAGCCGCGCCACTGCTTTGCAAGACATGGAAGGCGCGCGTGCGGCTCTCCTTGCCGCGATGACGCCTTCAACGAACGGAATCGATCAGGCTGTCGGTGGAATCGACGCCGAAGATGTCAAAACGTTAGAGGCTGCCATCTCTCGAGCGCGCTCCTCTGCGTGGCCTTGGCAATTAGATGAATTGATGGAAAAAGCAGAACGCGTGCTCGTGCGCTGGCGCCAGCTCGAGCGTTTAGAGACTGCCATAACGAGTAGAAGCAAGACTGAGCTTCGCTTGGCGCTCGCAGAAGCTGAGCGAGGTAACGACTCTTTAGACTTGGATACTCGCCGCGCCAGAAAGGTGCTTAGTGAGCTCGAAGCGGAGTCTGCCTTGGAAGGCGGCGATCAGCGTTTGCGCGCGTATTTTGCGGCGAGTAAAGTTGCTTGGGCGAGCGGAACTGTGACTCCTGAAAGCGCCCGAATGCTGCTTACACTGCGAGAGAGCTTGGATATTACCCAAGCTGAACACGAACAGATTCAACGCATGGCGACCGCTGCGAGTGATACCGTGAAACCGAGTAAACCGGCGCCCGCGCAGAAATTGGTGAAATCAAAGGCGCCGGTTACGTTTTCGGGGCGAGATGATGTCATTCGTGGCCCTCTGTTCGAATCCGACGTCGTCGAGGATGTTGATATGGTTCCCTCGGAAACGACGAGTGTAGAAGAGTTCGAAGAAGCACAGCTAGCGTGGTCGAACGCAGTTCCCGATGAGGACGGAGTTGGTGAAATGACGGGCGACGCATCCAGCGGATGGAGGCGCGTGGGTGAAAGCATCATTTACAACGAAGAAGAAGTCATTGGGATTGGAAGCGCCGGGACGTACGTCTTCCGTGGCTACGTCAAGCACACGTCTCGAGCTCGACATGCCGTCGCTGTAAAACGCATCGTGCGTCCACCGGGTGAGAAGGGGCGAGACCTGGTGCAGCTCGTCGAGCGGGAAGTAGAGCTCATGACGGCGTTGAATCAGTCACCTCTCGTTCCATTCTTTCATTGCTGGGGAATCACTAGCTCAAACGTGTTCATCGCGCAAGAGCTGTGTCCCGAGTCTCTCCGGGAACACATCGCGCGTCAACCGAAACTCGCGCCGACAAAGAGAATCAAGCTACTTCAAGGAGTTGCGGAAGGCATCGCTTGGCTACACGATGGGTCAAAAACGCAAGGTTGCATCACACACAACGATTTGAAGCCAGAGAACCTTCTGGTCACGTCGAACGGCCAAGTTAAAATCGCCGACGTTGGCCTCGGGGTGCGTCTTCGCAAGGAGAGCGACGATAATCAGTACTCGCTGGGTACTTTTAGCAAGTACGGCGTGTCCATCATTCTCGCGGGTCGAGCGCCTGAAATCCTCGCGCGGAAGCCACTGACACCCGCCGCTGATATTTGGGCCATGGGTGTCGTCTTCTACTATGTGCTCACTGGATTGAATTCCCCGTTCGGCGAGGATCCGTCCATCAAACCGAGTGACGATGAGATTCTCAACGGGCGCTACAACTTGCAGCGACTCATGACGACTCACGGCATGACGCCAAGACGAGCCATCGAGGCTCGACACTTGCTCTCAGCCATGCTCTCCCCGGATCCGTCTCGCAGACCTACCGCAGAAGAAGTGCTGAGGCACCCGCTGCTCTGGGACGACGATGTGGCCATGATCCGCGTGAGCGAGCTGCATGCGTCGTCAGCGAGCCTCAAGAGCAGCCTGACAAACATTTTGCAAAACGTGAGTACCAAGGCTTTGTTAAACGGCGGAGGCAACGAACGCGGCGCCCTATTGGCTGCCGTTTCGATGGATTTACAGGACTGGCAACGTCAAGTCGACCCGACGTTGCTCTCGCGCGTGTTTTCGCACTCGCAGAGAACAGCCGCGTCGCTGCCGTCAAACGGCGCCGCCGAAGGCAAATCGACAAAAAAGGCAAAGGGCGGTGTCGAAAACAACCTCAAACCGTACGGTTCTGGTTTCGCCGATCTCTTGCGCTTTTGCAGAAATGTCTACGAGCACCCACCGGTGGATAAGGAAATCGCTCCAATCATCACCAAGCTCATCGAAGCCGCAGGAGGCGAACGTTCCTTCCTTCCAGAGGGTGTCGATCCCGAAGGCGCGCATCGACGTCTCACCAGAAAGCAACGCCGCGCGCTCTTCGCTTCATACGTCACCGTCACCTTTCCCGGCTTACCCTTGGCTGTGTACGAATGTGAACTCTCCACTCGAACAGGCTCGTCTTCTCCGTCCGCGTCTTCCTCATCCAACGGTATCGCCGCCTCGAGCGCGACGACGCCGTGAGCGCTCGAGTGGACGCGTGTATCCATTGCACGCACGCACGACTCGATACATGTATAAAACATAAAACAAGAGTATCATTTGTAATTTTTTCATTAAAAGATTCATCCAGACATGCCCGGAAATTATCCAAAGTACTTACGACGAGTAACGAACACCCGCGTGTGAGCCCCCCAGAAAAAGTTTTCAAAGACACCACGCGATGTTATACTACATGCCCATACGTTGTCGACACCGCGACCTTTCACCGCGTTCAACCCGACGCGTCGCGAACCCGAAGCACCACCGCTGCGTGCGCCTCGCGACATACGACGGCGCATCGCGGTCGCGAAGCATCATGCAGGTACGTCCGTGCGAACGATGATACCGAATCGAATCGAACGCGAGCTCGACGCGACGAACGACGGATGCGCGCGGCGACGTGAACGAGAAAGAACCCGACGGCCGACCCTCTCCGTCACCAATCGAAACCTTTTCCGAGACGCACCTTCGCGATCACGCGCGCGATCGGGGGGGTGGGGGCGGTGCGAGGAGGTGGATCGCGACGCGTCGGATCTTTCGCGGTAGCCTTCGTCTTCGTCGTCGTCGTCGTCGTCGTCTTCGTCTTCGTCGTCTTCGTCGTCGTCGTCGTCGGCAGCGGTGAAGAGGGACCTTCGATAAAGGAGGGTTCGTTTGATCACCGCGCGACGTCGAGGAATATTTTTCGTCCGTCTCTGGGGGTCGAATTATCGAGTCGTGAACCGTGAAGAAATGTGACTGACGACATGCAACTTTCGTTTGGTTTTACGCGTTATTACGCAGTCCACCAACTTGTCTCAAAGTACTTTCCTCGGGGCGCAGTCCGCGGCCCTTCGCGGTAACGCGAAGAAGTCCGCGGCGCGCGTCGTTAAGAGCGCGCGCGTCGCCAAGACGAACGCGATGCTCTCCATGAGCTCTGGCCCAGCGACGACCGAAGGTTTCGGCTCGTGCTGCTTCAAGGGTGCCGTCGCAGACAAGTACCTCAGCAAGTACGGAGAATCCGCTGCTTTGCTCGAAAACCCGGCCTGGACCAAGGATATGGCCAAGGCTGACATCATCGCCAAGGCTGTCCTCGACTGGGCTGTCGATAACGGTGCCTCTGTGTACTGCCACTGGTTCCAACCGATGGGCTCCTCGGGTGTTCGTCACGGTAACTCTGGTCAAGTCCACCAGTCCATGTTTGACTTTGCCAAGGATGGTACCCCGTACTATTCCTTCACCGGTGAGCAATTGCTCCAAGGTGAGACTGACGGTTCCTCCTACCCGAACGGTGGCATGCGTGCGACCCACACTGCGGGCGGTTACCTCTCCGTCGACCCGTACTCGCCGATCTTCCTTCGCGAAGACACCGTCTTCATCCCGGCCGCCTTTGTCTCTTACAACGGTGATGCCCTCGATGAAAAGACCCCGCTTCACCGCGCTACCGCGGCGTTGAACACGCAAACCAAGCGTTTGCTCAAGGCGATGGGTCACGACGTCGGCTCTGCGTCCGTGTACGCCAACATTGGTTTGGAACAAGAAATCTTCTTGGTTCCGCGCCATGCCTTCTATCGCCGTCCGGATCTTCAGTTCACCGGCCGTACCATCACTGGTAAGATCCCGGCCCGCGGTCAAGAGATGAGCGACCACTACATGGCCCCGATCTCCAGGGCGACGGCGGCTTTTGAGTGCATGCGCCAAATCCAGCAAGAGTGCTTCAAGATGGGCATCCCGCTCAAGACGCGTCACCGCGAGGTCGCCCCGAACCAATACGAGTTCGCGCCGATGTTCGGTAACGCCATCACTCAAGTTGACCAAAACTTGATGATCATGCAAATCATTGAAGAAGTTGCGTCTGAACACGGCCTCGCCGCACTACTTCAAGAAAAGCCGTTCGCTGGTGTCAACGGCTCTGGTAAGCACAACAACTGGTCCATCGGTACCTCTGATGGTCTCAACTTGATGAACCCGAAGCAAGTCAAGGCGGTCACTGGCAACTCAGAAATTTTCCCGTTGGTCATGTCCGCCATCGTCTCCGCGGTCGACAAGCACGGTGATTTGATGCGCCTTGCCATCGCGTCCCCGGGTAACGACTTCCGCCTCGGTGCCATGGAGGCCCCACCGGCTGTCATGTCCACTTACCTCGGCCCGTCGATCACCGACTACCTCAACACCGTCAAGAACGGTTCCCTCGGTGACTACACTCCGCAAAAGAAGGATCTTGCGTTCGGTACTGAAACTATTCCGTCCATTCAAGTCCCGGCGGAAGACCGCAACCGTACCTCTCCGTTCCCGTACGGTGGTAACCGCTTCGAGTTCCGCGCCGCCGGCTCCTCCCAAAACGTGTCCCTCGTCAACACCGTTTTGAACACCATCTCTGCTGAAGCGTTCAAGATTGTCGCCGACCGCCTCGAAGCCGGCGAAAAGCCGCTCGCCATTGCGCAAGACTTGTTGACCAAGCACGACAAGGTTGTCTTCAACGGTAACGGTTACGATCCGGAATGGCCTGATGAAGCCGTCAAGCGCGGTATCTGGCGTATTGATGCCGGCTGTGACGCCATCGCTCGCTTCGATGACGACAAGAACGTCAAGCTCTTCGAAGAGATGAATGTGTTCTCCGCCAAGGAAGTCACCGCTCGCAAGTCTGTTCTCCTCGGCCACTACGTTGGCACCGTCGAGATGGAGGCGATGACCATGATTGACATGATCAACCAACACGTTATCCCGTCCGTCAAAAAGGCTGATTTGGGTAACCCGAACAAGCTTGTCGACGCCGTCAAGACGATCAAGGGTGCGATTGCGGAAATTCACAAGACTGAAGATGAGGTCAAGCAAGCCCAACTTGCGCGCAACTTGCGCCTCAACACCATGGGCGACATCCGTGGGATTGTCGATGACTTTGAAGCTCGCTGCCCGCCGGAGGACTGGACTCTCGCCACTTACCCGGAGTTGCTCTTCCTCGACACCTACCCGGAGTCTGAGTACGGGTGCTAAGCTCATTTGCGGTGTAGTTGGAGACCTCTATTATAGCGCTCGACTGCGCCACACAGCATTGTCACATTATAAATATCAAAGCTATTGCTAATTTCACATCATACAGTATGAACGTTTAAACTACTTCTTGTCCCACTTGCTCGGCTTGATTTCGCAGCTCGTGACTGAGCAAAGGTGATGAACGCTCGACCAGCGCTTACCCGCGTTCCTCGTCTCAGCATCAGAGCGTGAAATCTTTTGGGGGAGTGACCCTACCATCAACGTCGGTGGTAGAGCTGGTTTCTTGTCTACATCTGGCAATTGATGCGCTATCTTTTCCATGAAGACGAGCTCTTCTTTCTCGAACGCGACTCGATCGCTGCTAACGAGTCCGCGCTTGAAAAATTCAAGTCCGCTCACCATTTCAAGAGCCGTCAACGGAACTACGAAGCGCTGAAGCGGTATTTCGTTTGGGATGGGGGCGTTTGGAAGCACAAACGCAGCACAGGCGACACGCGCACCATCATCTTCGACGAGTACGACTTTGAAAAAGTGTGTCGGCACATGCATCATGGCCGGCGGCGTTCCAAGAACAGGATGGCGCATTTGCCATTGGGTCGGCTTTGGCTGCTTAAATCTCACGATGTCGCCATCATTGGGACTCTGGGCTCCTTCTTCTCGCGCCGTTTCGTTTTTCGCCGGCAGAAAAAGAGGACCCGTGGCTACGTACGCGGCTCGTCCAGATTTTTCTTGAACGACATCCCGAACAAACTGTTCCAACTTAGCCCAGTAGTTTCGATTAAATCCATCGCCAACTTGCGGCGAGATGTTTGAAAGAGAGAATGTTGAATCCATATCCTCTTGACTTCCTTTTTGATCGGCAGCAGCGACCAAATGCCCTCTGTCGTATCCAGAGCCTCGATAGTCCGATAGAGCGCTCCTGTGCTTCCACGACACTTCATTATCCTCGTGAAAGTCAGACCGCTTCCTCGTCCCCGGCCCGTTCAGCGTCTCCGGCGTAATCTTTTCTATGACC
>Ga0181580_10005321_pt1 | contig 10451 bp, 8 predicted proteins | sample 071ome_23_FD_132413 | JGI IMG/M metagenome (GOLD analysis project Ga0181580, IMG submission 132413) | Coastal salt marsh microbial communities from the Groves Creek Marsh, Skidaway Island, Georgia - 071403BT metaG (megahit assembly) | ecosystem: Environmental > Aquatic > Marine > Intertidal zone...
CTGCAAATCTTCCAATGCGCAATTGGACAACATCTTGTCAGTGCATATCGGTTCAAACGCAGCATATCGATGCGGATATTTTTCGAAATAATTCGGCCCATGACTTCCCGCGAAATGCAGCAACAGAAACACGGGTTCCGTCACTGCCCTTTGTGCCAGATCTGACAGACCAGAGGTCAAGATTGAATCAGGATAGGCACTTGAACACATTCCGCCGTCACAGGTATCTTCGTACCGCTCGGCACAAAACCCACCCTCACAAATCTCTGATAATTGCGATCCAACATAAAACCCGTCTGATTTGATCCGCGGCAAGCCCGTATTGTTCGAATACACATAGGTCGCAACACCCTGCCGCTTGAGATAACTTGGAAGTGGTTCTTCCGGTTCGCCCTTGCGTTCATCGCGGCCCTTGCGCGACAAAATACAGGCCGTTCCACCGATGGTCGCGGTCGCGCAAGCATCGCTTGGTGGCAGGGCACGAAATCCTGCAGACCGTGTAAAGGGGTTCGTGTCACGATCATATCCATACCATGCAAAATTCTGCGCACGTGCGCTTTCACCGATGGCCAATATGACCAAGCCCGCCTGTGGCGTGGATATTGGATCGGGCAGGATCACTTGATCCCGCAAATACCGCGCATGGTCTTGGTCGAAATAGCGCACGGTATTTACAATATATGACCATGGCAAAATCCGCGAACCCAGATCCAATTCATTTTTCTGTATCCAATGATTGGTTTTCGGCCATGCCATCAGGGCACCCGCGATACAGGCAACCGCAACGGGTGCGAGGATAAAGCGCGGCCAATATCGATGCGCCTTGATCGGAACAAACAACATCAACAGCGCTGGCACCACACCCAATCCGAAACCCCATGCAAAGATCCTCCAATCGATCAGGCCACCAACTTCGCCTGTGTCTGTGTTCAGAATATTGGCAATCATTTCCTGATTAAGCAAAATGCCAAACGCGTTCATAAAATAAAACGCAACCACATCCACAATCATCAAGACGCCCGCAACGACGCGCATCAGCCATATGGAGATCATCGACAACACCCCCAACAGTGCTGCGAATAGGCACAATTGGATTAAGGCGACCGTGAAAATGACAATGATACCATCCACTGTCTGACTGTTGATCGACCTAAGAACATGATCCATCAACGGCCCTTGCACCGCCATCATATGATAGGCGGAAAACAACAAGATCACAGTGATAAGGGAATACTGTCGGCGCATGAGACTTTGGATTTGTTAATTTGCCCTGCATAAAGTCCAAAATCCGCAGACAAAACAAGCGAATTCGAAACCCTTGCAAAAATAGGATCTATTTTGCCCAAACGACATCGCTAAAAATGAAAAAAGCCCCGCTTGCGCGGGGCTTTCGTCTGTCTATCAGATCAACACGCGGCGACGGCGCGTTTGGTCATAACCTTGACCAGATGCGCGCGATACGCACCCGTGCCATGCAGGTCATTGATCATCCCGTCGGCAGAAACGCTTAGCCCGTCAATCGCATCAGGCGAAAAGTTCGCGGACAGCGCGGCCTCAGCCTCAGTCCAGCGATGTACGCCTTCCTCGGATGCGCCTGTCACCGCAACGCGAACACCATCGGCGAACTTGGCCACGAACACGCCAACCATCGCAAAGCGCGATGCAGGTTGTTCGAACTTCTGATAATTCGCAGCTTGTGGAACAGGAAAGCGCACGGACGTTATGATCTCGCCTTCTTCCAAGGCCGTTGTGAACATGCCTTGGAAATAGTCATCAGCAGCGATTTCACGTTTGTTGGTGATAACAGTCGCACCAGACGCCAATACCGCCGACGGATAGCATGCAGCAGGATCGTTGTTTGCCACTGACCCACCGATGGTTCCACGGTTGCGTACCGCAGGATCACCGATGTTGGCCGCCAAAGCCGCCAACGCGGGATAGGTTGCCGCAGCTTCGGATGCCACAGTTGCGTGGTTTGTTGCACCGCCGATGGACAAGCTGCCATCGTCGTTTTTGCACACGCCTTTCATCTCGGCGATCCCTATCAGGCTGACCAACTTGGATGGGCTGGCCAAACGCTGTTTCAGGGTTGGGATCAAGGTTTGACCACCCCCCAAGGCTTGGGCTTCGTCGGATGCAAGCGCTGCAACCGCATCTGCCACTGTCGAAGGCTTTACAAATTCAAAGTCATACATTTTCTTTCCTCCGATTAACCGTTCATCGCCGCCCAGACGCGCGATGGCGAAACGGGCATATCGATATGAGTGACGTGTTTAAAGCCACCAGATTGAAGCGCATCAACAACAGCGTTCACAACGGCGGGTGGTGACCCGATTGCGCCCGCTTCACCGCAGCCTTTTACGCCCAATGGGTTATGCGTACACGGTGTTTGGCACGAATGGTCCACGGTATAGAATGGAACATCAGACGCGCGTGGCATTGCGTAATCCATGTAAGATGCCGATAACAGCTGACCGTTTTCGTCATATGCACAGTTTTCCAACAACGCTTGGCCGATACCTTGGCCAATACCACCGTGAACCTGACCTGTTACGATCATCGGGTTGATGACGTTACCAAAGTCATCTGCCGCGCTAAAGCGTTCGACAGTCACCTTGCCTGTGTCTGGATCAATTTCGACCTCACAAGCATAGGCACCAGATGGATAGGTAAAGTTCGATGGATCATAGAACGCTGTTTCTTCCAAACCGGGTTCGATATCTTCGAGCGGATAGTTATGTGGCACATAGGCCGCCAAAGTCACATCACCCCAAGCACAGGATTTGTCTGTGCCTTTGACGCTAAAGTGACCGCCCTTTAATTCGATGTCGGCCTCAGATGCTTCTAACAAATGCGATGCAATCTTTTTCGCTTTGTTGATGATCTTTTCTGTGGCGCGCACCATGGCAGATCCACAAACCGCAATCGAACGGGACCCATAAGTGCCCATACCGAACGGAATTTTAGAGCTATCCCCATGAACGATATCGATCATGTTTTCATCGATACCCAACATTTCCGCCACGACTTGGGGGAATGCCGTTTCATGGCCTTGACCGTGGCTATGCGCACCGACCATCACGCTGATCGAGCCTGTTGCGTTCACACGAACTGTTGCGGCGTCATATAGGCCCGCACGTGCGCCCAACTGACCCACAAGGTTCGATGGGGCGATACCACAGGCTTCGATGTAACAGTTCACACCCAAACCACGCAGCTTGCCTTTGGCTTCTGATGCTTTGCGACGGGCTTCGAACCCTGACAGATCTGCGATCTCTTCTAGCTTGGCCATCGTCGCTTCGTAATCGCCCGTGTCATATTCAACCGCAACTGGGGTTGCATATGGGAACTGGGTGATAAAGTTCTGACGACGCAATGCGATTGGATCAACGCCCAATTCACGCGCGGCTTTGTCAATCACGCGCTCAAGCTGATAGGTCGCTTCGGGGCGGCCCGCGCCACGATACGCATCAACTGGAACGGTGTTTGTGAACACAGCCTTGACGTTCACATAGATCAGCGGCGTTTTATAGTTCCCCGCCATCAATGTGCCGTGCAACCATGTTGGAACAGATGGCGCAAATGTGGACAGATAGGCGCCCATGTTTGCATAGGTTTCTGTACGGACCGCGGTAAAGTTATTGTCCGCATCCAATGCCAATTCGATTTTGGTTACGTGGTCACGACCGTGTGCGTCGGACATGAACGCTTCAGAGCGTGATGACGTCCATTTAACCGCACGATTGAGTTGGCGCGCCGCAAAGGTACAGAATGCTTCTTCTGCATAGTGGAAAATTTTGGTTCCAAAACCACCACCCACATCAGGTGCCACAACACGCAGCTTGTGTTCTGGGATGCCCAAAACAAACGCCCCCATCAACAAACGAATGACGTGTGGGTTTTGCGATGTCGTATACAAAGAGCTTTCATCATTGGCACGGTTGTAATCACCAACGGCAACGCGTGGTTCCATCGGGTTGGCAACCAGACGGTTGTTCACCAATTCCAAGGTGGTCACATGTGCGGCGTTTTTGATCGCTTGATCCACCGCATCACGGTTATCTTCGACAAAACCCCAGTCATAACACAGGTTGTCAGACAGATCGTCATGCACTTTGGCCGATGTAGGCTTTAGCGCGTCTTTCATATTTACGACTGCGGGCAATTCCACGATGTCCAGCTCAATCGCTTCTGCGGCGTCTTTGGCTTGTTCCAACGTATCTGCAACAATCGCGCAAATCGGATCGCCGACGTGACGCACTTTGCCTTGGGCCAAAACGGGGTGTGCCGGTTCTTTCATCACCGCGCCAAAGCGGTCGGTGACTTGCCAACCGCAGGGCAGACCGCCGATACCTTCGAAATCAGCGCCCGTGAAAATACGAACGACGCCAGGCATCGCAGATGCGGCGGCAGTGTCGATTTTATTGATCCTGCCATGCGCTACGTCGGAACGCAGGAAATACACATGTGCTTGACCATGAATGTTGATGTCATCCGAATACTGACCTGTCCCAGTTAGGAAACGGATGTCTTCACGACGCTTTGAACTTGCGCCGATGCCACTATCTTTGGGCATGGTTAATCCTCCCTTTTATGATTATTCAGCGGCCAGTTGGCTGACATCTTGTCCAGATGCGGCCATGATCGCTTTGACAATGTTATGATACCCTGTGCAGCGGCAAATATTACCTTCCAGGTGGTGACGTACTTCGGCTTCGGTTGGTTTTGGATTGTTCTTCAACAAATCCGCTGCCGCCATAACCATGCCGGGTGTGCAGAACCCACATTGCAAACCATGATGTTCTTGGAATGCCGCTTGGATCGTGTTGAGCGTTCCGTCTGGTGCCGCTTGGCCCTCGATCGTGGCGACTGTTGCGCCATCTGCTTCGGCTGCCAACATCGTACATGATTTCACGGCAACACCGTCAACATGCACAGTACAGGCACCACATTGGCTTGTGTCACAACCAACGTGCGTCCCCGTCAAACGCAAATCTTTTCGCAGGAAATCAACAAGAAGCGTGCGCCCCTCGACCTCCCCCGAAACGGACTTGCCGTTTACCGTCATTGAAATTTTCGTCATGTCTTCCTCCCTATTTTTTAGGTTTATCCAATTATCTTTTTAAACCAGCCTTTTTTCTCGGCTGTGTCTTCTTTGGTTTCTTCGTCTGATGGGCCTTCTACGGCACTACGAAAGTTTTCGAAAAATTGATCTGCCATCTTTTTGGCAAAGCCATCGATGATGCGGCTGCCAAGTTGGGCAAGCTTGCCACCAACTTTGGCCTCGACCTCGTATGACAAAAGGGTGCCCCCGTCTTGATCGGACAGCGTCACATTGGCGCTGCCTTTGGCAAATCCTGCGGCCCCGCCCTTGCCTTCGCCAGATAACATGAGGCTTTGACCCTCGACGATATCGGACAGGGTGACCGCACCTTTGAACGTGGCTTTTACTGGGCCAACTTTTTGCACAACGGTTGCTTCGAACCCTTCGGCAGGTGAACCAGCCATTTCTGTGCAGCCAGGAACGCATTCCTTTAGCATGTCCGCAGACAGCAACGCTTGCCAAACGGTATCGCGATCTGCCGCGATGAATTTGGATTCGGATAGGTTCATCTAGGTTATTCTCCAATTCAATTTATATGCTAAGCGACAAATGCCTTGTCTGACCATTAGACTAAGGGCGTAGTCACCTAAGTTCTGGCGGTGACAAGGTCACGCCGTAATTCGAAAAAATCGTTTGCAGTCTGCCATCATTAAGCGCCGCAAAAATGATATCGTCAACCGCATAGCCCAAAGGTTTGTAGGCAAAGTGGATCCCCACCCCAACGGTCCATTTCCCCACAGAAAAGGCAGGAAGAGGCGGTTGATGCACATCCGCACTGTCCGTTAGCCCATATTCCAATTGCGCGGTTGGACCCATCACCGCCATAACGTCGCCCTTGGACAACGCATCCATCGCAAGCGCGGTGGATGGATACCGCCGAATATTTGCCGCAGCCTGCGATCCGATCAATTGCGTGATGTAAAAATCGGCAATCGAATCGTTTTCAACACCCACGGTATCAAATCGAAAATAGGCAGGTACGGGTTTTTCGTCGGGATACGATGCCTTGTCATAGGCAATGGCAATGGATTCGACGTGATAGATACCCGTAAAAGTAACCTGTTCGACACGACAGGCGAATTCGCTGTCATAAGGAACATGCATCATGACATTGGCAACGCGTCCGCCGACAACTGGGCCTTTCCACACCCAATTCCGCAGATCCGCATCCAACGTTTCCCCCGCAGCGACAAGGCGGATTTTTGCCTCAACCCCAAGATCAGCAGCAATCAAATGCGCAAGATCCACATCAATACCGACGGGTTTGCCGTTTTGTTCAAACGACCAAGGTGCAAAATCTTCGTACGCGGCAAATTCGATATAACCCCGTTCCAAAATCGTATCCAAATCTGCGCCGACGATGTCACGCGACGCATTTTGGGGCTTTTCTTGGGGAACATATCCTTCGCATCTGGCCCAAAGGTCCTGACGCTATACAGGGGATGTCGTCGGCAAATTCAACTATGGATTGGATTTGATCCGTGGGCACGGTGTGGCCCAAGATACCGAATTGGGTCGCAAATGGGTGGATCAGGCCGCGGATGCAGGATTGGATATTGCAGTGCGCATGCGCGATGCAGGATATGATCCGGACGAAGTGACACCAGATGCAGACAATTGGAAATACGCACCGCTGTTCTAGGGGCGCAATCCAGAAAAATCACACCGCCCGCGCAAACCGATACAGACAAGTCCATTTTGCTTTGCCTGATCACTGCGGGTGACATTGCTGCGCTGCCCGACAACTTGGATCAGCCAACATTGGTCCATCATGTCATAAACATACCCTTTTGCACGCACAATGCCACGATTTTCGATGATCAAGCGATGCACATAGTTTGGCACATCCTCAATAGGATCTGGGTGCAAAGTGATGCTTTCAAAAAGTGCATCCGAATGATGGGCCGTCAATCCATGGCTCGGTTCCGCGACGCAGCCAAAGATTGCGTCGGGGGCAACGCGCCCAAATTCGGTTGGCAGGATCACAGACCTTGGCGCCACATCTGACAACCAGTCTGCCAATTCCTGCTTGGCTGCTGTATCGGATACCAGATCCTGTTTATTGACCACAACGATATCGGCATCCGACAGCTGTCGCGTGATCGTATCGCCAATGTAATCGTCGCGTGCGGCGGTTCTGACAGTTTCGGCATCAACCACGACCAAGGATGCGTCTGAATGCAACCCCGTTAACAATGCCACAGTGGCCACAATCGCGCTTGGGATCGCGACGCCCGATGTTTCGATCAGGATTTGATCGGGGACCGTGGATCCCCCCAGCATATCCCGAAGCGCACCGATCAAATCATTGCCAAAGGAACAGCAAATGCATCCGCCCGCGATGGAAATAAGCGTTTCATCTTGGGATTCGATCAAATCTTCATCAATCGGCAGATCACCAAATTCATTGACCAAGACCGCCAACTTGCGCCCATTTGCATTGCGCAAAAGGTGATTGACCAGCGTGGTTTTTCCCGATCCCAAATACCCACCAATGGTTGTGACGGGAACAGACGGTCTGTTTTGCATCATAGATCGGTTGCCGCGAAAATACGCCCGCCTTGGACGGTACCCCAGACAGAAATATCTTTTAGATCTGATTGGTCACAGGCCGTTGGATCCGTGTCTAACACGGCAAAATCGGCACTCTTTCCAACCTCAATCGATCCAACTTCTGCGTCCATATGCAGGGTATATGCAGCACCCAAGGTAATAGCATGCAGCGCATCAGCGACGGCAATTTTTTCACCTTCGCCCTGAACACGGCCAGATGCCGTAATGCGGTTTACGGCCGCCCATGCGGTAAACAATGGCCCCAATGGTGTGACAGGGGCATCGGAATGGATCGACATTGGAACACCCGATGCCAAGGCCGTGCGGCAGGCATTCATCCGTGTCGCCCGCTCTGGCCCAACGGTTAGGCGGTAATGTTCATCACCCCAATAGAAATGGTGATTTGCAAATAAATTCACGCACATCCCCAACTTGGCCATTTTGCGGAATTGTGCCGCATCTGCCAATTGGCAATGCTGTAGAGTAAAGCGGTGATCAGGTGATGGATGCGCCCGCAGCGCAGGTTCCAACATATCCAACGCCATCTGGGTCGCTTGATCGCCGTTGGTGTGCGTATGCACTTGGACACCTGCCTCAAGCGCACGATGATACAGGTCGGACATCTGATCAGGCGCCGTGTACCACAAACCGTTCGGCGCACCATTGTGATATCCGGGCCAACGCATGCGGGCAGAAAACCCTTGGATAGATCCGTCAGCGATTGCCTTGATCCGCCCCAGGCGCAAACGCTCGGTCGATTTTGGTTTGAGGGCCAGCATATAATCAACAATGTCTTTGGCGGTCGTTCCCAAAAACGCCTTGAGCGGAACGATACAAGCCGGAAAGCTTTCTTCGCCTGTGACGCGCAACATCATCGCCACGCTGTCATCGGTCAATTGTGCGGCCAAATCTGTACAGGTTGTGACCCCTGCCCGTACGCACAATTTGCCATAGTCACGCAAACCTCGTTCGTCGCAATCGGTCAGGGATCGTTCAAACCCCACATGCGGACCAACAGGTGTCATCGCGTCTGGGCCAAATAATTCACCAGTCGGCAATCCATCGGCACCTAGCGGAATGCCCGGATTATTGATGCCTGTACGCAGCAATCCCGCCAATTCCAGCCCCTTAGAATTCACGTTTAGGATATGACCCGATGCATGCAACGCACCAATCGGACGATCCGTTGAAACGCGATCTAAATCGTGACGCGTGACACGGCGATTATCCATATAAATCGGGTCTAATGACCATGCAGAAAGCGGTCTGTTTGGATCTGCAAGCTTGGCCTCCGCCTCGATCAAGCGGGCGACAATCGCATCGATGGATTTTACACCCTCCCAAATATTGCCATCTGGGTCCATACGATCAAACCAACCCACATAGACATTCCGCCAAAGCGTGCCTTCCATAGTATGTGCATGGCCTTCGATGAAACCGGGCATCAGAACTTTGTCTGCAAACCGATCATCCAACTCATATGCGCCCCAAGGTTCCAAATCAGACAGCGATCCCGCCCCCAAAATACGCCCATCGCGCACCGCGACATGGGTGACCTCGGGTTGGTTGGGATTCATGGTGATGATTTTTTTCGCTGAATAGATCGTGGTCTGTGACATGACGCGCCCTGCTATATTTTGATTTGACTAAAAGGTTATGATGCTTTTGTTTTTCTGAAAAATAGATTTAACTGACAGCAAAGATCGATTTTTTAGGGGATTGGATATGAATTTTACTTTGAAGCAGCTCCGCTATGTCGAAGCAGCCGGACGCTTGCAATCCATCGCACGCGCGGCCGAGGAAATGAACATTTCTCAATCGTCGATCACCGCAGCGATTGATACGCTGGAACAATCACTGGATTATGACATTTTTATCCGCACCCCCGCCAAAGGGATCCAAGCCACCCCTTCAGGGGTTGAAACGTTAAAGCTGATCAGAAGCTTTCTGGATCAATCCCGCCATTTTGAATCCGAAGTCAAATCTTTGGGATCAGGCGCCACTGGTTTGGTGCGCATCGCTGTTTATGGAACCGCGGCGCCATCCTTGCTTCCGCCGATCTTTGATACCATCACCCGCGAATTTCCAGGCATTTCCATCAAACTGTTAGAAGGTCACATGGGGCGCCTGTTAGAGTTTTTGGCAAATGGCGAAGCAGACCTTGCGTTTATTTATAAAGAGGTGATTGATGATCGATACGATTTTGAACCGCTGTTTTCTGCACCCGTCTTTGCGATTATTTCGCGCAATGATCCCTTGTCCGAAAAGGACAGCGTCACGCTTGCCGAACTGGCCGGTCAACCCATGGTTATGTTGGATTTGCCTTGGGCGCGTGAGTATTTTCTAAACCTCTTTGAATCCAAAGGGCTGACCTGCACCATCGCGCATACAACGCGATCATCTGATATCTGCCGTACTTTGGTTTCCAGTGGGTTTGGGTATTCGATCCTGAATATCTTGCCACTTGAACAACGGGCCCATGATGCGCAGTATCGATCAATTCCCATCAGTGACGCCCGAAACGCGCCTGTGTTTGGCATCGCGACCAGCGCCGGCACACGCCAACCCAAAACAGTACGCGCATTCATCAAAAGCTGTCTACGCCTGCGCTCCGAAGGGGCATTTGACGCTATCACCATCAAAGTGCCCTAACCCGTTCCACTAAAAAATAGTGGAATAGACAAACTTTATGCTGTTTTCTGCAGGAAGATCTCTGCGCTAGGCTTGATTCATAAAAATAAAAACCAAACCAATAGGGAGAAACACAGTGAAACACTTTTTCAAAGGCGTGGCC
>Ga0181580_10005327_pt1 | contig 10447 bp, 9 predicted proteins | sample 071ome_23_FD_132413 | JGI IMG/M metagenome (GOLD analysis project Ga0181580, IMG submission 132413) | Coastal salt marsh microbial communities from the Groves Creek Marsh, Skidaway Island, Georgia - 071403BT metaG (megahit assembly) | ecosystem: Environmental > Aquatic > Marine > Intertidal zone...
CTTTGTATCCACCCAGGGGTAGCGAAGCATGGGATAGCGCTTCGAGCCGCGCTCAAACAAAGGCGTCGGCATCAAGCCACCTCGTGAATGTGCCTTCTCCCCATGGCCTGCTTGTGTCACCTGCCGATCACCTGGTTGTACATAGTTTGTCTCAGTGTAGACCATCACTGGCAGATCTAGTACATCTAGCCACACCACAGGTCGATCACCGTCGTGACCATGCTCGTGCCACAAACCGGTCGGCGTCAGAATTAAATCGCCCCGCTCCATGTTACATTTTTCTCCCTCGACCGTAGTCCAAGCTCCTTCACCTTCCACCACCATACGCACGGCATTGGGTGTGTGCCGGTGCGATGGAGCCCACTCGCCCGGTAACAATAATTGCATGCCTAAATATATGGCTGGACTAGCTTGCATTTTTTCTAAACCATGACCAGGGTTAGCAAGCACAAGCACTCGGCGTTCAGCTTTCTCTACGGGCGTTAGTTCTCCGGCCTGCAATAACAACGGTCGTATATCTTGATATTTCCAATGCGTCGCACGCGTTTGCTGGGCCGGAACGTTGGGCGGCAACAAAGTCCGTAAACTCGGCCATAACGGAACTAAATTGTGAGCCGTCATGGCACTCCGATAATCTTCAGGCAAATCCTCTAACCGACCTAGCGCTTCCATTTTTTCCTCATCTAACATATCAGCGAGCATTCCTTAGATGTTCTTTACATCCAAGAAAACTCCACAATTCAACAGCAATTTGCTCTACGCTTTCACCAACGTCCAGACTCCCCAAAAAACCCTGCGGCATCCGCCTCGCCCGGATGAGCGCCGGCATTCGCTTCTCAGCAGAAGCTCCTTTACAGTGCAAAAAAAATCGACAGGGCATCAGTCACGATTTATTCACACCCCGGGCCTACGTAGGGGCTCGCTTCAGCCGAGAGTCGCCCGCCGCTATTATTTGGTAGGTGTCGTGTCGTCGTAAAACCTCAGATTCAACAAGAAATAACTCTGTACAGTTTATGACGTAATGCCTAGACTAGCAATGACTGCAGCGATCAGGTCAACGCAGGGTACCTCCTCCATTTTGAACTATGTCGTCAGAACAACTTCATGATTAACGAAATTTTCGATATGCAAGGCCAGGTCGCCGCCGTAACAGGTGGTGCGAACGGCTTGGGCTTTGCTACAGCCGAAGTATTGGCACAAGCGGGGGCGCACGTCGTACTGCTTGATATTGATGAGTCAAAACTAGCTGAGGCGAAAGAGAAGATTAAATTAGGCGGTGGTCAGGCTGAGACGGCAATAATTGATGTAGCAAACCGAGAAGTCACTCGCAAAGCAATCGATAGCATCGTAGCCAAATTCGGTCGCCTTGATGCAGTTGTCGCTAATGCCGGTATATCAGCCGGCCCAGGATACCGAACTGAAACCGGACAAATTAATGCAGTCAATGATGCAAAGTGGGACGAGGTTCTCTCGGTAAATCTCACGGGTGTGTTTGTGACCATGCAGGCTGCGGCCGCTCACATGAAATTACAACGGTCAGGCAGGATTGTTGTTGTGGCCTCAGTTGCTGGGTTAAAGTCTGAGGTGATGTGCGGGTATGCCTACACGGCCACAAAATCGGCAGTAGTTAACTTAGTTCGCCAAGCATCGATGGAATTGGCCACTTATAACGTGATGGTCAACGGGATTGCACCGGGCCCCTTCAGAACAGATATCGCCAACGGGCGAATTCGCAATCCGGAGGTGGAGGCCGAGTTTGCTTCTATGGTTCCAATAGGTCGGATTGCACAGCCGCATGAGCTGAAGGGGCTGGTCTTGCTACTTTGCTCACCAGCCTCGAGCTTCATGACAGGCTCTACGATACCTATCGACGGGGGCATCATGGCGCGCTGATGGGACGGGATTTATCTCAGGAGCGATTGAGATGTTTTTCGATTTCTTTTTGCCTTATGAAATTCTCTCGTTGCAAACGCAAAGCGTTCCAGTTTGCTCGGTGTCTACCCTCCAGAGAAATACCCAAGAGGACTGACAAACGTAATTTTTCTGATGCCCAAGAAGGGTAACCCAAGTTTGCGCCCGATAAAAAAGTCTACAAATCATGAAAGTGGTAATCTGGAAAGAGCGTGATGCTCTGGGGTAAACAAATATTCCACGAGTCTCTGACCAGCCTGTTCATAAAAGAGGACCGATGCTAAAGCCATGAATACGCCAAACAGCTTCAATCCATCCACCGAGCTTGCTGCTCGCGTCATAGCAAGGCGCGGACGGCTACATGCGTTTGAGCACTTGATTCCAAAACATACGGCCCTTCTGGTCATCGATATGCAGAACAGCTTTGTCCAGGAAGATGGCGGACATTCTTGGGTGCCAGCAGCGGCGAGTATTTGCCCAGCGATAAATCGTGTAGCTAGTGAATTACGTAATATGGGCGGAACCATAGCTTGGATCTTAAATACCTTTACAGAGGAAACCTTAAAGAGCTGGTCTCACTTCCATGACGAGCTATGGCGGCCCGAGGGCGTTAAATTGCGCAGTGCTTCGATGGCCGAGGGACAACATGGCCACAAGCTTTATCCTGCACTACAAGTGGCGCAGGGCGATCTTCAGTTAGCTAAACTGCGATACAGCGCATTCATACAGGGGTCCTCTAATCTAGACGTGGAGCTTCAAAAAAAGAAAATCAATACGGTTTTAGTTGCTGGAACTGCAACAAACGTTTGCTGTGAAAGCACTGCCCGAGACGCCATGATGCTTAACTATCGCACCGTAATGCTTTCAGACGGATGTGCTGCGTTCACAGCCGAAGCGCACGCTGCGTCTTTATCAAACTTTTTACAGTATTTTGGCGACGTCCAGACTTGCGATGAGGCACTAAATAGACTTTCCGCGCAGGCATAATCTCAAGTATCAATGTGTTGCTGAGTAAGCCCAATTGACTCACCGCACCACAGTAAAGAAAATAATTTATCGTCGTTTTTGCTTTTTTCGAGACAGCGAAACTGAAGCCAGAAAGGACCCTTCTAGCCATGCTTGCCGCGTACTATGAACGAACTGGGGCCGCCGATGAGGTCCTGAAACTCGATGATATTCCCATGCCAGAGCCTGCCCCGGGAGAGGTCAGGGTGCAAATTTTATGGTCCGGACTCAATCCTTCCGACGTAAAGTCACGAGCGGGTCTTGTGGGTCGTCCAATGGTTTCCAATCGAGTCATCCCGCACAGTGACGCAATGGGTGTAATTGACGCATTAGGTGCTGGGGTGGAAGGACGAAAAATAGGTGAGCGGGTCTGGGTCTATAACGCAGCGTGGGGCCGTCCATGGGGAACTGCGGCCCAGTGGACCTGTTTACCCGAGCAGTTAGTGGTGCCGCTACTAGATTCTGTACCAGACGAGGCCGGTGCTTGCCTGGGAATCCCGGCGATGACAGCTCTGCACGCCGTATTGATGGATGAAGGAGTAGCAGGAAAGACAGTGTTGGTGTCAGGTGGTGCAGGCGCCGTAGGACACTACGCGATTCAATTTGCTTCCCAACTGGGGGCCGCACGTGTGCTTACTACCGTCAGTACTGAACATAAAGCACAGTTGGCGAAAGAGGCAGGAGCGGACGAGGTAATCAACTACAGGTCAAGCTCGGTGGTAGACCAGGTAAAAGAGTTAACTCAAGGGCGCGGCGTCGATCGAATAATCGAGGTGGATATCGCGGCCAACGGGAGGCAAAACCTGGATCTTTTGAGAATCGGTGGCGAGTGCGTGGTTTATGGAAGCAGTCCTACCCCTCTCGATCTCCCGTTCCCGGCTTTACTTGCCAAAGATGTCCAATTGAAATTTTTTCTGGTCTACCAGCTACCGCCTAAGGACCGATCAAAAGCTCATGCAGTCCTGGATCGGCTACTAAAGAGTGAGAGGTTGCGCCATCAAATAGGGCATCGGCTCCCCCTATCGGAAATTACAGCCGCACACGAAATGCTAGAACAAGGCAAGGCGACAGGCAACGTCGTCCTTTCAGTCCCCTGAAGCCAGGTGCAGATCATGCTAAAGCCGAGCCAAAGCCAAATCTTTGGTGAATATCCATCGATCTCTTGCCTACAGATCCAAGGGTCAAGAGTTAAACAATGAGCGAAGAATTCTCGCTGGTTTGGTGAGCCAGCAGAATCCTCGCAATTTAAATCGCCTCTCTAACCGGAGAAAGTGTAGTCTTCTGGTTGGAACTTTCCGGTCACAGTCCAATAGTCAAGCATGCCGTATGGCCAAGTCTGTGAGGCACGCCCCTTGCTATTTTTATACCAACTGTTAGCCCGTGGTGAGCCCCATGACCGCTTTAGGTTTCCCGCATCTATCCACTTGTTGTATTCGACAAAAGGCGATTCCTTACAATTAAGGGTCTTTTTACCAGTCTCCAGCAGGTGCCGGATCGCCTTTAAACTGTATTCCACTTGACATTCAGAGGAAAAAATTGCACTCCCATTGATGACGACTGCAGTATTGGGCCCGCCGGTCATAAACAAATTGGGAAATCCTGGGACAGTGATTCCAAGATACGCGCGGCAATCACCGTCCCAAACATCACGATGCAACTGTCTCCCCCCGACACCAGTAATTGTCATCGGCGACAAAAAGTCTGAAGCCTTGAAACCAGTCGCGCAAATAATCAAGTCTGCAGCATGGAGAACACCGTCTTTTGTGACGATACCCTCAGCCGTGATGCGTTCGATGCCATCTGTACTCAAATGAACGTTTGGCCTCCTGAGCATTGCCCCCCAAACTCCGTTGTCGCGAAGCATCCTCTTCGAAGTCGGCGGATAGTTTGGCGTCATCTTTTCTCTCAGATCTGGACGATCATGGTATTGAGTCGCAAGCCAGTTCAAACAACCCTGTCGTAACTCCTCGTTTGCTCGACCCACTGACACGGGGTGATCCCAGTCATCTTCGACCTCCGTCAAAGGTAATCGGCCCTCAATGGAGATGCAAAACTGCCAAAAGCGCAACCACCTACCGTAGTAAGGCACGTGTTTTAGAAGCCAGGCCATACCTGGCTTGATATCGTCATGATAAGTTGGCGTAGGCAGCATCCAAGGTGGGGTTCGTTGGAAAATGTCGAGAGATGCGACCTCGTCGACAATCGATGGGCCTATTTGAAATGCGCTCGCCCCTGTACCAACCATGGCCACACGCTTTCCAGAAAGGTCGAGGTCTTTCGGCCAGTTTGCGGAGTGAACGATGCGACCCTGGAAAGAGTCTAGGCCTGGAATATCGGGCAGACTCGGCCTGCTTAGGATGCCAACCGCAGTAATGATGGCATTGAATTCCTCGCGAGTTACACGCCCATCACGATCTCTCACTTTGAGAGTCCAAACGGCACGACCCTCATCGAAATCCATCTCATCTACTTCGGTACCAAACCGAATGAAGTGCCGAAGTCCAGCAGCACTGGCTACAGTTCCCAGATAAGATTGAATCTCTGGCTGGGCAGAGAACTGCTGCGGCCAGTCCTGCTTTTGAGCAAAGGACAGGCTGTAGGCAAAATTAGGCGTATCCAGACGACAGCCAGGATACCGGTTCTCCCACCACACGCCTCCAACATCTTCATTTTTCTCATAAACCGTGAACTTAAGCCCGGTCTGTTGCAACCGGTACGCTGCGGCAATCCCAGAGACTCCCGCCCCAATTACAGCCACACGAAACTTTGTCCCGGGCGCCACCTCATCCGTCGTCCAACCGGGGGCGCCAGGGTCCCTGGTGAATTCCATCTCGTGTTCTAACAGCGGGCGCAGCTCCTCGAGGTCGCGCGGCAACAAATACTCCATGCACATAGACAGCAGCGACGGCGAGGGCACCTCGGGGCTCCGCCGCCCATTGTCACGAAAAGAGATGAGGGCGGCCGTTGCAAGACGCTTAGCTTTTTTCTGCATCTCATCACTCATACCCCCTTGCTGAGCAATCTCCACTCGCATCGGTGGCACGGGTGGCTTTACCTCAGGCCCAATCAACGCGGTATCGCCAGTAAGCATGGCAAGCGTAACCATCAAGGAGGGCAAATCGGCCTGCTCCACGCATTCGCGGATGAAGTCATCGGTGGCATCAAACGGCTCGACTCGATTGAAAACACTCATACCTTCAGCGCCGATGTCCTTCAAACCTTGTTCAGATTGCATTGGTAGGTAACCTTCATTCAAATGTGTAATGCCCGAATCTGGCTGCCCGATTCCCATCAATGAATGGAAGCCAAAATAACTGCAACTCAATGCGCTACATTCGCCGCACCAGCAACAGCGACAGTCATTTCGCCGATATTATCAATCCAGGCACGCATTGTGTCCCCCGGTAGCACAGGTGCCACCCCTTCGGGCGTACCAGTCATCACCACATCACCTGGGTACAGTGTGTATGCCTGACTTGCATATGCGATAAGTTTTTGCACGTTCCAAATCAATTGAGAAGTATTTGCTTCCTGGCGAATTTGCTCATTCACCTTGAGCTTCATGGCTAAGTTATGTGGGTTAGCAATTTCCTCGGGCGTGACGATATACGGACCCAGTACAGTAAATGTATCAAGAGACTTGCGAAAAGAGCGGTCTTCCGTGCCACGAATGGTCATATCCAAACCAATCATATATCCTGCGACATACGAAAGCGCTTGCTCTTCCGCAATTCGAAAGCCCTGCTTACCGATAACCAGGGCCAGCTCAATTTCATGGTCAATACGGCGGTCGGACCAATCGGCAATCACGGCCTGGCCCGCACCAATCATTGAGCTACTTGCCTTCAGAAATACGCCATAGTCGGCAATCGTCTTCACTTGAGTGCCGAAATTTATTTGGCTATCAGCGCGCGACTCATCCAAATGGAGTTGGTAGTTGACCGGCGCACCGATTATCTTACCCGGGTTGGCTACCGGCGATAACAGTTTGACGGACGACAAAGGAATGCCAGGTGAAGCGTCGCTCATTTCTTGGATACGAGAATACAGAGCTTCAAAGTGATTGAAAAAGTGATCGCCTGGCGGGATGGGCCAAGACAGGGGGGGTAAATGCCTCAACACGTCCGTCACATCATGTACTTGGGATTCCTTAACGACACCCAGCCTTCCCTCATTAAAGCGACATATCCGCATTTATCAGTTCCTCATCAACGAAATAAAAGTAGTCAGGCTTCAGGATTAATGACGCCGGCATTTCGCCTGCTCTTGTACCCCAAGAAAATCACCAAAGTACCAAGTCCAGCGCCGAGCAGGTTGACATATCCAGCCCAAGAAACTAACTCTAAGGGTAGAAACAACAGCACACCGCTCAAGATAGATAAGCCCCGCAACCCTGCACTCATATGCCCAATGCCAAAACCAATCATTCCGGATGACACAAACCATACCGCTGCTACGGCCGTCCCTACGCTCACGGCGGTAGCCATCCACGATGCGCCCTGCAATAGCAGACTGGGTGAGAATACAAACAAAAATGGGACAACATAAGCAGTCCAAGAGAAACGCATTGCGACCCAACTTGTGCGCATGGGGTCAGCACCAGCCACATTGGCAGCAAAGAATGCAGCTATCGCAACTGGCGGCGTAACAAACGACATCATGCCCAAGTAAAGGATAAACATATGCGCCGCGATAGGTTGAATACCGACTTCGACAAATGCTGGAGCAAACAAAACGGCGAGTAGCACGTACACACCTAGAGTGGGCATCCCCATCCCCAATACGATACACAAGACACCAGACATCAGCAGCAACAAAAAGACGCTGCCTTGACCCAAATCAACTAAGAAACTAGTGAGCGCAAAGCCCAGCCCAGTGATCTGCAAAATACCCATGATGAAGCCAGCTGCCGCGGCTATCATGATGATATCGGCTGACGAGACCCCCGTTCTGATCACGCACTGCCATAATTCCTTTAAAGTAAGCCGTTGTGCCCCATACCCAATGGCAAAGCCAATAAGCAGCACAGCCATGCAGGCAAAAATAGCAGCATTTTCAGGCTCTCTGTTTTCCCAGAACAAAGCGTAAATCAAAACCACGAAAGGCAGCATGTAAAGCCAGCCTTTTGCTAGCACACTGACGACTCGCGGAATATCCTTTGCTGGAACCCGCAGAATGCCAGCTTTCGCGGCCCCCAAATCCGCCTGAATGAACAGGGCAGCATAGTAAAGAAGTGATGGCACCAATGCAGCAATCGCCACCTCGGCGTAACTGATTTGTAAAAAATCTGCCATGAGAAACGCGACAGCGCCCATCACCGGGGGGGCCATTTGGCCGCCATTAGATGCAGTAGCCTCAATCGCAGCAGCCTCCTCTGGCTTAAAGCCCGACTTCTTCATCATCGGGATAGTGATGACGCCCGTAGCCAAAATATTAGAGACCACGATGCCGTTGATTGACCCAAATAATGAAGAGGCCATGATCGAGATTTTTGCGGCACCACCACGAAATCTACCCATCAAGCCAAGTGAAATATCGTTAAAGAAACTTGCGCCACCCGAAGCTGAAATTAGTTGACCAAAAAAAACAAAAGGAATGACTACAGTCACCCCGATCAGCAGAACAAGACCAAACAGTCCGCTGCTGTCCAAGCCCAGATAGACCAACATGTTGAGCGTACTGACTTCCCTTGTCTGTAGGTCACCTTGAACCAGGTGACCTACAAGCGCGTAAAGGAAAAAACAGAGCACGACAATTACCAATGGCCAGCCAGAGGCACGGCGAAGGCCCTCAATGACCAGTACAAATAAAAGACAACAACTGAAGACGACGTCAAATGGCGAATCAAAAAACTCGCCAAGCATTCGCGGATAGTGCCAGCTCATATACAGGCCCAATACGACAGACGACATCGCCAGAATCCAGTCGTACCATGGAGCCACAACCCTTACACCTTGGGGGTCATTCAACGGGCGGACCAGATAAATGATGCCCATAGCCAAGCCCAGCGTAAATGCCAGGAACTGCTCCGCCAGGAAGTTCCACCCCACCATCCGAAAGAGGTCAGCGCCCCAAGCGATGCCCCCCAAGGCGACCGAGGCACCCAGCACGGTTGATACAGCTGGGACTGCAACTCCCGCGCTGGCCCCAGAGTCGTTCACGCCCGCCTGGCTGGAATCGTGACTCGGCCCTGGGCTACCGTCGGTCATGGCTTATCCTGTTTCAGCTATTAGGCCAAATGCCCACTTCTTTATAGAAGCGAATAGCGCCGGGGTGAAACTTTATACCCTTGCTCTGAGTCGCAAGCTTTGCCGGATTCATTGCCATAAATGAGGGATGTGAGGCAACCAATGCATCTCGGTTCCCATGCAGAGCTTTGACCAGCTTATAGACGGTCTCATCATCGGCGTCTGCACTAGCGGTGACGGTCATTGCATATTCCATCAGGTTAGTAGTTCCGATAACACCCTTGAGGTGAGGCAAGGGTTTCTGAGCAGCCACCGTGTACTCTGGTCGAACCGCCGCCATCGCCGAGCGCGCTTTGTCCGTGTCCTCTAAATTGAGAAACTTGATCCCGACAGCTGCATCAACCTCCGCCATTTTAGGTGCGCCTATCGCAAAGATAGTTGCATCTAAGCGACCCGCTTTGAAATCATCAGCAGCGCGCAGCAAATTGACAGTAGCGACCCCCTTTGTGTCGTCCAAGCTCAGTCCTGCTGTGGCTAACATGGCATTTGAAAGCGGGATGCCCTGTGGAAATCCCTGCCATCCAATCGGGAATCGTTTACCCTTAAGGTCCGCCACGGAATTGATGCCGGAATCCTTCCGCACCAAAATGCCAACCTTAAACGGAAACACCATGGCAGCCAGACGCAGCTTGTCCATAGGCTTACCCTTATGTGCCTCTCGGCCCCTCACAGCAGCCCCCAACTCGTCGTTCGACATAAAAGTAAAGGCAGCCTGACCAGCCTGAACCGCACCCATCGAGGCTGTCGATGAGTTGAAGGTTATGACCCGCATCTGAATGCCAGACGCCTTTTGAACGACTTTGGCAATGGCTTGGGTCTGTACGTTATTGATTGAGCCAGGAGGCAGCGTGGAAATACTCACGGTCTGCGCCCATACTCCTACCGAAAAGAGACAGGCTGCACTTACGCCAGCTGCGCGAGAAAGAAAAGTCTGCATGTCAATTACCTCCAGTTACCCCGCCCATTCGGGGATTGATTCAAATGCTGGCGCAGAGCGATTGACACTAGCCTACCGCAATACACCCGCACCACCCCCGACCACCACCAAAATTGGCCCTCGGCAGCCAGGTCTCCACCACGGCGCTTGGGACGCCGCACGTATTGGCTTGTTCGATACTCACTGACCCAAACCAAACTCATAAGCCTCCTTAATCGCAACTCCGAACGAAGTTCCTTCTGCATTGTCCAGATGCAACGTGATTTCAGGAAGGCACATTCAGATCTGCCTCACCGCACCTACCTTCTGCGCTGCATCTAAACGTTCGGATTTTTGGAAGGCGGCC
>Ga0181580_10005337_pt1 | contig 10438 bp, 8 predicted proteins | sample 071ome_23_FD_132413 | JGI IMG/M metagenome (GOLD analysis project Ga0181580, IMG submission 132413) | Coastal salt marsh microbial communities from the Groves Creek Marsh, Skidaway Island, Georgia - 071403BT metaG (megahit assembly) | ecosystem: Environmental > Aquatic > Marine > Intertidal zone...
AAGGATTGACAGAAACTTATATAGGTACGTGGTTAACGAGATTTAAGCAGAGAGATAAGCTGATCATTGCTAGTAAAGTAGCAGGTCCTGGAATGATGGATTATTTGCGTGATGGCGCTCAACTGATTAGACATCAAATGCAGCAGGCGTTAGAAGAAAGTTTGCATCGCTTACAAACTGATTACATAGACTTATACCAAATTCATTGGCCAGCAAGAAATACTAACTTCTTTGGTAAATTGGGATATCAATTTGATGAGACTGACTCCACGCCAATAGAAGAAACACTCGGTGTACTCAATGATTTTGTTCAATCTGGCAAAGTCAGATATATCGGTATTTCTAATGAAACTCCCTGGGGGGTAATGCAGTACTTGATGTTGGCTCAGCAAAATAAATGGCCGCGAGTAGTATCCATACAAAATCCATACAGTTTACTTAATCGTACTTATGAGGTTGGATTAGCAGAGTTTTCTCAACGCGAACAAATTAGCCTACTGGCATATTCGCCATTAGGTTTTGGTGTGCTGACGGGGAAATATATTCAAGCAAGTAACATAGACAAAGCGCGTTTAACTTTATTTAAGGATTACACGCGGTATACCAATCAACAATCACAACAAGCGATACAAAAATATGTGGCATTAGCAAAGTGTCATGGACTTTCTCCAGCACAAATGTCTTTGGCCTATGTAAACTCGCGGCCGTTTGTTGCAGGAAATATTATTGGTGCAACAAATTTAGATCAACTGAAAGAAAATATAGAAAGCATTAACTTAGTTTTAAGCGATGATGTAATTGCTGAAATTGAAAATATCCACCAATCTATCCCAAACCCCAGCCCTTAAGATTTACTGAGTTAATACAACCTTACTCTTTATTTCTTCACGTGTTGCATTTAACCACTGTGAATATTGCTGACGTAATTCTTCAGTGCTAATGCCATCAGTTGGTATCGGCTTGCCGATGTGCAAATGAATAGTCCCAGGCGTTTTGATAAAACCACGTCTGGGCCACAGACGCCCAGCATCATGTGCGACAGGTAAAATATGAGTTTTAGATTTTTTAGCTAAAACAAAACCACCAATCTTTAATTCACGTTCCTCGCCATAAGGTATACGAGTGCCTTCTGGAAAGATAATAATGAAACGTCCTAAGTTAAGCTTCTCTTTGCCGTCTTTTATTAACTGTTGAAACGCTTTTTTACCTTGCTTTCTATTTAGAGCGATAGGTTGTGTTGAGGCAATACCCCAACCAAATAACGGAACAAATAAAAGTTCGCGTTTGATTACCCACGTGAGTGTAGGAAATATAGAAGGGTATGCTAATGTTTCCCATGTAGATTGATGGTTAGACATGATCACACATGCTTGCTCAGGAATATTTTCTAAGCCTGTTATTTCATAGTTGATGCCACATGTCAGGCGTAGCCAATGAACATTGAAAGTGCACCAGCTGGAAACAATCGAGAAACAAATTTTATAAGGAAATAAACGAGCAACAATGCATGGTATGACCCATAAACAGGTTGATATCACCATTCCTAATAAAAATATAATTGAGCGAATTAAGCGCATTAATTGTTATGTTTTTTAAGTAATTTATCTACGGCAGAATATAAATCATCGTGAACTTGGACATGATCTGGTACTTCACCACTTTTATAAGTTGAAGCGCCTTTACCTGTTAGCACTAATACTGGGATAGCGTTAACAGCGATAGCGGCTTCAACATCTCTCATAGCATCGCCAATAAATGGAGTGTCTTGTAAATCAATATGTGTGCGGTTAGCAATATCAACAAGCAGCCCAGGATTGGGTTTGCGGCATGGGCCTGTTAAAAATGGACAAAAGAAAAAACCATTTACATAACCGCCTAGTGCTTCAGCTTGCGACTGTAATTTCTTATGCATCGCGTATAGGGTACTGTAATCAAATAAGTCATAAGCGAGGCCAGATTGATTGCTGGCAATAAATACTTTTATACCTGCCTTTGTTAAGCGCGCGATAGCCTCAAGGCTTCCATCTATGGCATGCCATTCTTCAGGAGACTTTATATAATCAGGGCTATCGTGATTAATGACTCCGTCGCGGTCAAGAATAACTGCTTGCATGACAATAATGGAACTAGCTTTGTAACAAAGAAATATCTGCAACAGAACTAAACAGGGCATTAACTTCCGCTAATAGCGCAATGCGGTTGTTGCGTATGGTTTCGTCATCATCCATGACCATCACATTATCAAAAAATGTGTCAATCGCGGGGCGTAGTGTTGCGAGCTCTGTTAGAGCATCAGTGTACTTTCTTGCTTCAAACTTCGGTGACACAACATCCCTTAAGCGTGAGCTTTGTTGAAACAACTCTGTTTCTGCAGTTTCAGAAAATAAGCTTGTATCAACAGTAATGTTTTCTTTATTAGATTTTTTTAGGATATTTCTGATTCGTTTGTTACCTGCAGCTAAGCTATCAGCTTCTGGTAATGAACGGAAATGATGCACTGCTCGAATACGATCATCGAAATCTAGTAATCGAGCTGGTGATACGCCACGTACTGATTCAAATGTATCAATCGTGAAACCACGGTCAGTGAAATATCCGCGTAAGCGCTCTAATATAAACTCAAAAACTTCTTGTCGAGTATGACTAACGTCTAGCTTATCTTTTAATAGTTCGCATGCATGATTTAGTAATTCATGAAGGTCGTAATCCATTTTTCCTTCAATCGAAAGTCGTACTACGCCTAATGCTGCACGTCTAAGTGCATAAGGATCTTTAACACCGCTCGGTTTTTTACCTGTAGCAAAAATACCGACTAACGTATCTATACGATCACACAAGGCAACGACTTTACCGGCATCTGAGGTTGGCAATTTGCTGCCTGATTGTAATGGCTGGTAATGCTCTTCAATCGCAACAGCGACTTGTTCAGGTTCATTGTCATTTAAGGCGTAGTAACGTCCCATAATACCTTGTAGTTTAGGGAACTCATTGACCATATCTGTCAGTAAGTCAGCCTTACATAATTGTGCTGCACGTACAGCATGATTGTCATTAATATTTAATTGAGGGCAAAGTTGAGCAACTAACTTTTGTACTCTTTGTGTTTTTTCATAAATCGAACCCAGTTGCTTTTCAAACAATACACCCTTAAGTTCTTCGTTTCTGCTTTCTAATGACTTTTGTTTATCTCGTTGCCAAAAAAATTCTGCATCACTAAAACGAGGTTTAATAACACGCTCATTACCACGTTTGATAGTATCTGGATTACTGCTTTCTATATTTGCAATAGTAATAAACTGATTAAGTAAGCTATGGTCTTTATTGGAAAATAATGGGAAGTATCTCTGTGCATCCTGCATAGTTACAACGAGTGCTTCATGAGGAATCTTGAGAAAGTCTTGAGAAAATTCTCCGGCAATAGCGCATGGCCACTCAACTAAATTGGTCACTTCTTCTAGTAATGCATCAGAGTAATCTAAAGTTGCACTATGTTTATCAGCTTCACTCTCAAGTAATGTAGTGATTATATTTTTTCTTTTATCAAAGTTAGCAATTACTTTTGCAGATTCTAATTCACTCTCATAATTATCAGCATGGGAAAGAGTAATAGCATTAGGCGCATGAAATCGATGACCATAAGTTTTATTCGAGGCGTTAATTGATTTAATAGAACAGTCAATCACATCGCTGCCGTGCATGACACTAACCCAATGAATAGGCCGAACAAAGTCAACGTCATTGTTTCCCCAACGCATGGGCCTTGGAATAGGTAATTTACCCAAAGCTTGTTCGATGATATCTGGCAGTATTTCACTGAGTAATTTACCAGGAACAAGTGATTTGTAATACAACCAAGCACCTTTGTCTGTTTCTAATGTGTCTAACACCTGCATGTCTACTCCGCAGGACTTGGCAAAACCTAAAGCAGCTTTAGAGGGTTGGCCTTCAGCATCATAAGCGGCTTTGATTGCAGGGCCTTTGCGTTCTATGTTTTGATCAGGTTGTTGAATGCTACATTCAGAGATAGATAATGCAAGGCGCCTTGGTGTTACAAAAGAAGTTACTTGTGTATAGCTGAACTCGCCTTCGCTAAGCTGACTAGTGACGATGTCGGAAAAAGTATCACTTAACTGTTTTGCAGCAGTAGGTGGAAGCTCTTCTGTGCCAATTTCAATAAGTAATGTATCGGTACTCATAGTGAAATTAACTCTGATCAGATTCTTTGAGTAAAGGGAAATCTAATTTTTCTCGTGACTCTAAATATATAGTCGCAACTAATCTAGCCAATGTTCTAATTCGTAAAATATATTGTTGTCGTTCGGTGACGGAAATAGCCTGGCGCGCATCTAATAAATTAAATACATGTGAGGCTTTTAATACTTGCTCATAGGCAGGTAAAGGTAAATTATTCTCAATTAATTGATTACACTCTATTTCACTAGCATCAAATTCAGTAAATAGCTGGGTAGTGTCAGCGCGTTCAAAATTATAAGTCGATTGCTCTACTTCATTTTGATGGAATACATCACCGTAAGTCACATGTTCATTCCAATCTAATTGATAGATATCGTCTTTGCCTTGTAAATACATTGCCAAACGCTCTAACCCATAAGTAATTTCACCAGTGACTGGTTTGCAATTAAGTCCGCCCACTTGTTGGAAGTAAGTGAATTGCGATACTTCCATTCCATTAAGCCAAACTTCCCAGCCTAGTCCCCAAGCGCCAAGAGTAGGTGACTCCCAATTATCTTCAACAAAACGAATGTCATGCTCTAATGGATCAATGCCTAGTTGTTGCAAGGAGTTTAAATATAATTCTTGGATATTATCTGGCGATGGCTTAAGCACAACTTGAAATTGATAGTAATGCTGTAGGCGATTTGGATTATCACCATAACGTCCATCAGTCGGTCGTCTACAAGGTTGAGCATACGCAGCTGACCATGGCTCAGGTCCAATAGATCTCAAAAATGTTCCCGGATGAAATGTTCCTGCACCCATCTCTTTATCAAAGGGTTGTAACAACACACAACCTTGGTCAGCCCAATATTGTTGTAGAGTTAATATTAGAGATTGGAAGTTCGTTGTATTGCTCACGGGTCTCGTGTGTTGATCAGATGCGAGGCGCGATTGTACCGCGTACACCTGTGAATACGAGGATTATTTTGTCAAAGTGTCGAAGAAGTAAAAAACGAAGAGGAAGAAAAATGATGATTCATTTAGTCTGTCACATGACGTCCTTGTCATGACAGATTTCATCCTGAAACAATATCTTCCATGAAATCTCAAGTCTTTGCGAAAAATTTACAGTCCTTTGTAAATTACGCCCTCCCTGAGCTTGAGAATATTCAACCAGTACTGTTTAAATCACTTAAATACTGGTGAGATCCACTACATAGTGTAATAGAGCAAAGGCCATGCCAGGTGCTGCGAGTTCCCATATGATAATGACCGTAAGTATATGAATAATATTGAAAATTTTAGAACAGGTGGTGGTTAAAATAAGATAAATGGAAGCCTGAAGCAGCGATGAAAAAGTTTAGGGTTGTTTCTATATGACCAAAAAGCGACGCATGTTGACAAATTGTGGCGACAAAGATGACATACAAACCATTTTACTTTATAAGATCATGTTTGGGAGAGTTGACGAAAATACTCCTGCAAGAGGATTTATTCTGAGCTAAATGCACCAAAATAGAGCATTATTGTGCAAGCATGCACAATAATAGTGCATTCGGTACGGTTAAGAGCTTCTTATGACATCTAAGCCATTGATTCTGCTAGTGAATCGGCTGGCACATATCATGCTTAGTAGTTTTGTCAACAAATACTAACTCAATACGGCCACATTACCGGTTATCTAAAATTTTAAAAATAGGAGTTTCTAAATGTCCGCAGGTGATGTTTTAAAAATGATAAAAGATAACGACGTACGTTACGTCGATTTTCGCTTTACTGACCCCAGAGGAAAAGAACAACATGTATCGGTTCCCGCAAGCACCGTTGATGAAGGCACCTTCGAAACAGGTAAGATGTTTGACGGATCATCAATTGCAGGTTGGAAGGGTATTAACGAATCAGACATGATACTAATGCCTGATGCTAGCACTGCAGTCATGGATCCTTTCTTTAGTGACCCTACATTAATTTTACGCTGTGATATTTTAGAACCTTCAACTATGGAAGGTTATGAGCGTGATCCAAGATCTGTAGCAAAGCGTGCAGAAGCTTACTTAAAATCAAGTGGTGTTGGCGATACAGCATTCTTTGGTCCTGAGCCAGAATTTTTCGTGTTTGACGATGTACGTTGGAAGAATGAAATGTCAGGTGCTTCATTTGAAATTGCATCAGAAGAAGCCGCTTGGAGTTCTAATCGCATTATGGAAGAAGGCAATACTGGTCATCGCCCTGGTGTTAAAGGTGGCTACTTCCCAGTACCTCCTGTTGATTCATTGCAAGATGTTCGTGCTGCAATGTGTCAAGTGATGGAAGAAATGGGTGTAGAAACTGAAGTACACCACCATGAAGTGGGTACTGCGGGCCAATGTGAAATTGGCACACGTTTCAACACATTAACAACACGTGCAGACCACAACCAAATCTTAAAGTACGTGGTACTTAATGTTGCACATAACTACGGTAAAACAGCGACATTTATGCCTAAGCCGCTTGTAGGTGATAACGGTAACGGCATGCATGTGCATATGTCTTTAGCCAAAGATGGTGAAAATCTATTTGCTGGTGATAAGTACGGTAACCTTTCACAAACTGCACTTTATTACATTGGTGGTATTTTAAAGCATGCAAAAGCGATCAATGCATTCTCAAATGGCTCAACAAACAGTTACAAGCGTCTAGTGCCTGGCTTCGAAGCACCAGTGATGTTGGCTTACTCAGCTCGTAACCGTTCTGCATCAATACGTATACCTTACGAAGCTAATCCTAAGGGCCGTCGTATTGAGGTTCGTTTTGGTGATGCGTCAGCAAATCCATATCTCACCTTTGCAGCAATGTTAATGGCCGGTCTTGATGGAATTCAAAATCAGATAGATCCAGGTGATGCAAACGATAAAGATCTATACGATCTTCCACCTGAAGAAGATGCAAATATTCCAAAAGTATGTGCTTCTCTTGATGAGGCATTAGATTCACTAGATAAAGACCGTGAGTTCTTAAAAGCGGGTGGTGTATTCTCTGATGATGCAATTGATGCTTACATTGAACTTAAGATGGAAGAAGTCACAGCGCTTCGCCAAGCGACTCATCCGATTGAGTTTGATATGTACTACAGCTGCTAAATACAGCCGTATCATTAATCGTAAAAACGCCCCATATGGGCCGTTTTTTTTGCAACCTACAATCAATTTGTGTATCTAATAGCTTATTAGCAACTTCCATAATTGACTATGAAGGTTTATATCGCTGCACTATTGTTAGTCGTAACGCACTCAGGTGCACACGCTGAACTATTTAAATGGAAGGACGCTGAAGGCAACCTCCTCCAGGGCAGCCTAAGGAAGAGACTCGAGTTGACGAAGAGGCACTTCCTGAAATTATTCCTGTTCCAGCAGTAGAGGCGACAACGAGTTCTAAGCGCAGAAATACCGATGTTACTAACAGTAGCCTGCTGAATAGCTACCAAGATTTCTCAATTACCCAGCCCATACACGATACCTCAATTAGAGAAAATTCGGGGAAAGTGCATATATCTGTACGTCTAGAACCGAATATCTTCGTCGATCGTGGTCATAAATTAGTAATTTATATGGATAACGTAGAGGTTTATCGAGGAGAGCAGACAACCGTTACTTTGGATAATATTGATCGTGGCACGCACACGCTTAAAGCCAATATTGTCAATCGTAACGGCCAGACCATCAAAGAAACTGACATCACTACATTCACTCTCCACCGCTTTCACACTTAGCGCACCAGAGAATTCATTAGTGCACCAAAAGTGTGCAATAATATTTCTCTGAAATCCTTAGCACGCCCAATATTGTAGCGAAATGGCTAAATTTTGTTCTGTTTTAACGCAGAATCGTCGATTCATGCATATATCAACAGCTGGTTCAGAATTTGCAGGAAAGTCTCTATGAAGGAAAGTTTTTATTCATCAATCGTCGATTATCAAACGACCGCAATACTTTTACTAAATAAGCAGTGTGAGTTGGAATATATGAATTCAGCAGCGGAAGCAGTATTTAGCATGAGCAGCAAACGTGCAAAAGGCATTGCCTTTTCGTCTATGTTTGTGAGCGAAAATGATGAATTCTATTCACGTTTGAACGAGTCGATCAGCAAAAGCCAATCATGGACTGAGCATGAATGCGTATTGCGTGTTGCTGATGATAAAGAGATCACTGCTAATTGTACGATCAATCCTATTTTGTTTGATACCGATGAAAAAGTGTTGGTAGAGATTGTTACTTTAGATCGACAGTTAAAAATTCTCAAAGAAAGTCATCTGCTTAAAGAACATCAGGCCACACGCAGCATGTTGCGTGGTATGGCACATGAAATAAAAAATCCATTGGGTGGGTTACGTGGCGCTGCACAGTTGCTTGAATCAGAGTTAGATGAAGAAGAGCTTACAGAATACACAAGCATCATTATTAAAGAAGCAGATCGTTTACATAAGTTAGTAGATCGCATGTTAGGGCCAAATATGGTGCCTAACAAAATGGACCATAACATTCATGAAGTTTTACATCATGTGTATAGCTTAGTGTCTGCAGATGATCATAAAAACATAAGTTTTAGAATTGATTATGACCCTAGTATTCCAATGATTAGTTTTGATCGAGACTTACTAGTACAAGCCATTTTAAATATTACACGTAATGCGATTAAAGCAATTGATGATGACGGAGAAATTATCTTTAAAACGAGAGTGCTAAGGCGCTACACAATTAATGGTGTTGCACATAAGTTAGTTGCTTGTATCAGTGTGATAGATAACGGTCCGGGAATACCTGAAGATATAGCTACAAAAATATTTTTCCCAATGGTGTCAGGACAAACAGATGGGACAGGTTTAGGTCTGGCTATTTCGCAAATGCTGATAAATCAACACGACGGATTAATAGAATTTGACTCGGTGAAAGGAAAAACCGAATTTAAAGTGCTGTTGCCAATCTACGAAGCAACACAATAAAAACGAAGAGATAGATGTTATGAAAAGTGATGTGTGGGTAATTGATGATGATCGTTCTATACGTTGGGTGCTAGAGCGTGCATTAAAAAAAGCTGATTTAGGAGTGACACTGTTTGAATCTGCTAATAATGCAATGCAAGCATTAGCCACCACAACACCACAAGTGATTATCACAGATGTACGTATGCCAGGTATGGATGGCTTCCAGTTTTTAGAAAAAGTACAAACACAGTATCCTGAGTTACCAGTGATTGTAATGACTGCACACTCAGATCTTGATAATGCGGTGAATGCATATCAAGGAGGTGCATTCGAATATTTACCAAAACCATTTGATGTTGAAGAAGCTGTCGAATTAACTAAACGTGCATGTTTAACCAATGAAGAAAGCAATACTCCAGATGCCAATATGGATGAAGTTCCCGAAATCATCGGAGAATCACAAGCCATGCAAGAAGTATTTCGTGCCATTGGCAGATTGTCTCGTTCAAGTATCACAGTACTTATCAATGGTGAAACCGGTACAGGGAAAGAACTCGTTGCACATGCTTTACATAAACATTCTTTACGTGCGGCAAAACCATTTATTGCTTTGAATATGGCTGCAATACCCAAAGACTTATTAGAGTCAGAGTTGTTTGGTCATGAAAAAGGTGCATTTACTGGCGCTCAAAGCCAAAGAAGAGGGCGCTTCGAGCAAGCCAATACAGGGACATTATTTTTAGATGAAATAGGTGATATGCCAGCAGACTTGCAAACACGTTTGTTAAGGGTCTTGGCGGACGGTGAGTTCTATCGCGTGGGTGGGCATGAGCCAGTTAAAGCGGATGTGCGAATAATCGCGGCAACACATCAAAACTTACAAGATCTGGTAGAAAAGGGCGATTTTCGTGAAGACTTAATGCATCGACTCAACGTGATTCGAATTCAAGTCCCTGCTTTACGAGAAAGAAGACAAGATATTCCATTATTGCTTAAACACTTCTTAACAGCCGCAGCAAAAGAATTAGATGTTGAGACCAAGCAGTTAGAGGCAGATGTCGTTAACTACTTAAGCGCGCTCGAGTGGTCGGGTAATGTGCGTCAACTTGAAAACCTGTGTCGTTGGTTAACTGTTATGGCATCAGGCAAAACAATCCATCTAGAAGACTTACCTAATGAGTTAAAAGAAACGAGTTCATCAGGTGAAGCAGGTGACAACTGGCAATCAATGTTATCCAGCTGGGCAGATCAAAAACTGGATAATGGCGATGCCGAAATATTACAAGATGCTATGCCACA
>Ga0181580_10005342_pt1 | contig 10435 bp, 8 predicted proteins | sample 071ome_23_FD_132413 | JGI IMG/M metagenome (GOLD analysis project Ga0181580, IMG submission 132413) | Coastal salt marsh microbial communities from the Groves Creek Marsh, Skidaway Island, Georgia - 071403BT metaG (megahit assembly) | ecosystem: Environmental > Aquatic > Marine > Intertidal zone...
CAAGCCTTGTAGGGTTTATAAATAGTTTGTTGCAGTCTGCAGCTTATATAATTTTTTTAAGTAACTCGGACTTAGATGTTTTTCTAGTGTTAATACTTGGAGTAGTAGTGCTTTATTATCCTTTGAAATATTTAATTAAACAATCAAAGACTTACATGCACAAAGTATATTTAGTTGCCCAATCAGCTGGTGAAGAAATTCAAAGAATAGTGGATAATATGTTCCTTATTAAATTACTTAATAAGGAAGAAGAAGAGCTTAAAATTTTTGATAAAACATTAACTGAACTAAATAATAACGAATATCAAAATGTAAAATTTATCACACTTAATGGGTTTTTACCCAACTTTATAACTATGTTTGTGTTTTCGGTTTTAATAGGAATACCCAGATTTGTAAAAGGAATAACTCTAGATTTCCTAGGTGTTACGCTTAGGTTATTTCAATCACTAAGTATTTTAAGTACAGGGGTTAGCAGGATACTCAACTCTCATGTTCATATATCTGAGTTATACAAAATTTTAAAGTCTAGAGAGCATGTAGAAAAAAACAATTATGTTCTTGATATAAATTCAGAGTTAGCTATAAAACTTGAAAAAGTCTCGTTTAGGTATTTCAACTCTAACGAAATTATTTTTCAAGATATAAACTTGGAAATTAATAAAGGAAGTCACAACATTATTACTGGACCTAATGGTTCTGGGAAAAGCACACTGTTGGGCTTAATAGCAGGTGTTTACTATTCAAACAAAGGTAAAGTTTATCATCATTCAGAAAATTTTGGATATATTGGAGCAACTCCTTTAATTTTTAGTAAATCTTTGAGAGAAAACTTATTGTATGGAAATAACAATGATGTAAGTGATGCAACTTTAATTTCAGAATTGAGAAGGTTTGATACTTTTAAAGAAGAGTCTGGTTATGATTTAGACAGAATGATTTCAAATAAAAGTCTATCATCGGGACAGATGCAAAAAATTGCATTTATTAGAGCACTTGTTAATAATATAGAGATTCTTCTTTTAGATGAGTCAACTGCAAACTTAGATGAAAAATCTAGAAACTTAGTTTTTGATATATTAAAAGAAAAAAATGTAACTATTATAAACTCAACACACGATCCTGAAATGTTTAAATCTGTTGATAGGCATTTTCAAATAAGCTTAAGTGATGAAAGAAGAACTGTAAGTCAAATTTAGATTAAATGCTAATTTAAAGATATTTTAAGAAAATTTTCAAATTCTTTCGGATTAACGAAATAATTAGAATTGTAAGGGTTTCCACTAGCACTAGCTTTAAAATAAAAATAATCCATTTGTAGTGCTGAAGCTAAAGAAAAAAAACAATTATTTTTATTATCGTTTTTATCTCTTACTTCTAATATTTTTGTATTTTTATTTGCAAAGAGCATATGTGCAAGACCAGCGCCATGTATTCCTGCTAAAACTTTTGAGTTAGAAATAATGTTAAGTTGCTGACTGAAAGACATTGACTCAAGTTCTACTATTCTGAAACCATAATCAGTGATAATTTGTTTAATTTCTTTAAAATTAGAAATCTTTCTTTTATCATCGCTTTGTCTACTTATCCAAATTTTGTCATCTCTGCTTTCTGCTTTAGGAATCAAATCAATCTTGTTTTTTAGAGACTTTAAAAGTTTTTCATTGTAATTTCCCGATTCTGCACCATGAGATGTTAAATATAATTTTTTTATTAACAAAAGCTCAGTTTTTTTATAAGTTATAAAGTTTATTTTTAATAATTTTAATATTTCTCTTATATAATCTTTTTCTAAATAATAATCAGGTATTAAAACTGGATAATGTTCTAATTTAGAATGAATTATTTCAACTCTTTGCAGAGCGTCGCTTAACCAATGAAAAAATTGATCGCTTCTTACATCAATAATCCACGAAGCAGAGTTAATTATTCTTACTTGCCTACTGTCTTTTACTCTAATAAAATTTTGAAAATCTATAAAAAAGTTTTTAAATTTTTTTATTTTTTTTTCATCATTCATTCTCCAATAAATATATTTTGAATGAAAATATTTGAATTTCTTTATTTTAGTATTGTCAATATTTACATTTCTGCATAATTTTATGTGAGTAGACTTTATTTTTTTTTTAAATTCATGCTCAAAAAGATAATTATCAATAGTTTGAATATTGACAGGTTTTTTTCTTATAGAAGTATATTTTTTTGTTGTCTTCACGATTTGATTATAAACTTTTAAATTAATATATTAGAAAAAATAATATTTATTATCATTTAAGGATATTGAAAAATTATTTGGTTATTCTTGCCGGATCTCCACGTGGAGGTAATCGTACATGGGAGTCTTTAGAAAAGTATGTTTTAAAACATTTAAACGCAGATTTAGCTATATGTTTGAGTAATAAATGGAATTTAAATAATAGTATTTTGAAAAATGCAAAGTATAGCTGGGTGTTTGACGACTATAGCGACAGTTTAAAATACTATGAAGAAAACTTTTTTAATACTTGGCGTGAATATTTAATGACTGGTCAAGATACAGGATTATTAAGTTCTGGTGGTGTACATTTTGTTTTCAAGGATTATGTATTAAAGAATTATTTAAGTACTTTGGAAAAATATGATTTTATTATATATACAAGATTTGATCAATTTTATACGGATTATCATCCCAAAGGTATAGAAGACAAAATTTTAATACCTTCTGGAGAAGATTATTTTGGAATTTGTGACAGGCATGCTTTAGTTCCTGTAAACTTAATTAAGAAATTTTTAAGAATTTGTGAATTCATTGATTCAGGTAAAGCATTAAAAAATGTATCTGAATTTAATAATTGTGAAACAACTTACAAACAACATTTAGAGTCGGAAGGTTTGTTAAAAAAGGTTGAAAGGTTTAACCGTCATCAATTTACTTCAAGCCTCAGAGGAGAGCATACAAATTGGAGAGTTGCAAAATATAGAATTTATCTATACAAAAACCTAATGACAAAATATCCTGATGAGTTTCTTGATTCATTAAGCAATCTAATAGATAAAAAAGGGATCTCTAGAGCATTATTTCAGGAACCAGTATTGTTTTTTAATTATATATACATCAAAAGCAGGATAATATTAAGTAGACTCAAATTTTAAAATGAAAAAAAAATATGTTCTAATCACCGGTTCTGATGGCTTAGTTGGTTCCGAATCAGTTTTATTCTTTAGCAAACTTGGCTATTCAATAATTGGAATTGATAATAATTCAAGAAAAAAATTTTTTGGACAAGAGGCATCTATTTTAAGAAGAAGAAAATATCTTAAGAATAATGTTGATAATTATATCCATTTCAACGTTGACATAACTAGTAGTAAAATTGAGGAAATATTTAAAATTTACGGAAAGCAAATCGATTTAATTATACATTGTGCCGGCCAGCCCTCACATGATTGGGCAGCTTCAAATCCAAAATTAGATTTTAATGTTAATTCTTACGGAACTTTAAATATTTTAGAAAATATGAAAAAATATAGTTATGAATCTACATTAATATTTACATCAACAAACAAAGTTTACGGAGACAATCCAAATAAAATTGAATATTTAGAGACAGAATATAGATATACCCCAAAGAATCAAAATAAGTATAAGTATGGTATTAATGAAAATTTTTCTATAGACAATACAGTACATTCTTTGTTTGGAGTTTCAAAGCTGTCAGCTGATATGCTTGTTCAAGAGTATGGTAAATATTTTGATTTACGAACAGTTTCGTTTAGAGGTGGTTGCTTAACTGGTTCCGGCCATGCTGGTACAGAACTGCATGGTTTTCTTTCCTACTTAATAAAATGTTTAGTTTCAAATAAAGACTACACAATTTTTGGATATAAAGGAAAACAAGTGAGAGACAATATTCATTCATCAGATTTGGTTAATTGTTTCTATGAGTTTCATAAAAATCCTAAGTATGGTGAAGTGTACAATATCGGTGGTGGAGTAGAGTCAAATTGCTCAATGATTGAAGCTATAAAAATTGGAGAAGAAATCTCTGGAAAAAAATTAAATTATAAAATATCTCCTAAAAACAGAATCGGTGATCATATCTGGTACGTTAGTGATTTAAGAAAATTTAAAAAAGATTTCCCTGATTGGAAAATTAAATTTTCAATCGAGGACATAATTGAAGAAATTATTAGAGAAAACTTCAATGAATGGTCTAAGTAGATTATAGCCATGTTGGAAGTATTGTATTGTTTCGATGAAAATTATAATAAACAAGCTTTTACATCAATTTATTCTCTCTTAGAAAAATCCTCTGAAAAATTAAATGTTAATATTATTCACAAGTCATATAATGACAACGATTTTTTACCAAATAAAATTTTGGAACATGATAATTTAAATACAATTAGAGTTTTTAAATTTAAAAATAATGAATATATGTTTCCGAATATTGAAGGCACACATGTTTCAGAAGCAACATATTATAGAATATTTTTAGAGGATTATTTACCTGATGGAATTCAAAGTGTGGTATATCTTGATGCAGATATAATTTGTGTAAATGATCCCATAAAAAGCTTAAAAAAAGAAATCCAGAATTTAAGAAACACTCAATATTTAATTGCTTGTAAAACTGAACATTTAAAAACCGACAACGAAGAACTATTTGAAAGATTAAATCTTAAACAAAATAAATATTTTAATGCAGGATTTATGATTATAGATTTAAAAAAGTGGAAAGAATTTTCAATTAAGGAAGAATTACTCAAAAAACTTGATTCAGAACACAAAAATTTAGAATTTTGGGATCAAGATTTATTAAATATTTATTTTGACGGAATGTTCTTAGATTTAAATGAAAAATTTAATTGTGTCGTAGACTTAGCATTTTACGAATACAACAATTATTTATTTACAATAGAAGAAATAGTTGTTAATAAATATTTCATACACTATGCAGGTAGTCATAAACCCTGGAATATTAACGGAATTCTTTGTAACCTCTCAGAAATTTATCAACAAAATTTTAGAAATTTAACTGAAATTGATTATCACATATCTCACAAAATGAAGAGATTATCTCTGTATTATTTAATTAAATCAATTTTTAATTTATCATTTTTTAAAACGATATACCCTATTTCACTTTTAAAATTATTTTTACAAAGTCTTTTAATTAAAAAATAGTTCAACAAATTTTTTGTTTATAGTAGATATAGATGATTTATGAAATTTAAATATATTCCAACTATCAGCCAGGGTACACTCCTATTTTTTGTATTATTGTTACTTTTGATAAATAACTTACAATCTGAAAAATTACTCACGATTATTTCGCTAATCTTTATATTTTATGCAGTTTTAATAAGTTTTTTCAAGAATGATTATCTATTGATAAGAATTGTGAAGAAGATAAAAATTAATAGTCTTTTTAATTTATTTTTTCTATTATTTATTTTTTTGTATCTTATTATTTTTCAAAATTATTTTTTAAACTACGAAACAATTACATGGGACGTGTCATCCTATTTAGTAGCTTCCCAAGAATTAGAGCAAGGAAACCTCCCATTTTCTACACAGTGGGAATCAAAAGGTCCACTCAACAATTTATTATTTTATTTACTAAGTAGTTTTGTAGGAAAAAACTATGTTTTATTTAAATTATTGAATGATCTGCTTATATTTTTTATAATTTTAAATCTTTATTATTACTTACAAAAGAAAAACAAAAACAATTCTCTTAATTATGTGTCGTTAGTATTTTTTACTGTTCTTTTTAGTACCCAATGGTATGTAAGTGAATATACCGAGTTTTATTGTTTGATACTGCTCTCTTATGTTCATTATTTCTATTTGAAAAAATCAAATTCTAAATCAAAATTTTTATTCATTGGTATTTTATTTTCATTTTCAGCTTTAATAAACCAAGGTTCTTTAATAATTATCCTTGGTTATTTGTATTATTTTTTTATAAATTATGAAAAATCTCGACTTAAAAATATATATTTATATTTAGGTACGGGGTTTATACTGCCTTTCTTATTCATTATTTTTATTTATGCAAGGTCTAATTTATTTGAAGTTCTTTTAGCTAATTATTTTTATATTCCGTTTGGATACACAGGTTCAAGCGCAAGTTCTCTGTATGAAATCAGAGTATTTTTACGTGAGATTTTCAATTACAACATGTATTTATATTTTTCATTAGTTTCAATACCTATTTTGCTAACGAAAGACTTTATAAGTAATAAAACCAAATTTTATTCTTTCTTTAAAGATTTAGATTACATTTTATTCATTTTTGGAATCGCATATTATTTTGTTGCAGGGCATAATTACTACCATCACTTTATTTACGCCTTATATTTTTTGTGTATAATTTTGACAAAAGTTTCTCTTATTCAAAATAAGCAATTTATTTCTATATTGATATTTGCAAGTTTTATATTCGCTAATCTTAATTACACCGATAGATCAATTAAAAACTTGTCTGATATTGAAAATGTTTATTTAAATTATCCACTTAAAAATTTAGCATTAGAAATTGATTCTCATTTTGAGAGTAAGACTTATACAGTTTTTGCACTAGATTACGTGTTAGTTTTATACTATCTCGATAAACCAAATTATTCATATATAGTACACCCAACGAATCATTACCAAGGTTACATAACCGATCCTTTGATTGATGCTGGGTTATTAGTGGAAGACGAAGTTGAAAAACTTTTCAATAGTAAGCCTGATGTTTTAATTTGCAATACTAAAGCAATAGATAACGGCGGACAAGTTATAAATTTTGATCCTATTTTTTTTGGAAAATTAATCGAAGAAAATCAATCAAATTCATGTAGTTTAGAGTATTTGGAAGATGATTATTTCTTAATTGATTCTAAAAAATATAGAGATAGTGCAAATCTCAACTTTTACAAAGATCCCTACAAAGATATGAATGTTTTTATTTTAAAAATTCATGGAACTAATGACTTTGATCAATAAAAATTGAATTAAACTAATAAGATGAAATTTAGCTATGTTTATCTTAAAGGTGGACTCGGAAACCAACTTTTTCAATTAGCATTTGCCAACTATTTAAAAAGCTTAAAACACAGGATTTTTATTGATGATTCAATGTTCAATGATTTCAAATATGCAAATAATACAAAAAGGGATTTAATCTTTAATATTGCTGATTTCGGATTTAAAAGTTCTAGCAATTTTACAAAGAGTCTTTTTAAGTACTTTAATAAAATTTTTCAAAGTAAAAAAATAAAGAGGATACTAAAGCCAAAAAAAAATAAAATTTTTAATTATATAAAAGATAAAGATCTTATAGATTTTAATAACAATAGCTTATTAACAATTTATGATGGTTATTGGCAAGAGTTTGAATATATTAAAGACTCAAAATCTTTCTTAATTTCAAGTTTAAATAATTACTCTGATATTTCTAAGGCACTTATCCAAACAAAAATAACCGGATCCACATTAGTACACGTTAGGAGGCAGGATTATGTCTTGCTTAATGAAGAATTAGGTGAACATTATTATTTAAATGCAATTAATGAAGCAAGAAATTCAATTTTAAATTTTCATTTTGATGTATTTACAGATGATGCTTTATGGGTTTCCTCAAAAAAAATATTTAAAGATGCAAACAACATTTACTCCCCAAACAAAAAACAAGAAGATAAAAATGAAGTAATCAAGACATTTTCAAATATGTTAAAGTATGAAAATTTTATAATAGCAAATAGTTCATTTTCGTACATGGCGGCTCTTCTTGGATCTTCAGATAATTCAAGAGTGTTTTACCCAAATCCTTGGTTTAAAAATAAAACAAAAAATATTTATTTTAATCGAACATGGAGCCAGGTTAATTTGAAGTAACAATGGATAGAAAAAAAAAATTTACAAATTTCAATATTTATATACCGATTGTTCTTTTGGCAAGCATTATTTTTTCATCATTTGTAAATAATTCTTTCTTTTATTTACTATTACTAGTCTTATATTTGTATAAAAATTTTTATAGTTCGTTTTTAACGATAGGTAAGGTTGAAAAATTTTTACTTTACTTAACGCCTGTTGTTTTTTATTTTAAGAAATTTTATGATACTTTCCATAGAAAAGATTTACTTTTTTGGGATAACCAATATTTGTTTATGTTTTTTAGGTGCAATAGAGGGCTTACTGACAACTATATTTTCTTAGAAAAAATTAAATATAACTGTGTAGAAGATATAGGTTTTGGAATATTTCCAAGTTTAATTTCGATAAATATAGATCCTTGGCTTGCATCAATATTTATTTTTTTTATTTCAACTCTAACTTTTATTTATTTGATTATTAATACAAATTCTAATTACTTATATCAATCAATGCTATTTATTTTAAGTCCAGCATTTAGATTTTTAGTATTCTCATTAAATCCAGACATTATTTTTTTAATTGGTTTTCTATATCTAATAATTTTGAAAAAACTTGAAATAAATATCTTTGGATATATTTTTTTGACAATAGCAATCCAGACAAAGATTTTCCCCATCGGGCTTTTATTAGGTTTTATTTTTTACACTTTTGTATATAAAGAAAAGAACAATCTAATAAAAGCAAGTTTTTTTCTAGTATCTAACCTAGGCCTAATAATTTATGATCTTACTAATAAAACAATTAGCGAAATTGATGTTTTTACTAATACCTTTTTGGGAATTCCATACGTTTATGCACCAATATATAGTTTCGGTGTATTAGCTGACTTCAAGACATATTTTGATGTCCAATTAAATCCAAATCTTGGTAATTTTCGATTTCTACAAGTTTTGTTACTAATTTTTTTAATCTTTCTTGCTTTCATAAGTAAACGATTAAGTAGAAATAATTATCAAAAAATTTCATTTTTTGAAAAAAAAATTTTTATTTCTTTTACTCCTATGATTTGCTTCATTAGTTTATTTGGAAATTATGGTTATAAATTACCATTTTATTTTATCTTAACCTTTATTGTTTTTTCTCATTCTGACCAATATATCAGACTCTTATTAATTTTATTTATTCTGTTTAACCCATTATTTCATATGTTAAATTTTGAGTATGCTCATCAATTATTTCAACCTACAAGCTTAAACAGTCTATCTTTTGCCATTTCTAGAATTTCATTTTATCTCACAAACTATGTTTATTTATATTTCTTTATAAAAATTATTAAATCAAAAAAATAAAATTATTTTTTTTGTATTTAAGTTTAAAAATCTTTAGAAAAAATTTAATCATAATTAAAACTCCATTTTTTTTCCCATCGGCACTTTTCCTACCCGTATAACTTATTGGAGTTTCAGTAACAAAACCGCCTTTTTGAATAAATTTTGCTAATATTTCTAATTCTGTATGGAATCCAGATTCAAGAAAATTGTTAGTTGCTAAGAATTGGTGAGGAATTAATTTATAACAGCTTCCAATATCAGTTAATTTTGTTCCGAATAAATTATTAAACAATTTTGTAGAACTTATTTCAATAAAATTTAACATAAAGCTCATATTTTCCAACCTCATTTTTTTGTTATCTAAATATCTACTTCCAATTACAAAAGTATCTATATTTTTTAACGAATCAAACATTTTTACTATGTCATTTGGGTTGTACTCTAAATCTGCATCATGTATTACTACATGTGATGAAGAAATACTATTAATCGCACTAAGGATTGCTCCACCTTTACCTCTATTTTTTTTTAGTCTTAAATAAGTAACTTTATCATATGTATTAGCTAGAACTTTTGCTTTATATGGTGAACTATCAGATGAGCAGTCATCTATTAAAATGATTTCACTTATAATGGTAATTTTTTCTAAATTTTTTACAGACTCCATGATTGTTTGTTCCTCATTAAAAAAGGGAACTACTGCAGTGAGTGTATAATGATTATTTTTCACAACTATCCATGAAATAAGTTCTATCTTTTTGTGGGCGCTACAGGATTTGAACCTGTGACTTCTTCCTTGTAAGGGAAGCGCTCTGCCGGACTGAGCTAAGCGCCCTAGTATCTAATTCTATAGAACGTCGTATTTAATCAAAAGATATTTCTTCATGATATTCACCATCGATGTTTACTTCCCATGGATCATACTTGCCTAAACCTAGATAATTTCTTGCAGCATACAATCCGGTCGCCATAGCATGGTCCTGGTTATTATATTTGAACATACCTGATCTTCCTATAGCTGTAATATTTGGTATAGTCTTTAGCCAATTTTTAATAATATTAATATGCTCTTCATAGCCAGTTCTAATGACTGGGTATGCTTTTGGATTTCTACTAACAGCACTGTGAATAACATTAAATTCTTCATCAAAGATTTTCCTAAGTTCGCTAAATGCAAACTCAATTAAACTTTCATTATCAGAAGTCCATAGCTCATCATTTTCAAAGCAGAAATATTCTAAAGTTAAAGGATATG
>Ga0181580_10005345_pt1 | contig 10433 bp, 1 predicted proteins | sample 071ome_23_FD_132413 | JGI IMG/M metagenome (GOLD analysis project Ga0181580, IMG submission 132413) | Coastal salt marsh microbial communities from the Groves Creek Marsh, Skidaway Island, Georgia - 071403BT metaG (megahit assembly) | ecosystem: Environmental > Aquatic > Marine > Intertidal zone...
CGCATCTTCATCTACCGCTGCGACAGGTGTACTCGTCACTGTCGGCGCATCGTTCGTATTGGTAACGCTTATGGTAAAGGCGTGAGTTGTCACAGCGCTTGACTGGTCTGTCGCAGTCAATACGACCGAGTGATCTCCAACTTCAGTATTCGTCGGTGTGCCAGATAACACACCTGTACCCGCATCAAAGCTCAACCAACTGGGGAGCGTCGGTGCCGCAAGCGTAACGCTATCTCCAATATCCATATCAGGTGCGACAAATGTATAACTATAAGCCGCATCTTCATTTACCGCCGTGACAGCTGTACTCGTCACTGTCGGCGCATCGTTCGTATTGGTAACGCTTATGGTTAGAGACTTCGTTGCCGTCGCTCCAGCCTCATCAGTCGCCAGAATTACAACCGCGTTGTCTCCCACAAACTCATTTGTTGGCACTCCACTCAAGGTTTTGCTTACAGTATCTAACGTAAGCCATGCGGGCTTTGTTGGCGTTGTCAGAGTGATGCTATCTCCAACATCTATATCGGAGACGGAAAAATTATAACTGTAAACGGTATCTTCAGATACCGTTACTGCCTCAAGACCAGAGAGTGTAGGTGGATCATTTGTATTAATTACGTCTATTTTAAAAACATCAGAGACACTTGAAAGTCCAGCGTCTGTGGCTTTCAAATTAACTTCGTAAGACCCAACATCAGTATTCAAGGGGGTTCCACTAAAAGTTCTTGATGAAGGGTCAAATATTAACCATGGAGGAAGATTGCTCCCATCGGTTAGTGATGCGGAATAGGATAGCGTATCTCCAGCATCAGCGTCGGCAAATACATCAGCAGAAAATTGAAAGGTCAGGGCGTTATCTTCCGCAACTGTTTGATCAGAGACCGTGTTTACCAATATTGGCTTATCATTGATATCGACCACAGAGAGCGTGAATTGCTTTTCTGAGATGTTTAATCCATCGTCTCCGTCATCTGCCTTTATTGTAACGGAATATGAGGTTAAACTTTCAAAGTTTGCGGCGTAGGCATCTTTTAGTTTTAAAATCTGGGTGCCTCCGATGGTCTTTATCTCAAAATAAATTCCGTCGTCTTTAGTTTGATCCACCGAAAAAGTAACTGCGTTTCCCTCGGGATCCGTCGCTGAAACGATTCCAACCGTTGCTCCGGCTTCATCTTCATTCAGTGTAACCCTTGAAAGGGTTATGTTTTCTGCCGCCTCATCGACATCTTCAACATTGACCGTGAACGTCTCTGCAAAAGATTTACCTCCGCTATCCTTCGCACTTATAGAAACGCTGTAACTGCTTTTTGCTTCGTAATTGGGCTGGGTTTTCAGGTATAGTGCGCTGTCTGATATCGTAAACGAGTTTGCATCATCCCCACCAAGCGAAAAAGTAAAGCTTTGATCGGTATCGTCAGTGACTGCAAGCGTTCCAATTAATAGCGAGTTTGCATTTTCAACAATCTTAGCAGGACTATTTTCGGGAAGTGTTGAACCATTCACGACTAAATCAATATCAGTGGGAGCGGCGTTCAAACTTGCAGTATCAACCGTCGCTCGGTTTGAGTAGGTAATTGATGTCGCGCCCGTACCTTTTGTTACTACTTCCGCAGAAACTGCTTCAGAGACTTGATCCACTAAAACTTGACTAACGGAGTAGATACTTTTCGCAGCATCGGCTGAGAAATTAGTTTCGTTCACGTTCTCTTTAATGACGGTGTTTACATTTTGGACTGCTGTCACCACAGTTGTTTTCATATTGTCAAACGCAACTGTATCAACTCCAAGAGATGGATCGGCCACCGCCTTCGCCGCAACAGCCGCGGATACTTTATCGGCAACGGCAGTCAGTTGCGTCGAATTTGTAAGGTCGACAGTCACAGAAGCATCTGATTGCTCTTTTACGAAAGTTGAAACCGCCTTCAGTGACTCCGCAAAAGCATCCGCTTCCGCTATACCTGACGCCTTTGCCGCTGCAGTCAAAGTACCAACCACTGCACTTACCTGTTGACTTGCTACTTCAACACTTGCGGCAAGTTGTTTCTGTTCACTCGTAGCTGAAGATCCCACTTCAAATGGGTTGTAAGTGAGCAGGTCAATATCCTCGGAGCCCGTACCTGTTATCCCTAACGCCTCTTTGACCTCTACTTCCGTCAGTGGGGTGCCTGATTTTTCCGAATTGACCATCAACGTCGAGGCGATGGAAATCACAGTCGCACTTGCAGGTGCAGATAGAGTTAAGCCATCTAAGATGGCACCTGAAGACGCATCAACTGTAGAACTATCCGTAATTGCTACGAGTGTAGCATTTTGATTGGCTATTGAACCCGTGATTGTATAGCTACCATCGGTCCCCGTTCTGACAGCGGGCTCATCTATCGCGTCACCATTTGAAATGAGGTCTCGCACACCGTCTTCATCATAATCCAAAAATGCCAATGCATCTCTTAATGGGCCCTTTACAACGGCACCGCTTCTCGTGAAGGTGGAAGGCGCAACAACCCCACTTCCTCCTCCAGCTTGGCATGCAGCCAATACCAACAAAGCAAGTGGGCTCAGAATCACTTTTTCGGAAGCTAGCGTTCTAGATACTTTTCTCATGCCCGTATTGAATTAGCACTTTAAAATTTAAACGGGGCAGCCAAGGACTGCCCCGCGTTTTTTCATACACATTAACCGTTCTAGCTCAAGATGAACTCACCCGAAGCGATCATATCGTGGTTATTATTGTCAACGAATGAAATAGTCAGCATGAATTCATCGCCTTGCACAGCAGTTGGGAACGATGATCCCATTTGATTTTCAACAGATCTCAAAATGTCATCTAATTTTATTCCCAAAGTAGAAGACGTTGTAGAAGAAGTGTTTTCTATCATTGTAAACACGTCAGCATCGGAGTTACTTAATGTAAACGTTGAGCTAGGTGAAGCATTTGAACCCGCACTTGCTTCCCAGACGTTTACGGTCATGTTTGAGTTTGGAATAGAGGACCAAACTTCCTCTGTTCCATCTCCCTCGCGTTTAAGATCAAATTGAACTTCGACCTTACGCTCACCAACATCCCTCGTATTTGGGCCGTCTTGTGTTGCATTCAGGGTGCCGTCAATTTCAAGGATTTCAATCGATAGTCTTTGGTTCAGTGGGGTCGCTCCCGTATCGATAGCCGACCCAAGTTCTATCGAAACACTTGGCGCGAATGTCGCAGTACCAATGGCATTGACATCTGTTGCAAGGATCACGTCACCCGTATCCAAAGCGACGCCATAGAAATTATCTCCCTGACCATCATTCTGAGATGAAAGGACAAGATCATAATCTCTTGCGCCACCAACGGGGCTATCGAAACTCAAGTTGATGCCATCAATATCTATGTTATTTGCGCCAGTGGACTGAGTGACGTTTACTTCGCCGCGAATGACGTCAACATCATTTGACCCTTCGGCTAGTAAGTTACCTAGGCCCTTGATTTGATATGCATAATTACCAGGCGAGCTCAACATATCCACATTTGTAATTCCATTGAGATCGTTCAGTAATTTATCCAGCTTCAGATTAAGGCTTTGTGGAGAGGTTACATCACCAGCAGATACAGTGAAGAAATCAGCGACTGAGTTCGTCAAGTTTATTGACGTCGGCGTGGTGTCACCGGCGCCATACCAATTAACAGCAACAGTATCCTGGATGGCTTTGATGGTTGCTGAAGTACCATCGCCATTCACTTCTATATCGAATGAAACGCTTATTTCTCGCTCATCATTCGCCCTGACATATGCATCGCCACCTTTCTTGTCTGTTACAATAACTTCAATGGTATGCGTTTCTGTGCCGGTGGTTTTCGCAATATTGTCCAGTTTCAGCTCAATACCTAATGGATTTGACGCATCCAAGCGGTTGATGTTATCTCTCACTTTCGCAGAGTCCACGGTTATAGGAGCGTCTGCAGTTAGATAGCCCAACCCACCGCTTGTGGAATATGACAAGTTTGCGGCTGCACTCAATTGGTTGCCAGTAATGATTACGTCATTGGTATTCGCCAAGTTGAGCGAGAACTTATTAGACGACCCACCACTCTGTGTTCCAGTAATTTCGATTGAACCTTGGATCACATCAACATCGGAATACGAGCCACCATTTTCTTCCATCAACAGACCCTGAAGACCTTTAACTTGATATGAATAATTACCAGGTGCCGTGAGCATATCGGTACTAGTCACAGAGTTTAGATCTCCCAAGAGTTTATCTAGCTTGAGATTCAAACTTGGTGGCGATGTTACAGATGTCGACGCACCGCTCTTGTTTACAGAGAAGAAATCTGGCTCAACGTTTGTGAGATTATACGTGTTTACTGTCGTATCCCCCACACCAAACCACTTTACTTGAACTGTGTCAGACTTCGCTTCGAGTGTCGCAGAATTTCCGTCACCGTTCACCTTAACTTTGAACGAGACACTTATCTCTCTCTCGGATGCCGTATTGGTAGCAAATGGGTCTCCATCTTTATTGTCTCTAAATACAACCTCAATTGTATGCTCCTGAGTTTGGTTACTCGTATCAGCAATTTTATCGAGAGCCAAAGATATGGTTAGCGGGTTATTCGTGCCCAATTTATCAATGTTATCTCGATAGGTTGCTGAGTCTAAAGTGATCGGAGCACTTGCTTCCAACGTTTTGGTGCCTGCGTTGAATACTAAATTTGCACTCTCGTTTAAGCCGCTAGTACCAGTGACAGTGATGTCGTTGCTGTTTACCAAGTTTAGAGAGAATTTATTGGCAGACCCACCTCCTCCAACAGAGGATGAATCCTCTACTTTAATCTCACCCATAATCATATCGACAGGGTCAAATGAATTACCGTGTTGCTCACCCAACAAATTTCCAAGACCCGAAACTTGATAGGCGTAATCGCCAGGCGAACTCAACATATCTACGTTGGTGATACCACTAAGGTCACTGAGTAACTTATCCAGTTTGATATTCAGACTTGCAGGCGAATTCACTGTTGTTGAACCACCAGTCTGCGTAACTGAAATGAAATCTGAACCAGAGTTGGTTACATCAACCGTTCCGTAATTACTCGGCGAAGATCCATTCCAGTAAACGGTCGTCGTACCTGGCACAGCTTCTACCGTTGCACTGCTTCCGGTGCCAATGACCTTAACATCGAAAGACACCGAGACTTCACGCTCTCCATTGGACGCACCGAAGTCGAACGCTTGACCATCATTTTTATCTCTGATGCTTATATCGATTGTATGCGTTTCAGGTTGCATGTTTGTGTTAGCAATAGCGTCAAATGCAACCGAAATCCCCAATGGATCAGACGTACCAAGCTGATTGATCGTATCCCTGACCTTGCTAGAATTTAGAACCATGGTGCTATCAGCCATTAGCACACCATTTGTGTAAGAACCCATTGTCATTGAAGTGTAGGTCAAATTGGCATTTACACTGAAATTAGCGCCAGTTATCGTGACATCCGTTCCACCACTCAAATCTAGTGAGAATGGAGCGAGCGCGGCCTCGTTTGCGCCCTGTATACCAAATTCAAGTTGCTTGAAGGTCCGGTGATAGTACTCTGCCCCCTGTCCAGTTAAGTCCTGGGCTTCAAGGAAGAAATAGTCCTGTAGAAAACTCCCAGCATTTAGTGCGTAAAGGGCCTGAGCGTTGTTATCGAGGGTATACGTGTACGTAACAGTACCATCAACGTTCAAATGTGAGGTATCAATACTCAATTGACCGTATTGGCTTTGAAGCGTTTGTATATTACCGCTCACATTGCCACCGAGTAGCACTAAATTTAAGCCGTCGCTATCCACATCAGCGATTGTAATCGTGTCAGTCACTTGCTGTTGAGAAGCGGAGCCATCTTCTATGACAATGCCCGCCCAATTATTACCTGAAGTAGGATTATCCACCGTAACTGTCGGAGCTGTATTCGTCTGGCTGGTTGCTGCCCCAGTTTCATCATAGAATTTGGTAAACCCATTATTGGTTACTGAACCACCCGCGTAGCTGTTATCGCTGTCGTAGTAGTCCACATACGCGTAGTCGGAAAGAATAACGTCATTTGACGTATCTTGTATTATTTCATTATAAACAACCTTCTCGCCTGCACCAACGACATCAGTCGTCACATTTCTAACTTGTGATGGCGAAGTATACGAGGACACTGTCGTGCGCTCTTCAGCCGTGTCGTCAGTTGAAACTGATGCCGATCCAATCTGGGTAACGTCATCGGCATCCATAATTGTGACCAGAGCGGTTTCCATGCCCTCATCATAATTACTGACATTTAAGAAGTCGCCCTTCAGGTCAATGCTACCAATTTTTGTATTGACTTCGTTCCCAGGTGTGCCTGTCTGTTCGTAAACAGTAAACACCATTGAGATATTCCAATTAGGATCGCTGCGAACATCTTCTTCGACTTTTATTGTCTTTGTTTTCCAGTGTTCCGGCAAGACCGCATTGACAAACGGGATATTCAAGTCTTGTAGTCCCGTTGTTCCAGAATACTGAGATCCCGTAATCACCCAATTTTCACCGTAAGTTATTGTATTTCCGCCGATGGATTGGGTTCCAGAGAGTAGATTAAACGAACTATCGAATATCCAAGTATATTCGTTATCAATAACCCAGTTTCCACTTTCTTTTACATATTCTTTTCCAACTTCAGTGATGATCTTATCACCCGCGCTGACAGAACTTCCTTCGCTACCGTCAGTAGATGTACTTTCCGTTTCAAATCGCACAATTTTGCGATCTGTACTCTCTCTGACAGATCCAAGGAACATTGGATATCCCGCCGAACCTTCTTTCATGTATTCGACAACTTGTTCGTTCGACCAGTAGTCTGTGAATGCGTAGGCTGTTCCCAGCTCAGCACCACTCGCATCAAAGAATGTGAATTCCTTGCCGCCTCCATACGTGCTGTCGTCACGCGTCAATTTCGCAAAAGCTGTATCGACAGTTATATTGCTGAAATCATTAGCATCATTAATGAAGGCCGGAGATATCTCCGCGAAGTCTGGAAGAACGCTTGATGGGTTAGATCCGTCTGTGATTGTGATTATGGACGAGTCTGTTGCCAAGTTAACAGTCGCGGCACTGCGCACCCACATGCCGCCCTGCACCGTTAGCGTCGTCGTAGTGCCATTTTCTGTAATCGTACCACTCAGTGGCGTGTAATCGTAGTAGGTACCGCCGTAACCATCAGACTGAGCAGTAAGGGTATATGTCCGAACCTCTACTTTTGAGAAACCAGCATCCGTATCTGCTTCAGAAAAATACTCGGTAGCCTGTAAATTGCTCACATCTTTGATTTCGAAGAAACTTTGTGAACGGGTTGGTGCAGCATCTAGGGGACCTTCGAAGCGTGCGTCACCGAGCCACTCACGGTCTCCGTTTTCAAAGAAGACATTTAAAAACTCTTTGTTATTCGGAGCATCCTCAAATACATTCTCGTATTTGTACCCTACAACGTTACCGTTGGTATCGAAATATTTTGTTTCATCGCCGTGGTATTGGCTCTTTGTGTCGTAATACGCAGCAGTTGGGAAAAGGTCTCCCAATTCCACAGAAGTACCTGCAACAACAACCACAGTCGTATCCGCGATTGCCGTCAAATTGCCAACATTGGTAGTTTCGCCCAATATTTGCCAATTAGCACCATAGTTTGTAGTGGAGCCACCACGCGTCTCAGAACCTGAGACCAGGTTGTAGTTTGTGGGATCGAAATTGAACGTGGACGTATCTCCAGCAACCCAGGCGCTACCGCTCCATGTGTAATGGGTTTGAGTTTCGACTTCGACAGCGGTCTTCGCTCCTGTGAAATTCGCAGGGTCCGCGATATTCGCTCCCGTTGTTGCATCAACAAATCCATCGGCACGGTTGAAGACAAACTTTGATACATTATTACCAGAACCATCCGTTTTGATACGAACTTCACCGAGCCAATCAAAGTTGGCGTCATTGAAACCAGTAACCTTCTCTCCAGACCAGAAGTCAGTAAATGTGAAAGACTCACCTATCTTCTTGCCCGCAGTTGCGCCTTCGTCGCTATAATATTCGACGTGCATGTCACCGGTATTACTGTCACTCCACAAAACTTTAAAGAAGAGGTCGCCATCAGACATTTTGAAACTGTCTGGGATTTCTGCCAATTCAACGGGAAGTGTGTCGCTATTTGGGTCATACTTCAGATTAGCAAGTGCACTCGCACCAAGGTCTTGTTGAACTCTCGCCCAATTAGCATCTATGTCAAACTTCGTTCCATTTTCAATTTCGAAGCCGCCTTGGAACTCGTAGACATTACCAACTTTTGAATACTCAAATACAGACTTACGATTGAAGTCGACATTCACTTCAACCCGTGTATTCGCGTCAGTATTTACCTCAAAGAATGCACGCGTCAGCGTCCCACCTTCAGTGGAATAATCACCCATCCAATTCCAATCTTTATCATAGAATTGGTAATTCTTTTGAATGATTGTGCTGTTATCACCACCAGTGAAACTAAATTCGTCAACCATCATGCGACCGATAACTGCACCGGTATCGGTATAATAGGTTGTTTCACGAGCGTCTATGTTACTATCATTATCCCAATCAAAGCTCTCTACTTTGTATAAAGTATCGGCATCCACATCTAGAACATCAGAAAGTTTGATAAGTCCTGTTGCTACAGTGGTCGCAGAGTCTTCTACTTTAACCAGTTCCAAATCGGCGTTAGGTATATCCAAGAAACTGCCATCAATCGCCACAGACTCGGAAATAAACGTCCAATTCGCACCAAAGGTTGTTGTCGTGCTTCACCAAGTTTCCGTGCCGTACTTCAGATTAAAATCCTTATCGAACGTGTAATCCCAAGATCTGATGAGCTGTGCACCTTGATACTCCGACCCAACTTCGTTGATTTCAAGGTTCGCGCCCTCGCCTGTTCTCGTTTCAAAGCGAGAGTGCGTGTAACCACTTCCATCACTGAACGTGTTGCCAAGGAAATTTTCTGAAGCGTCAAAATAGTCTGTACCACTACCTCCGTGCGGATCTTCAAACGACTGAGATCTACCTAATGGAGCGCCTGCGGCGTCGAAGTAGAATGTCTCCACTCCCCCGGGATACTTTTGCTCAAAGTAATAGCCCTTCGCACTCGCACCCGTTCCAACATATAGAGCTGCTGGTAGTGCCGCCAACTCTGCCGCGCCAGCCGTTGTGGATCCGTCGATTTGCTTAAGGTCAGCAGGATCAATTGACTGAAGTTCGGCTTTACCGAATTCGTCTACGTTTCGTAAAACGCCATTTTCGGTTTCTGTCCCGCCCTGGAAGTTACCATTGGCATCGAAATTGAATTCCCACGAACGCGAGTAATACGCATTGCCCTCGGATCCAAATTCTTTTCGTGTACCATCGGCATTTTCGATATTGAAAATCGTGCGAGAGTCGTTCGCGCTGGAAAAATTCTCGCCTACCCACATGAAATCTTCATCGAAGTACTGCACATTTGTTGGCGGATTCGCATTTACACGTGCAACATGCGCAGCTATGACATCGACGAATGTTCCGGCAGTATTTTCAACTGAGAAACTCGTATTTGCGGTCGAGTCTGTAAAGAATTGACCACCATCATACATGAAATATTCATATTCCAAGGAGTCGGAAGAGGAGTATTGAACGTCAATAACCGCACCGGCTGTGGGCGAAGGTTCGTTTATATCTTTTGCAACAAATCCTTTAATCGTTCCACTTATGACACCACTTGCATCAGCTGGCGCTACCACCGTAATGTCGGTCAACTGTGAGGAACTCATCGCCGATAGCAACCAATCTGCAGTATTTGGGCTATATGAAAGACCAGATGGAATTGGATCTACAAAATCGACGCGGCCACCAAGCATATCCAAAATATTTTGAGACGTTGTATTTTCATCGATTGTTACGCTGGAATGCCAACCGAGAGGGATCAAAAGCCCTTCACCACCGGTGTAATTGTCGGCCAACCCATTAATACCAATTCCGAGGAAGTCAATCCAACCGCCATCAATCGTTTCTTGGCGCGCAAAGACGAGCGGCGGAACCAAATCTTCTTGGCTCGGAGAGCCTAAAAAGACTTCTTTTCGGCCTACAATTTCAGCATTCTGGTTAAAATAAACTGTCTTGCTTCCATCGTTTGTTGCTGGGTCGCCGTCGAAATCTAAAACTTCTGTTTTGTAATAACCAGTTGGGCTTGTCACTGGTTGACCATCTACGGTTACTGAGAAGTCGAATAACTCGTTCAGCTTCACTCCCGCGCCAAGATCTTCGGCCATATCTGATATTGCAGTCAGTGAACTGATATCAGCTTTCTCCGCCGTAATCTGCCAATTCGCTCCAAATGTCAGAATTGTTCCGTCTGCGCGCGTCTCTGTCCCACCGAGCATATTGAAGTTTTGGTCAGAAAA
>Ga0181580_10005346_pt1 | contig 10433 bp, 11 predicted proteins | sample 071ome_23_FD_132413 | JGI IMG/M metagenome (GOLD analysis project Ga0181580, IMG submission 132413) | Coastal salt marsh microbial communities from the Groves Creek Marsh, Skidaway Island, Georgia - 071403BT metaG (megahit assembly) | ecosystem: Environmental > Aquatic > Marine > Intertidal...
CGGGATCGGGGTGCGGGTGCGTCCCACATGAGCACAAGGCGAAGATACGGGCGGGCGCTTTCAGCGCCCGCCCGTACATGGCTGTAGCGGCGGAAAGGGACCGTCAACTGTTCTGAATCCGCTCCAGAGCAGCCAGGTTGTCGCGGACGTGTTGTGCTGAATCCGCAAGCAGGGCCTGCTCGCTCTCTGTCAACGATACCTCGATGATTTCCTCGAGTCCGTTGCGACCAAGGCGGGCGGGAGCGCCAATGAAAAGGTCACTCAGACCGTATTCGCCCTTCATCCACACAGCGCACGGAAGCACGCGATTGGAGTCCTTGACAATGGCTTCGACCATTTCAGCTGCTGCTGCTCCCGGGGCATACCATGCCGATGTACCCATCAGCTTCACGATTTCCCCACCACCGAACTTCGTGCGTTCCACAATGGCGTTGATCGTCTCGTCATCCATCAACTCAGGCAGGGCAATGCCACCAACTGTCGTGAAATTGGGAAGGGGCACCATCGTATCGCCGTGCCCACCCATGAGTAGTGCCTGTATATCCTTGACCGATACACCGAGCTCCATGGAGATGAAAGCGCGGTAGCGGGCCGTGTCCAGTACGCCCGCCATGCCGAAGACGCGGTTCGAGGGGAAACCGCTGGCCTCGTAGGCCACGTAGGTCATCACGTCGAGGGGGTTCGATACGACGATGATGATGGCGTTCGGGCTGTGTGCGACGAATTGCTTGGTTACCGATGCGACAATAGCTGCATTCTTGCCCAACAGATCGTCACGGCTCATGCCAGGCTTGCGGGCCAGGCCTGCCGTAATGACACAAATGTCCGACCCTGCCGTGTCTGCGTAGTCATTGGTACCCGTCACCTTGGTATCGAAAAGGTGGATGGGTGCAGCTTCGGCCATGTCCAGGGCCTTACCCTGAGGAAGGCCCTCCACGATATCAATGAGGACGACCTCATCAGTCATATCTTTGCGGGCAACGCATTCCGCAACGGTGGCGCCTACGTTACCAGCGCCGATGACGGTGACTTTCATGTTGGGAGTTCGGTTTGTTTGGTCGGATAGTGTGAGGAAGGCAACCTACGGTTTGCCGCGGCGGGGACCTGCGACCGGGTTGCCAATATTTCGCAAAAATCCGGCCTGATGATCTGATCTATACAGGGATGATTGTTGGAAAACCGTCAGGCGCATCAGGCGTTTGTAGTGGTAATCGTTGTTCGAAGCCACCGGCCCAAGGGTGCCGGCATCGCTTGATGCGATTATCCGAGCAAATGGATCACGTTACACCCAGCCTCCAACGCATCGGGTCATGTCAGCTCTGCAGGCCATACTCTCCGACCATGACAGCGTCGTCATAACGGATACGGAGACGACTGGCGTCAACGCGCATACCCATCGGATCATCGAAGTGGCCGGCATGCGCGTGCCCGGCGTAGGCGAGGCGTCCCAGTTTTCGGAGCTCGTGAATCCGTGCTCCAGCGTACCCCGACGCATTACCCGCATCACGGGTATCACGACAGCCATGGTCTTCGACAAGCCGACAGCGTCGGACATCATGCCCCGATTCCTGGCGTTTCTGGGTGATGGAGTTTTCGTTGCACATAACATTCGTTTTGACTGGTCGTTCGTGAATGCGGAGCTGGAGCGTGCCGGGCTGTCCCCGATGACCAATCGGGGTCTTTGCACCCTGAAGCTGGCGCGAAGGCTGCTCCCGGGTCTGCGCTCAAAAAGTCTCGGGAGTCTGGCCGCTTTCTACCGCATTCCAGCAGAGGGACGTCATCGCGCGCAGAAAGATGTCGAGGTGACCGCTCAGGTTTTCGAGCGCTTCTGTGAGATGGTCATCGATGAGCACGGTATTTCCGACATCGACGAGCTGATTGCCCTGCAGGGCCGGACGTATGCCCGCGTCAATCCGCATTCTGCCCACGTAGTGGCCATCAAGCGGGATCGGCTGACAGCCTTGCCTCAGTGCCCGGGTGTCTACTACATGCTTGATGGACGAGGCAAGGTGCTCTACGTGGGCAAGGCGAAGGACCTGTCCAAGCGGGTTGCCTCCTATTTCAATGCCATTGAGGCACACCCCCCTCGTATTCGCCGGCTGATTGCCAAGGTGCGTGATGTCCGCTGGGAGGAGCAGCCTACGGAGCTTCATGCCCTCATTGAGGAGAGCCGGGAAATCAAACGGCTGGACCCTTCATTCAATCGTGCCCAGAAAAAATACGTCCCAAGACCCTACCTGCGACTCGATTCGCGGGAGCCGTTTCCACGGCTGACGGTCCAGGTCATCATGAGGGATGATGGGGCCGAGTATTTGGGACCGCTTCGCAGCCGACGTCAGGCCCACTCGCTGCTGGAGCTGCTGGAAGCCTGCTTCCCCTTGCGCACCTGTTCGCCGGCAGAGTATGAGCGGGGGAGGCGCTGCATGCGTGCGGATATCGGCCGATGTGGTGCTCCCTGCGAGGGGGCCATGGATGGAAGTGCCTATGCTGACATTCTTCAGGATGTGCGACGTTTCCTGGCAGGCGACGTCGAGGAGATTTCCCGGCAATTGGAGTCTGCCATGCTTGAGGCCGCTGAGGAGCACCGCTTCGAGCAGGCTGCTGCCTTCCGTGATTGGATGGAGCTTCTGGAAAGGCAACTCTCCAAGGGCGGAGCCATCGCGCAGGACGTTGCGGGACCGGAAGTCATCCACTTTCTGGGGGAAACAGCCCTCGAACGATCCACGCTCGTCATCGTTGCCCTCGGCCGCATCCATACGCTCGAGGCACCCGAGAGGGGTTCGGCAGGCGAAGCAATTATTCGCGATACCCTGCGTGAACTCGACATGTCCGCGACTGCTGGGTCCGGTATCAGTCCGTTCGAGGCCGACGCCAGAAGGGTCCTTGATCATTGGCTGACGATGCATCGCGATGCCATCGTGACGATCGAGCGACGGGAAGACGAACCACGCCCTCTGTTTGCCGAGCGGGCCGAAAGCATGATCAGCATGCACCTCGATGCCGGCGTCTGACCCAGACCCGCGTTGGGTGCAGGGCTCCGTTGCCGGGAATCACCCGAACAGCCAGCGTACGACAAAAACAGCCGTGATCATGGCCACGATGTCGGCCAGCAATCCGGCCGGGACGGCATGGCGTGTTTTCTTGATGTTCACCGCACCGAAGTAGACTGCGATCACGTAAAACGTGGTTTCGGTGGACCCGAACATGGTCGCAACCATCTTGACCAAGATGGAGTCCTCGCCGAACTGGTTGATCATGTCCAGCACGATGGCGGCGGAGCCGCTGCCCGTGAGCGGCCGCATGATCATCATGGGTAGCACCTCCGGGGGAATGCCGAACCACCCCAGAATGGGGCGCAAACCATCGACCATGAAGTCCATGGCCCCAGAGGCGCGGAACATGCCGATGGCAAACAGGATGGCCACCAGATAGGGGATGATGGTCACGGCCACCTTGAATCCACCCTTGGCACCTTCCACGAACTCCTCATAGACAGGCACTTTCTTGATGAGTCCGTAAAGCGGGAATCCTACGATCAAGAGCGGGAGGACGAAAACGGAGGCTATCTCGATGATGGAGCGAATGGTATCCATGAATCAACCCTCCGTGGTGGCAGCCGGATTCGAAGCCCGGAAGCGTTTGGTTTTGCTGAGCAATTTAGCCGCTGCAACAGCTACGATGAGCGAAATGCCGGTCACGATGATGATGGCAAAGATCAACTGGTTGATCTGAAGCCCCATGAGCGCGACGAGAAGAACAGGCGGAACGAGCTGGACGGAAGCGGTATTCATGGCAAGCAACATGACCATGGAATCGGTGGCCGTCTCCTTGTCCTCGTTGAGGGTCTGGAGCTCTTCCATGGCCTTGATGCCAAGCGGTGTCGCGGCGTTCCCGAGACCGAGCATGTTGGCAGTCAGGTTGAGAACGATCATGCCCATGGCTGGATGGCCCTTGGGTATATCCGGAAAGAGGGGGCGCAGGATGGGTTGCGTGACGCGGACAACGGAGTGGATGATCCCCGCTTTTTCGGCAATTTGGAGAAGGCCCATCCACAGCGCGAGTACCCCGATCAAGCCGAGGGCCAGTTCGACAGCCAGTTCAGCCATACTCAGTGCTGCAGCTGCAATAGCCCGCATTTTCACGAATCGCACTTCCCGGAATGAAACGGCTGCTGGTCCGCCTGATGGGCTCCAGCCGGCAAGGGTGCCCCGCAGATCGTTGTCCCGTTCCGAGGTTTCTGCCCTGATGGTGGCCCAAGGCTCGGGAACGGAGGCATCCTGGGCAAAGCGCAGCTGCATGCCTTCCTGGTTACGGATGACGACTCCGTCATAGGTCGAGTCGGGGCTGGCCTCCACGCCGTAGAAAGCGTTGAAGGCAGCAGGATCCACGTGCACCCGGACGGGGATGCGCCGGCTGCTCGCGGAGGTCGCATCCAGGGGGTCCACCTGCACTTCGAAGGCCTGCCCGTTACGATAGGTGTCCGAAGCCAGGTCGTTTATGTCGTAGACCATTCCGAACACGAGGCTCAGAACAATCAAACCAGCCCAGATATAATTCAGCATCTCGGATTGGTGGTCAGGGGAGATAGGGATACCGGATGATACAAAGAGGCGATGAGACCATGAACCGCATTCTCGGCTGGACCCTCCTGATTCAGTGGCGGCGTCTGGAAAAGAGGGGATCCCGCATTGAGGGGCAATTCTCTTGCGTCCCAAATACACTGCCCCGATTTTCAACTTTGCGCGCCCTGCTGCGTTCGCCTCTTACCGGAGCGCTGCAGCCTGTGAGATAGGGTGCCGACCCTGAGCCCGTTTCCGTATCGTTTTCCATATTCCCCCTCAAGGTAGCCTCGACCCCCGTGCCCCACTCCCTGCTTCATTTCGGTCTTGTAGCCGTGATGTCCCTGCTGTGGAACAGCTGTGCTCCCGTCAAGGTCTCTGTCGATACGGAAGGCTCGCCGGCGGCTGCAGTGGCAACCCATTTCGTCAGTGATCACCCTGCGGATTCCGCAGGGGGAGATCGAAGGGCTGATGAGTATCGAACCCGCTCGGGACAGAAGGTGTACGGGTACTTCGCTTGGTGGACCCGGGATCTGTGGCAGGACCTGGATCTGAGCATCTACGACAAGATCTTCTTTTTTGACCTGACACCGGCAGCTGATGGCTCCATCAGGGAGCGTAATGGATATCCGACCGCATGGCAGCGTCTCGTTGCGCAGGCTGATCGCTATGCGGTCCCGGTCGTCCCCAGCATCGCGCTCCTCGATGCCGATACATTGCAGGCAATTTTCCTCAATCCGGAGCATCGGAACAACCTGCTACGCTCGTCCCTTTCGCTCATAGAGGACAGCGGTGGCGCGGGGCTGCACCTGGACTACGAGTGGTTTGCTCCAGCCTCGGAGGCGCTCCGTGAAGGTTTCCACGCCTATCTGGACGCCCTTGCCAACGAAGTCAGCGTCCGTTTCCCTCAGGCCAGGCTGTCACTTTTGTGCCGGCATTCCAACCTACCGGTATGGTCGATATCGGTCGTATCCCCTCAGCCTACGCAGATGTTATTGTGCAAGGATATGACATGCACTGGTTGACGAGCCCGGTGGCCGGTCCCTTGTCGCCTTTGACCGGGTGGAACGGTAGTAATTGGCAATCCATCCTTCGCGCCATGGATACGGCGCCCTTGGCACGGGAGCGAATGTTCTTGACCGTTCCATACTACGGCTACGAGTGGCCGACTGAATCGGAAGCTCTCGGGTCAGCTACCAGGGGAGTAGCGCGCGTTACCTCCTATGCTCCCATGGATGCCAGCCGCGTACCGGACATCCAGCTCTCCTCCACGGAGCGGGCGCGCCAGTTCGGTCGGGGAAGGGATCCCATCTCAGGCAGTCTCTACTACGTGTACGCCGACTCGACCGGATGGCATCAGGGCTGGTATGAGGACCGCGAAAGCCTGGATGCGAAGTATCGCTTCGTCAAAGAGGAGGGCCTGGCGGGCATTGCCATCTTCCTCATTGGCTATGATGCCGGTCAGATGGACAGTCTCCTCCTTGAGCGATTCGGGACCCGGCAGGTGAGGGCGTCCCGTAACAGGTAGCTGTCTCTCAGGAGTTGCCGCATGCATCGGTCGCCCTGTCGGGGTAGCGTGTCAGCGTACGGCCATGCAGAACTCCGTCAGCACGCCTGCGGTGTCTGACGGGTGTACAAAAAAGATGTCTTTCCCATCGGCGCCCCGCTTCGGACCGTCGTTCAGGATCCGATAACCAGCATCCGTGAGCCGCTGGCAGTCCGCCTCCAGATTGTCCGAGCTGAAGGCAAGATGGTGCAACCCTGGTCCCCGCTTCTCCAGAAACCGGGCGATGGGAGACGACGGGTGGAGGGATTCCAGTAGCTCGATCTTGGTCCCGCCCGCATCGAAGAAATACGTGCGTACTCCCTCGGATGCGACCTCTTCCGTCTTGTAGGGTTCAGCACCGAACAGGGTGCGGAAGTGCTTCAGGCTGGTTTCGATATCGCTTACGGCGATGCCTATGTGCTCCAGGATCACGGGAAAGGGAGGTATGGTGCGAAGTCAGGCTCGTTCGAGATTAGGGATGAAACGCGGCGCGATCAACTGTACCTTACAGGATAGACGCACCCGACCATGCATCAACACACCACCGAGACTGATTACCAGCGGCCCGTCATGATGGCCAGTCTGGCCGTCGCCTTCCTCATGTTGGGGGGCAAGACGTATGCGTGGCTGCTGACCGGATCAGCTGCCATTCTTTCCGATGCCCTGGAGTCTGTGGTTCATCTCATCGCGACGGGGTTTGCAGCCTTTTCCCTGTGGTACTCCACGCAGCCCGCGGACGAGCAGCATCCCTATGGCCACGGCAAGGTGGCCTACTTCTCGTCAGGATTCGAGGGCGCGCTGATCACGATAGCTGCACTCAGCATCATGTACACGGCCATCGTGGACATCATGCGGGGCCCCGAAGTGGAGCAGATTGGGGCAGGGCTGCTGATTACGGGTGGTCTGGCTCTGGTCAATCTGGTACTTGGCTTGACGCTGGTATACACGGGGAAGAAGCACAACAGTATCGTGCTGCGTGCGAATGGCCATCATGTACTCACGGATATGTGGACATCCGCCGGTGTCATCGTGGGTTTGTTTCTGGTTCACCTGACTGGCATTGTGCTGCTCGATCCCATTGTGGCCATCTTCCTGGCACTCAATATCATGTGGACGGCCGGCAAGTTGATGAAAGACTCCTGGAACGGACTCATGGAAACAGCCGATCCGGAGGAGACCAGCAGGATTGTGACACTTCTCAATGAGGCGTTGGAGAAAGACATCATCCAAGGATATCACCAGCTACGCTACCGCCGGGTACTCGATCGCATTTGGATCGAAGTGCATCTGCTATTCAGAGAAGGGTTGAGCATAACGGATGCCCATGATGAGTCCCATCGCGTTGAGGATGCCCTGCATCGGCTGTTTCCCGGGGACCGCGTCATTTTTACTGCCCATCTGGAGCCGGAACATCACGATGATGCTCATGCGGCGCGCTATCCGGAGCACGGTGAAGACAGTCTTCCAAGGAATTCCTGATGCCTAGGAAACGAATCGTCATCGTAGGTGGCGTGGCCGCTGGTCCTGCTGCTGCCGCGGAGGCCCGACGAGCCGATCCGTCGTCGGAAATCATCCTGGTGGAAAAAGGATCGGATATCTCGTATAGCGCATGCGAGATGCCTATCTACATTGCGGGTGATCTGAATGGGGTGGACCAGTTGGTCCGTTTTGATGCCGCGTCTTTCGCCGGGCGCTTCGATGTGATGGTTCGCCTGCAGACCGAGGTTGAACGGATTGATCCCGACACCCGGCATCTGGAGGTCAGGGATGCATCCACCGGAACGAGAGAGCGCATCTGGTACGATGCCCTGGTTCTTGCCACCGGAATGCGGGCGCATGTGCCTGCTGCATTGCAAGCAGCGTCACACCACGTCTTGACGCTGCGCAGCCTGGAGGACGCCCGTGTGTTTCGGGGTCGCTTGGATCGTGACCCGACAGGGCATGCCGTGGTCGTGGGGGCTGGTTACGTCGGTTTGGACGGTGTGGACGCCCTGTCGCGTGCAGGCTGGCGCGTTACCCTGCTGGCTTCCTCAGGACGCATCATGGCATCCGGCTTGGATCTGTCCATGAGCGATCATGTCGTGCAGTGGCTCACGGGTAGGGGCGTCGCCGTGCGTCCGGAGCGCGCTACCGGACTGGATGTGTCTCCGGACGGGAGGATCAAAGCGGTACGTACGGATGCAGGAGAGCGGATCGGTTGCGATATGGTCCTGGTTGCTACCGGCACAAGACCTAATGATGAACTGGCACGTGATGCGGGCATTTCGTGTCGTGACGAGGGCGGCATCGTGGTCACTGACACGCTGCAGACCTCCGTACCGTCCATCTGGGCGTGTGGCGACGTGGCCGCTTTCACCGATGTGATCACAGGCACGGCATTCTCCGTACCGCTGGCATTGAATGCCTTCCGATCGGGCCGCGTTGCGGGGCGCAACGCGGCCCGCGGCGGGCGAGGTCGCCCTCGACGCATGCCCCGGGTCGTACATGCTGCAGCGGTATCGGTCGGTAATCTGGAGATTGCGCACACCGGATGGTCGTTTGATGAGGCACGTAGGGCCGGGTTGGATGTAGTAGCGGCCGATGTGCGTCATCGGAGTGCGTCTTCGAATGCCCCAAATCGTCCGCTGCACGTTCGACTTGTCGTGGAAAAGAAGAGCAGGAAACTGGTCGGAGGGCAGCTTGTGGGGCAGGAGGGTGCGGCGCAGCGCATCAACACGTTGACAGCGCTCATTCGCACCGGTGCCACGATCGAGGACGTATATGCCCTCGATTACGTCTACACGCCGCGCCTGGCGCCTGCACACGATCCACTCTTCGTAGCGGCGCGTCAGATTCAGAAGATCCTCGATGGCTCATGACGTACGTCTTCTCCCGGTTCGTGAACATCCACCAAGCAGCCGGGTTGGGCCCTTCCCTGCGGGTGACCGCCGCGTCATCAAAGCCGCCGTACCCCTTCACCCGCATTCGCCCGTAATCCTAGCACCATCACGAAACCGTACAGCCCCGTGACCGCCCGAACCGATCGTCCTCCATCCATGCGCCTGCTGGCAGCCAGGGAACTGGATGCCATGCTCGCTCAGGATGCCTACATCGGACTGCAGCGGGCCACACGCTCCGGCCATGCGGATATGGATCGAAGTATTCGGGATACCGTGGCGGGCGTCATCCGGTGGCAGCGTTATCTGGACTTCCTGATCAGCCGATTTTACCGTGGCGATGCATCCACGTTGGAGCAGCCGATGAGGACCATCCTGCGCATCGGATTGCACGGATTGCTTTTCTCCCGGCAGCCGGATCATGCCGTCCTGAACGAGACGGTGGAGGCTGCCAAGATTCACGTCAGGAAAGGAGCAGCCGGATTGACCAACGGGATCCTGCGTGCGGCTGCCCGCAAGCGAGATGCACTGCCAAAACCTGACGGAGACACAGCCGACGTGCTTGGCACGCGCTACTCGCATCCCGACTGGATGGTTCGGCGATGGCTGGAACGGTATGGGCCCGAAGCCACCGAAAGCCTGCTGGCCTACAATAATCAGCGGCCCGTCTATGGATTGCATCTGGCCTCCAATGCGTCGGCGCTCAAGATGGCGCTTCGTGCCTCGGAGGTGGCGTTTGAGGAGTCTGCCTGGCTGGCGGACATGATACGGCTTCCCAGCCTGCAGCCCGTGATCAAGGCGGGTTGGCTGTCTGAGGGCAAGGCGTGGGTGCAGGATGAGGCTGCTGCATTGGTGACCGCATTCGCTGGTGCGAAAGAGGGGAGTCAGGTGTTGGATCTGTGCGCGGCGCCCGGCGGGAAAACCATGCAGCTGGCTCGTGATGTCGGACCCGGTGGGCGCGTGGTGGCCTGCGATATCCAACAAAACAGACTGGGCCTGGTGCGGCAGAATGCCGAGCGCCTGGCCCTGTCGAATATTGAGTTCGCGGTTCGGGACGCACGCTCGGTTCCTCAGGAGTGGATGGGAGCCTTTGACCTCGTTCTCCTGGACGCTCCCTGTTCCGGTCTCGGTGTGCTGGCAAAGCGGGCGGATATGCGATGGCGACGGGAACTGTCCTCGGTCGATGAACTGACCCGCCTTCAGAAGGAATTGTTCAGTGCAGCTGCCGCCTGTGTGCGCCCGGGTGGTGTCCTCATCTACAGCACATGCACCATAGAACCTGCCGAGAACGAGAAGCAGGTCGCGGCCTTCCTGGCCTCGCACCCTTCCTTTTCGCGGGAGGCTCCCGAAGCTGCCTTTCCGCATGAGTGGGTCACGGCCGATGGTGACTATCTGAGTCTGCCGTTCGAAAGTGGTATGGATGGTGCATATGCCGCTCGCTTGCGGCAGGTC
>Ga0181580_10005358_pt1 | contig 10421 bp, 13 predicted proteins | sample 071ome_23_FD_132413 | JGI IMG/M metagenome (GOLD analysis project Ga0181580, IMG submission 132413) | Coastal salt marsh microbial communities from the Groves Creek Marsh, Skidaway Island, Georgia - 071403BT metaG (megahit assembly) | ecosystem: Environmental > Aquatic > Marine > Intertidal...
AGGAACTACACTCAACGCCTGCTCGCCGACCTCGATGCCGACCTCGGTTACGTCCAGGGCCGTCACCTCGAGGCGATTTTCATTGGCGGCGGCACGCCCAGCCTGTTTTCCCCTGACAGTATAGGCACACTGCTGGAAGGCATCGGTGCCCGCATCCCGTTCGCGGAGGACATCGAAATCACGCTGGAGGCCAACCCGGGCACTTTTGAAGTGGAAAAGTTTCGCGGATTTCGCCATGCCGGGATTAATCGCCTGTCCATCGGTATACAAAGTTTCGATCCTGCTTTCCTGCTTTCCCTGGGCCGTGTGCACGATGGCACCGAAGCACGCCAGGCAGCCGGCCAGGTGCGTGATGCCGGCTTCGACAATTTCAATCTCGACCTCATGTTCGGCCTGCCCGGGCAGGACACCGAGCAGGCACTGGCCGACCTGGAAACGGCGTTGTCGTTCAAGCCGCCGCACCTGTCGTGGTACCAGCTGACCATCGAGCCGAACACGGTGTTCTACAGCCGGCCGCCGGCACTACCCGAAGACGACCTGATCGCGCAGATGCAGGAAGAAGGCATCGCATTGCTGGGGAGCAATGGGCTGGAACGGTACGAAGTATCTGCCTATGCTGCCCGGGACCGGCAATCCCGCCATAACCTGAACTACTGGCAGTTCGGCGACTATCTGGGTATCGGTGCGGGAGCCCACGGCAAGATCACGCAACCGGGGGCTGGCGGGGTGATACGCACGCGAAAGGTGCGCCAGCCAGCTGCCTACCTCGATCCCGGCAAACCGCCCGGCGCCGAATCGGTGGCAGTGCCGCCTGCAGAACTGCCGCTGGAATTCATGATGAACGCCCTGCGCCTGACAGAAGGTGTGGATGCGGCGCTGTTTGAATCACGCACCGGACTTTCCCCTGATGTCCTTGAACCGGTCCTGGCCAAGCTTCGCGCCAGGGGCCTTGTACAGCAGGACAGGCTGTCCACAACTGGCACCGGTTTTTCCTTTCTGAATGATGTGCTGGCCGAATTTATGCCGGAAGCGGATCAACCGCACGGCGCTATTCCCGTAATCTTCCGGCCATGATGGTTACCACTATGGCGTGGTAGCGGAAATTTCCCTGTTCGTCGCCGACGCCTTGAGCAACAAGGCCTTCGGTGGCCGGGCCATTCTTCCCAGCACCGTGAAAAATCGTTGCTTAAATTCTTATTTAACAACAGGTTAAGCAACTTCCGCTGCCAGCCCCCATCAAGTACAATGGCCCTGCTTTTTAAGTGAGAAGGAATATGTCGAGCGATCCCTACAATATTGCCTGCGACCATGGCTTCATCCAGTCCTCCTGTGCGGACTGCAACCTCAAGGGCCTGTGCCTGCCCATTGCCATGGATATCAAGGATATCGATCGCGTCAACGACATCATCCGACGCAGCCGGCCCATCCATGCCGGCGAGCACCTCTATCGTTCAGGCGACAATTTCACTTCCATCTTTGCCGTGCGCTCCGGCTCGATCAAGACCTACCTGCTCGATGACGACGGCGTGGAACAGGTCACCGGTTTTTACCTGCCCGGCGAGATCCTCGGTTTCGACGGCATCGGTACCAACCAGCATGGCTGCAACGTCGTCGCCATGGAAACCTCCACCGTCTGCGAGATCCCTTTCGAGCGTCTGGAGGAGCTCTCCCTGCAGCTGCCGAAACTGCAGCGCCATTTCTTCCAGCTCATGAGCCAGCAGATCGAGGCCGACCATCACATGATGATGACGCTGAGCAAGAAAAATGCCGAAGGCCGTGTCGCCACATTGCTGCTCAGCCTGTCGCGCCGCTACGGGCGCCGCCACCTGTCGCCCAACTCCCTGCGCCTGCCCATGTCGCGCATGGATATCGGCAACTTCCTGGGGCTGACCATCGAAACCGTCAGCCGCACCTTCAGCCGCTTGCAAAAGGAAGGCGTCATCAAGGTGGACGGCCGTGAAATCCATATCAACAATCACGATTCCCTCCAGGCGATCTGCCACGCCGCTAGGTAACCCGGGCTAAAATTTCCTCTCCCCCCTTTTCTGGTTGACGTGGATCAACCAGTCCTGAAAATGGCGTTGCCGGCTTTTGGCAAACCGGTGAACAATAACCGCCATGTCCAAAGTCATTTCCATAGCGCATATCAGGTCGGCGGGTAGAAAGAACTGCAGTTCCCTGCATGAGCTGTGTGAAACCACCATTGGCGAGCGTGCCATTCTCAACAAGATGTGCTCGTCCCTGCTTTCTCCCGGCAACCGCAAATCATTTCGCGCCTTTCCTGAAGGCTATTGCCGCGAGTACGGACTGTCGCTGGAACAGATTCACGCCGTCACCCACCTCGACATCACCAAGTTGCTGCAGCTGGGTTGCACCCTTCCCTGTATCGAGCGGCTGACCGGAATCTATGGTCTCGACGCGCTCACTCTCTGCATGGAACAGACCGGCAAGTCCCTGGATGAAACCCGGGCATTGCTGACCAATCACTGAACTTCACGCGTTTGAGATAATCCCCGGCGTGGTTGATAATTCCACGTTGCCGGTAATCATTTGCCCGGCCGTGGCTTCCCGATGCTGAATACCCTGTTTTTCTACCTGTCAAAAATTGCCTGGGCGCTGCTGTCCCCGGCAAACCTGCTTTACCTTGTCCTGCTGGCCGGTATTGTGCTGCTGTTTCTGGACAAAACCCGTCTGGCGAGACTGGCCCTTGCCGCCGGTGCCGTGCTGCTCACCATCGCCACTTTCGTGCCGCTGGGCGACTGGATCGCAACGCCGCTGGAAAAGCGTTTTGCCACCAATCCCGAACTGCCCGCCAGGATCGACGGCATCATCATGCTCGGCGGCGCCGCCGATCCGTTAAAATCCTTTATCTGGGACCAGCCCGAACTCGGCGACGCCGTCGAGCGCTACCTGGCCTTCGTCAGTCTGGCCGGCGAGCACCGCGGCGCAAAACTGGTGTTCACCGGCGGCAACGGCGCCATCCTCGACCAGGCCTACAGCGAAGCCGACATCTCGCTGTACCTGCTGGAAAACCTCGGGGTGGACAGAAGCCGCCTGGAGCTGGAGCGGGATTCGCGCAACACGCATGAGAACGCCGTAAACAGCAAGGCGCTGGTGAAGCCCAAAGCGGGAGAGACCTGGGTGCTGGTGACCTCGGCGTCACATATGCCGAGAGCGGTCGGCGTATTCTGTGCGGCGGACTGGCCGGTTATTCCCTGGCCGGTCGATCATGGCACAATGCCCGGCAGGCAGCTGCGCTTCGACCCCGACCTGGCCGGCAACCTGAAATCGCTGAACGAGAATTTCCGGGAATGGCTGGGCCTGGTCGTCTACCGTTTCACCGGCAAAACCGACGCCCTGTTTCCCGCGGGCTGCAACTAAGGAGTACTTTTCTGGCCATCTGGAAAAAGCAGGCCACGGTCGAACAGATCATGGCGCTGACCAAGGGCACCATGACCGAACACGTCGGCCTGGAAATCACCGAACTTGGCGACGACTTTCTCAAGGGCACCCTGCCGGTGGATCACCGCACGCAGCAGCACATGGGCATCATCCATGGCGGCGCCTCGGTGGTGCTCGCGGAAACCCTCGGCAGCGTCGCCGCCAACCTGTGCACGCCGCCGGGCTTTCATATCGTCGGTCTCGACATCAACGCCAACCACGTAAGGCCGGGGCGGCCGCCGCTGGTCACCGGCACGGCCCGCCCGGTGCATATCGGGCGCACCACGGTGGTGGTGGAAATCAACCTTGTCGACTCCGAAGGGAAACTGGTGTGTGTCTCGCGCCTGACCGCCGCCGTTCTGAAAGATAACGTAGCAAAGGGTGAAGCATGAGCCGGTTTGCCGACGAGCCCATCAGGCTGAGCAAAAAGGGCGACCCCGGCATCAGCGGTGAGGAAGCCGAAACGCTGCAGGCGAAAATTCCGGCCTGGTCCGTGATCGACGATCACGGCGTCGCCAAACTGGTACGCACCTATCCGTCAAAGGACTACGGGTTCCTGCTGGCACTGGCCGACAAGATCGGCAGCATGGCCGAACAGGTCAACCACCACCCCGTGCTGGTGATCGAGTGGGGCAAACTGACCGTCACCTGGTGGACGCACACCATCGGCGGCCTGCATCGCAACGACTACATCATGGCCGCGCGCTGCGACCGGGCCGCCATTCTCGTCCACGGACCCTGACGAAATATTTTTGCGTTAGCGCGCGGTCCGCTGGCTGCCTGCTGGTACACTGCACCCGTAAGACGGCAACACGCTTTGGCTACAGGAACGTACATGACCCCTGGTTTTAATGACTTGTTCAACCGCCTGCTGGCCGAACACTCGGTGAGTTCATCGAACCCGGCCATCGACCAGAGCAACCTCGGCGTGATCAACCTGCTGGCGGACACCTTCAGCGATCTCGGCTTCACCTGCGAGCTGGTCGATGTCTCCGGTCACCATAAAAAAGCCAACCTGATCGCGACACTGGGCACCGGTCCCGGCGGTCTCGTCCTGAGCGGCCACACCGACACCGTGCCGTTCGATGAAGCCCTGTGGCACACCAACCCGCTGGCGATGACGGAAAAGGACAATCGACTCTACGGTCTGGGCGCCACCGACATGAAGGGCTTCTTCGCGGTCGTCCATGAAGCCGTGCAGGATTTTCTCGACGCCGACCTGCAGCAGCCGCTGATCATTCTCGCCACCGCCGACGAGGAGAGCTCCATGGAGGGCGCCCGCACCCTGGTCGCGAAAGGCCGGCCGAAGGCGCGCGCCGCGGTGATCGGGGAACCGACCGGCCTGCGCCCCATCCATATGCACAAGGGCATCATGATGGAGGGCATTCATGTGCAGGGCCGCAGCGGGCACTCCTCCAACCCCGCGCTCGGTCGCAACGCACTGGAAGCCATGTACGACGTCATCAGCGCCCTGCTGCGCTTCCGCCAGCAGCTGCAGATGGAATACCGCAACCCGCATTTCGTCATCGACATGCCGACGCTGAACCTGGGCGTGATCCATGGCGGCGACAACCCCAACCGCATCTGCGGCCATTGCGATCTCGAATTCGACGTGCGCCTGCTGCCCGGCATGGCCAGCGACGCCATTCGGGAAAAGATCGATGCGCTCATCGCTCCCATCGCCAGCAAGCACCAGGTGGAGATCAAACTCACCCGCCTGATTCCCGGCGTGGAGGCCTTCGACAACATGGACTCGGAACTCGGCCGCCTGGCGGAGGTACTGACCGGGCACGCCCCGGAAAGCGTGGCCTTCGGCACGGAAGGCCCCTTCCTGCAGCAGCTCGGCATGGACACCATCATCCTCGGCCCGGGCAGCATCGATCAGGCGCACCAGCCCAACGAGTACATGAGCCTCGACCAGGTGAGACCCTGTATCAACATCCTGCAGAGCCTGATCAAGCAATACTGTCTCTGAGAGGCAAGAGGCAAGAGGTAAGAGGTAAGAGGTAAGAGGTAAGAGGTAAGAGACAAACTGCCTTTCCTCTTGTCTCTGTAACTTTCTTTTGATTTTTCAGTGACTTCCGCTAAAATACCCGCCCTTTTTGCCTAACCGGCTGAACAACATGACTTTTGACACGAGCTCCTACGTGAAGTGGTTTCGCCAGGCTTCACCCTATATCAACGCCTACCGCGGGAAGGTGTTCGTCGTCCTGTTGCCCGGTGAAGCCCTCGCCCACGACAACTTCTACAACATCGCCCACGACCTCACCCTGCTGAACAGCCTGGGCGTGAAACTCGTGCTCGTGCATGGCGCCCGGCCGCAGATCGAGACCGCCCTCAAGGACGCCGGCCTGAAAGGCAAGACCCATGACGACGTCCAGGGCCAGATCCACATCGACCTGCGCATTACCGACGCCGCCAGCCTGGCCGAAATCAAGAAGGTGGTCGGCGCCCTGCGCATCGAGGTCGAGTCGACCTTTTCCATGGGCCTGCCCAATTCGCCCATGCACGGCGCCGAGATCAACACCGCCAGCGGCAACTACATCGTCGCCAAACCCTACGGCGTACACAGCGGCGTCGACTACGGTTACACCGGGGAAGTGCGCAAGGTGGATGCCGACGCCATCCGCAAACAGCTGGATGCCGGCAATCTCGTCCTGCAGTCCAACCTCGGCTACTCACCCACCGGCGAGGTATTCAACCTGACGGTGGAAGAAGTCGCCGCCAGCATTGCCATTGCATTACAGGCGGACAAGCTGCTGATCTATGCGGAAGAGTCCGGCATCCTCGACGAGGACGGCGACCCCATCAACCAGCTCAATGCCAAGGAAGCGGAAGCGCTGATCAAGGCCAAGGTCGCCAACAAGGGACTGGACATGCAGCTGCTCAACCTCGAGCTCGGCGTGAAGGCGTGCAAGGCCGGCGTCAAACGCGCACAGGTGATTTCTTATGTCGATGACGGCGCCCTGCTCTCCGAACTCTTCACCCGCGACGGCAGCGGCACCCTTATCACCGAGGAAAAGTACGAGCAGTTGAGGAATGCCACTATCGACGACGTCGGCGGCATCATCGAACTGATCGAGCCGCTGGAAGCGGCTGGCGTTCTCGTTGAACGCTCCCGTGAATTGCTGGAAACCGAGATCGAGCAGTTCACCGTCATCGAACGCGAAGGCATGATCGTCGCCTGCGGCGCGCTGTATCCGCAGGAAGACGGCAGCGGCGAGCTCGCCTGTGTGGCCACCCACCCGGATTACCGGGACAACGGCCGCGGCCAGGAAGTTCTCGACGCCATCGCCAAACAGGCGAAGAAGGCCGGGCTGAAGTCGCTGTTCGTGCTGACCACCAAGACGCCGCACTGGTTCGTCGAGCGGGGCTTCAATGAGTCCAGCATCGACAGCTTGCCGGAAAGGAAGAAGTCGCTGTACAACTACCAGCGCCGGTCCAAGATTTTCGTCAAGCCGCTTTAGTCAGCGGATTTCCACATTCAATACTATATTGATTGCAGGCAACTCGATTGTTCGGGCGCCCCATCCATGCTAGTGTGTATTTTTCCTTAATTTATACACATCTATTATGCGAACCAATATCGTGATTGATGACAAATTGATGAACCAGGCGCTTAAAGCCAGTGGATGCAAAACCAAGCGTGAAGCTGTTGAAGAAGGATTGAAATTATTACTACGTCGAAGCCAGCAGCAAAAAATCCGGTCACTGCGTGGCAAGCTCCGCTGGGAAGGCGATCTGGACGAAATGCGAGGCGGCAAGTGATCCTGGTGGACTCCAGTGTCTGGATCGACTATTTCAATGGCATCGATAACAACCATACTGATTACCTTGATAAGGTGCTCGATGATGGCTGGGCTGCCATAGGCGACCTGATCTATGTAGAAACACTGCAGGGATTTCGGCATGACAGGGATTACAGGCTAGCCAGGAAATATTTGAGATATCTTGATTGCCATACCCTTTTGACGCCTCAAAACAGGGATAAATCAGCTGATCATTACCGCCATTTGCGCAAGAATGGTGTCACTGTAAGAAAAACTATCGATGTTATTATTGCGACATTCTGTATAGAAAACGATATACCCTTGCTGTTCAGGGACAGGGATTTTCTGCCTTTTGTAAAATATTCCGGTTTACAATCAGCAGTGAAGCATTAAATACCATGAAAGAAAAACTCCTGAAAGCACAAATTCCACTACCAGTACACATCTCACTCGCCACAGTCTAAAATCGCCCCCTTTACGCAATAACCCCGAGTATTTCCCATGAAAGACCTGAACAAATACAGCCGCACGATCACCCAGGACCCCGGCCTGCCGGCCGCCCAGGCCATGCTGCATGGCGCCGGCCTCACCCGCGAGGACCTGACCAAGGCACAGATCGGCATCGCCAGCACCGGCTGGGAAGGCAACCCCTGCAACATGCACCTGAACGACCTGGCGAAGATCGTCAAGCAGGGCGTGAAAGACGCCGATCTCGTGGGCCTGATCTTCCACACCATCGGGGTCAGCGACGGCATCAGCATGGGCACCTCGGGCATGCGCAGTTCCCTGCCCAGTCGCGATTTGATCGCCGACAGCATCGAGGCCGTGGTCACCGCCCAGTGGTATGACGGCGTCGCCACGATTGTCGGCTGCGACAAGAACATGCCCGGCGCGTTCATGGCGCTGGCGCGGCTCAACCGCCCGTCTATCGTCGTCTACGGCGGCTCCATCAAGCCGGGAATACTCGGCAACCGCAAACTCGACGTCGTCTCCGCCTTCGAGGCCCTGGGCGAATACACCGCCGGGCGCATCCAGGCGAAGGAACTGCAGGACGTGGTCGAACACGCCATTCCCGGCCCCGGCGCCTGCGGCGGCATGTACACGGCCAACACCATGGCCTCCGCCATCGAGGCGTTAGGCATGTCCCTGCCGTACAACTCCAGCTCTGTCGCCGTGTCGGACGACAAGAAGGCCGACTGCCTGCGCGTGGGCGCCGCCCTGCGCCACCTGCTGGAGCTGGACCTGAAACCCCGCGATATCCTGACCATGCAATCGTTCGAGAACGCGATGACCCTGGTCACCGTCCTCGGCGGGTCCACCAATGCCGTGCTGCACCTGATCGCCATGGCGAAGTCGGCAGGCATCAAGCTCACCATCGACGACTTCCAGCGCATTTCCGACAAGACGCCGTTCCTGGCCGACCTGAAACCGAGCGGCCAGTACGTCATGGAAGACCTGTGCAATGTGGGCGGCGTGCCCGGTGTCATGAAGATGCTGCTGCGCGAAGGCATGCTGCATGGCGACTGCATGACCGTGACTGGCAAGACCGTCGCGGAGAACCTGGCAGATGTACCCGACCTCGACGCCGGGCAGGACGTCATCCACCCCGTCAGCGAACCCATCAAGAAAACCGGCCATATCCGCATCCTGTACGGCAACCTCGCCGAGGAAGGCTCCGTCGCCAAGATCACCGGCAAGGAAGGCCTGACCTTTACCGGGCCGGCGAAAGTGTTCGACAGCGAGACCGACGCCAACGCCGCCATCGCGGCCAAGCAGATCCAGGCCGGCGACGTGGTCGTGATCCGCTACTGCGGCCCGAAGGGCGGCCCCGGCATGCCGGAAATGCTCAAGCCCACCAGCGCCATCATGGGCCAGGGGCTGGGCAAGAGCGTAGCCCTGATCACCGACGGGCGCTTCTCCGGCGGCACGCACGGTTTCGTGGTCGGCCACATTACACCTGAAGCCCAGGTGGGCGGCCTGATCGGCCTGCTGAAGGACGGCGACATGATCACCATCGACGCCGAGAGCAACACGCTCGTTGCCGATCTCGACGACGCGGACATCGAAAAACGCCGTAAGGCCTGGAAACAGCCACCGCTGCCCGCAACCAGCGGCTTTCTCAAGAAGTACGCCACCCTCGTGAAAAGCGCCAGCGAAGGCTGCGTGACGGACTAAGCCCTTACAGGTTGTCCAGGGGGCTTGTCGTCCCGGAGTAATGCATGCCCAGTACATGGGTGTAGATCTGCGTGGTTTTCACATCGCTGTGACCAAGCAATTCCTGCACGGTCCTGATATCGGTTCCCCGTTGCAGCATGTGAGTGGCGAATGAGTGCCTGAAAGTGTGCAGCGTGACCCGCTTGCAGGTGATCCCCGCTTCCTGGACAGCTTTTTTCAGTGCCTTGCGCACCACCGTATGATGCAGGTGATGCGCAAACCACTGCCATATAGCAACTGGATAATGAGTTTGTCACGGGGCTTCAATCGCTGAAGAATCAGGCCAACCTCACCTGGCGTCAGGACTGAAGGCAGGTACCGCTTGCGGGCCGCCAGGGTGAATCCCAGGTCACCCAATTCGATGCCCAGGTGCTTGTTGTACAGAAACGCCAGTGCATTCAACGCCACCTTCTGGGTATTTGGCGACACCTGCCATTTCACCGCCATGCGGGTCAGGAAGGCCCGTATTTCAACGGGCCCGGTCTCGGTAATCCCGGTAGCCGTCATGGTCATGGTCGGCATAAACGGGCACTGCCAGCAACGCGGCCAGGGCAACGGGTACGGCAATCTTCGTCAGCGTTTTCATTGTTATTCCTCCTTCATTCACCACGAATGAATTTTTTCAAACGCAGGTTCATGATAGAGGGCGAAAACTGAATTTCGACTGAACCGTTTTTTCAATCCGGGTGAAAATGCGACGCAGTGCAAGTTTTCGGCGTGTGCGGGGGACCCTGTTCATTTCCGGTTCATTTTCAACGCCGCAGCAAGCCAACAGGCCAATACTTGCGCCGGATCGTTCACTGCGCCCGGAACCGGCAGGGAGCTAAAGAGAGCTTGCGAAACAGTGGCTTTTTGCCAGCCAGCAGAGGCACAATAAAACATCGGCATAGAAACGCCGGCTGCACCCGGGGGACATCTTTATGCTACTGACCATCATTTTCCTGTTCGGCACGCTGATCGCCCTTGCCGGAATCATCCTGCTGGTGAAACCGGAAG
>Ga0181580_10005363_pt1 | contig 10416 bp, 9 predicted proteins | sample 071ome_23_FD_132413 | JGI IMG/M metagenome (GOLD analysis project Ga0181580, IMG submission 132413) | Coastal salt marsh microbial communities from the Groves Creek Marsh, Skidaway Island, Georgia - 071403BT metaG (megahit assembly) | ecosystem: Environmental > Aquatic > Marine > Intertidal zone...
CTTGGTCTGGATGGATCGGTGCAACCTTAAAAGTTTCCTTTTCAAGCTGAACTGGAAGATCAACCCTTATTTTTTCTAGATCGCTTGAAACTGATAGAAGGTCAGTGGTTTTATCATCCACTACAAGGATTTTTATCCCTGAGTCTTCAATCAAAAATTTTTGTCTATCCTCAGGGTAATCAGGATCAATCGGAACGTAAGCTCCTCCTGCGGCTAAAATGGCCAAAATCCCCACAATAAGTTGAGAATCCCTCGATACAGCGATCCCCACCGGCTGATCCGCTTTTACACCTCGGGAATGAAGAGCCTGAGCCAGATTCAGTGCTGTATTTTTTAGATTTCTATAAGTTAGTTTTTGGCCTGCCCCATCGCTGACTGCAATATTATCAGGGAACCGCTCTGTAGTACTGCAGAGAACTTCCCATAAATTGGTGGCGCCAGGATTAGGGTCATCGTTTAGAGTAGCTTGTGTAACCGTATTGATGGAGTTTTTATGTTCATTAACTAGAGGAAGCGCACCCCCGTCTCTGCCACTAACAGCCGAGTCCAATCGCTTAAATATTGAGTCGACGAAATTTGCAGAAAAATCTGGCCCCTCAAAATCTGGGTTTATGCATAGGTCGATAATCGCCGGTTCATTTTCTTGATATTCGCGCCAGTAAATTTGAACTGGACGGTTTTGCATAATTGGCGGAAAAGCAGAAATACGAGCAGATATATTCGGGAACTCTACATTGTAGTTGTGGGGTTCAAAACTAAAAGTAATCTCAAGGGGTTCTCTAGTTTCCTGTGAGCTTCTCCAAGCTTTTTTCAAGTCACTCATGGTGACGTTCATGTGTCGAAAACTAGCACGTTGTTCTGCGGATACCCTTGTTGCAACCTCCAAAAGTCCCTCACCGTCAGTAATATCTAAGCCAATAGGCAAGACGGAAGCGAACATTCCTATACAGCTTTTCTGAGCTGGAGAAATCCGATTGTGTAAGGGTGTACCGATTATTGGGCACGGGTCACCCAAAAATTCTCTTATAGTGAGCATCAAGGAAGCAGTGGCTAATGACGCCATTGAAAGATTATGAAGGTCAGCAAACGCTTTCCATTTTTTCCGACGCCCCACATCGACGGTGTATTGTCGGTGTTTTACGTCGATACCAGAACCCGTGAGTTTGAAATGCCTTTTTGGTGCTTTAGGAAAACGACTGAGCCAATAATCAATTGACCTCTGGGAAGTTCCCACCCGCTCTTTTTGTGATCGTTTTTGGATTAGATCCAAATAGCGCGGAAAATTTACTTTATTCCCTTTGTAGCCTGACGCCATCGTTTCTACCCAGACAGAAAAACCCCATCCATCTATCAGTGCATGATGGGAAATGATGGCATAAAGGTATTTTTCTTGAGCAAGACGGAATAGAAACTGACGAATAAGTGGAAGATCGCCAAAGCTATCGAAGCCTGCGAGCAACTCATGTCTCATCATGCGTTCTGACTCTTCCCTTGGAGAGTCCATCGTTGCTAAATCAATAAAGCGGGCGAATGATGTTGCACTGTGTCCCACTGGCTCTTGAAACAAAAGACCATCACTTAATCGGAAAGCAAGATTAAAAGCATCAACCTCTCTGACATGGTAATTAAGTACTCTGATCAGCCGATCTACGTCCAATGGACCATTTAATTCCATTGTTCCACCAGTCAGTCCGATTGCCGACGATGGATAGAGCATTTCTCCAAAGATAACCTCTCGCTGAATATCCAGTAGAGGTGTTGGCAATACCGCTCTAGAATTCATGTCAAATTTATCTTCGGTCATGTAACTGTCTGCACCAAATGGCTAGTATAGGACGACCTACTTATTGAGTGGCCAGGTTTGTTTTTCGACTTAACTTAAAGAATCAAGATATCTTCGGAGGCTGGCGGGACGCATATCTGTCCAATTCACCTCTATCCAATCGAGGCAAGCTTCTTTGTCCCGCGCCTCACCCACAGCTTTCCACCCATCTGGAATATCGCGCCAAACTGGCCAGATAGAATATTGTTCTTCTTCATTGATAACCACGTAATGCAGGTCAAAATTTTCTTCTACGCCTTCAGCCATGGGAAAAATCCAAATTTAAGTTTTGCAAATCTGAAAATATTAGCTTTTTCAAATCAATTTTTCCTTCCATGTTTTCGGAGTCAAATCAGTCCTAATCTCTATAGGAAGATGGTAATCGAAAGGCTTTGGACCCTTCTCGCTTATATAGGTCACTAAGCTCTGTAAACCTTCCCGCAGGGAGGTCTTGGTCTGGTAGCCAAAGTACTCTCGGATGAGCTCTGATGAACAATGGGCCAAATTCACTTCTTGCGGTCGTGCAGGCACATATTGAGGATCTAAACTAAAGTCTAAAATCTCAGCTATCTCTTTGGCCAAAGTATTTATTGTTATAAATTCCTCATCCGGGCCAACGTTAAATACCTTCCCGTTAACATCATCTCTTAATAATGCTTGCTCAAAGCAACTAATCGTATCTTGCACAAAAGAAAAACATCTTTTCTGCGATCCATCTCCATAAATTATGGGCTGATCCCCCTGCAGCATCCGATTTATCATTATTGAAGCAACATTTCGGAAGGGATCGTCATATTTTTGCCGGGGCCCAATAATATTATGCGGAACACAAATTACGTATTTCAATCCATGAACCTTACACATGTTTGCAATCAACATTTCTGATGCAACTTTTGCAATTCCGTAAGGGTCTTGCGGCTTACACTCCATATCTTCGGTGAAAGGTAATGTATCCTGCGTACCGTACCGGGCCATGCTGGAGCAATATAGAAACTTTTCTACTCCATTCTGGACAGCAGCACTCAGTACTGTTGAGGTGATCTGAAATGTATTTTGCGTGATGAGATGTGGAGAAAAAACAGAAAGCCCTTCGTAAGGGGTGCAAGCAGCATGCACCATTGCATCGCATCCCCTACTAAGCCTCACCATGGCCTCCAAGTCGCCGCAGTCAGCTTCATGAAACTCAACACCGGTGGGGACATTCGACAACTCACCACCAATTAGTGAGTCTACACCCACCACTTCATGACCAGATGCCAAAAGCCTATCTGCCACGTGACTTGCAAGGAATCCTGCGACCCCCGTTATAAAACACTTCAAATAGCTTCCCCCATGCAGACGAAGCCTGCCAAGAATTAACGTTTTATTTAATATAGTCTTTGACTAAATCGGCTGCTTTTAGAGCCCCTCCTCCAGACGCACGGCATTCATTGCCTACCACGTATGCTTTTTTGGAGTAATGGCTATTATCCAAAATTTTTTGTGCGGCCCGAGTAATTTGCCTCGGCGATGATCTCGGCGAAATGACAAGCCCCATGCCGGTTTGCTTCACTCTTGAAGACACTTCACTGGTCTCAAAAGTGGTGGGTACTGCGAGAACGGGAACACCATTCCAAGCGGCCTCTCGGGCTCCACCGGTTCCCCCATTCATAACAAATAAACTCGCACGGGAGAGAATTTCCATCTGTGGCGCCAACCCATCTTCTTTCAAACTCCACACAATCACATTGGAAGGTACCTCGCCCAGATCCTCACGGGTCGTGGAAGCGCTTAGGATAATGACAATTTGTTTACCTAAGCCAGAAAGTCCGCGCACGCAGTTTACAAAAAAGGCCTTTCCTGGATCACAGATTGTCCCAAACCCTACCAGAATGACTCCTTGCTTAATCGAATCAAGCGGAAAGTGCGAAGCCAATTGCAGTGGTCGATCATGAACTGTTCCAACAAAATGGTGACGCTCATCGAAACAATCGCGATGCGGCTGCAACGGCTCTGGAAGATGGCAAATGGTTAATTTCTGGGGATTGGTTATCACCTCTAAAAAATTTGGCGAGGCGATTTCAAACTTTCGTACCAAAGACCGACGTAATAATATGAAGGTGGGTAAAATCGAAATGCATCGAAAAAGAATTTGAGGAAGATCTATCCAAAAGCGCGATGACCGCATTATCGACTTCGCATTAAAGGCCGGCGGATGCACCGAACATACCGCTCTCACATTAAGACGTCTGGCTATTATATTTCCCCAGAGGCAAAGAGAGTCATGGACAATGCAATCTGGATTTATGCTGCGGACCGCGCTCTCTAGTTTCGGGACAAGATCGAGAGCACTCCACAAAAGAATAATTGATAATGCAAATTCATGATGAAAAGGATAATCACAAATACGTCCCTGATAGGGAGTGATACTTGGCATAGGGTGGAATGTAGCCCCTAATTCTTCGATTTCTGTGCGAAATCGCTCGTCTTCGAAGTAATGAACACTTTCTCCACGAGCTACCAGCTCTTTAACCATACCGAAGGTTGCGATGACATGCCCACCTCCGGAAACATTCATAAACACTATGTTTGCCAAGACATAATTCCCTAACGAAGTGGTCTATCTTCATTGCTGAAGAAAATTGCAAAAATTCTTTAAGAATGTCATGTCTAGAAAATGCTGCCGCCATCGACAGATACGGTTCTGCCCGTAAAGAAATCACATTCAATGGCAAATTTTACAGCCAACCATATGTCATGGGGGTGACCCGCTCGCCCAAGCGGAATATTCTGTAAAATCTTTTCCCGCTCTGCGGGGGCCACATCTAAAACCATATCAGTCATGATAAGGCCCGGTGCAACACCGCAAACCCTAATGTTTTCGGATGCTAGTTCTCTTGCCCACGATCTTGTACTTGCATCTAGTCCCGCTTTTGCTGCGGCGTAATTTGATTGCCCCGCTGTTCCAACACTTGAAATTGATGAAATATTAACGATGACGCCAACGGTTTCCGCAGAGGAGAGGCCTGGCACAGATTGGCCCTGAGATAAAATTGATGCTGCAAACTCCCGAGCCATAAAAAAATGGCCCGTTAGGTTTGAAGACAATGACTGAGACCAGTTTACAGTGGAAAGTTTACGGACAAATCCCCCACTTTTAGATGCAATCAACCCGTCACAGAGGATGCCGGCATTATTAATCAGTATAGAAAAATTATTTTCACTTTCTTTGAATAACTTAATAACAGAAACCTCATCTCCAATATCAATTAATTTCACGATTAGCCGAGGGTCTTTTATATTATCAGCCAGCCACTCCAAACCATCGGAATCAATATCCGCGGCAACGACTGTTTCTACTCCCAAATCAAGAAGAGAACGCACAAAGGCAGTTCCTAAACCTCCTGCAGCTCCAGTTACGATTGCTGATTTTCCTGAAATTTGCATCAGGTTTACCCCGCATCATCAAATCAAAATAAATCTATTTAATTCTTATCTATTGCTGAACCTTCTAATGTTTAAAAGGCTCTCAGTAGGAATAAATTGAATGCGCGGCTCTAATTCTTGATAGTCACTGTTTTTATAATTGGATAACTTCTGCCAGACCAAGGCAATCATCATATCCTTTTGGAAACACCAACTTTCGACAAAAAGGTCATTGGGTTTTTCTGAGACAAGCGAAGGGCACTCGACTATTTTGGGATACCTAGGGTTAGAAAAATCAACATTTATTTGGGGGGGCTCAATGTGTAATCCCACTCCCGAAAATTTCAAAATCGCCTCTTTGACCGTCCAATACCTTGCGAAGCATTTTTGTTTTTGAGAGCAAGAATTTAGTTCTAGTCGAGTCTTTTCCTGAGGTGTGAGAACTGAATCAAGCAGATCGTTATATTCCCCAAACTCATTCAGATCCGCTACGTCGACACCCACTCTGCCTTCTTGGACAAAAGCGCAGACAACCAATTGGCCTGAGTGTGAGATGTTAAAGTCAAATTTAGAATGCCCTTGAAATTCCAAATATGGGCGCCCGAAGGAAGTTAACTTCAGATCACACCTACGATTACCAAATAGTGTCTTAATTCCGAAGAACAGAAGGGCACGCCCCAAAACAAATCGCCATCGATCCTCATTACGAGTGTAAGCAAGAAAACGATTTCTTTCATCCAAATCTAAAAGACTTGAGAGCCTCCCTATTTCTGGCAGGGAGCAATTTGGCAACCTCGCCCAAAGCAAATGTACCGGCGACTGATGTCTACTCACGGGGCATCCAATAATGCTAAATTACGATCCAAAACCAGTATTGCACCCTTTTAGCACACTGGCATCCAAACAATGGATAGACACTGAATTTTCTGATTATTCCACACGTTGTATAGGTCTTTTTACTGTACATTTTTTAACAAAAATCTTTGCATCAAAAGCTATAGAAACAGCTTTACTTGCTTTATATAAAAGTTGACAGAATACCTAGCAATTGCGACTATAAAACGCCTAAGAGGAGATTTAAATTATTCTCCTTTTCATATTTGGATAGTTCGCTATCAATAACCATTGGAGTCGATGGGATGACCGAGCAAGTTATGGAAAATGGTATCAGCAATGTTCATAGAGATGCAGGAAGCATCATTTCGAGCGCCGTAAAGTGGTCTGGAGCTGCTGGCGCCATACCTTTGCCCTATGTTGACCTAGCTGCTTTGGCCGCCATTCAATACACGATGGTCCGCGACTTAGCATCCCTTTATGGTTACAACCCTGACAAGAAATTAGTTCGAAACATCGTGGCGACCTCATTTGGGTGCTTAACACCCTCTGTTGCTGGTGCAAGCCTAGTGGGCAGTAGCTTGAAGTTTGTCCCTGGCGGTGGAACGATCCTTGGATCAGTCGGTGTAGCTGCATTTAGCGCGGCCGCAACGTATGCCATTGGTAAGGTTTTTGTTCGTCATTTTGAACGCGGAGGGAATCCCCAAGATTTCAGCGCTGAAAATATTCAGGACGAATTGAAGCAAGAATTTGCAAACGCAAGTGAGAGAGCTTCCTCCCGTAGTAACGATCAAAGCGCCAAAAAGTAATAGAAGTTTATGCCACAACTCACTGCAGTGCTCGTCTATGTCGCTTTATCAGCGATTGTAGGGTTCCTTGGGCGCAAGCGCTCAGTGGGTTTTGTGGGATTTTTTACATTCGCAATTCTTCTCTCTCCACTTATCGCTGGCCTTACCCTACTTGCAACAACTCCGGGCTCTAACAAAAGTAGCAAGACCCAGTAAGTTTTTTGGTTTGTAGAGGCTGTAAGTAGATTAAAGATGCCCAAAAGTTCTGCACGGCTTGGCGAAAAGCTTTTGGGGCTTATCCCGAGACCTAAAGATCCTAATCAGCCAAAAATTAAAAAGCCTTCTCTATCAGCTTTATCGCTAGCTTTCGGGCTTCTTAATTCCCTTACGGGACTACTCTGTCTTACTGTGCTGGCAGCACTGTGCGGTACAGGGGTGCTAACTCTTCTTAATATGGAAGCAAAGGCTCTAGAAGGTAATCATCACAACGCAATGATCGGCGTGTTGTTTGTGGTAATGCTTCTGATCTACCGAAGTTCGCAAAACTACTTAATAAAATCAATCTCCCGTGAAGTAGAAGATGCATTAGATCGTCAGCGCCAACGTATCGTTGAAAAGGCACTAACACTGTCCCTTCGCGAAATAGAAGAAGTTGGCAGAGACCAAATCCGCGATGGGATATCTGGTCACTACACAACTTTGTCGCAAACAATTGTTCCCATTGTGAGCGCCTTTGAGTCCTTAATCCTTGCTACCTTCCTGTTTGCTTACCTTGCGTATCTCTCCGTATTCGCAGCCAGCATAGTCATTTTAGTAAACATTCTTTTGGCATTGGGCTTCCTTAATCGACAAAAAAAGATGTCAGAAGAAATTAAAATTTCAGATCAGGTAGACTCACAGTACCGCCGTTTAACAAATGCAATAGTTGGAGGAACAAAAGAACTACAATTAGGCTTAGCGAGGAGAATGGGGCTTAGCGCAAAGATGAGTTCAGTTTCGACGTCTGTTGCCAAAGGCCGTGCATTAGCAGCTTCACATTATGCTGACCTGATCGCGACGGGAACAACAGCAGCATATCTAATGGCTGGAGCAGTAGTTTTTGTAATGCCCATACTGATTGGAGATGGCGCAGGCAAAGACATGTCTAAAATTGTAATTGCTGTTGTCTTTCTACTTGGCCCTATAGGCAGTGTAGTAAATTCTATGCAGCAAGTTTCACTAGCGCAGTTTGCTTTAAACTCTATTAACAATTTTGAATTAGAGATCACCCGTAGAAGCGAAACTAGAAGTAGAGATACAGGAGCGAGCACTTCGATCAGTAAGCTCAAACCGTTCAATAGCATATGCCTGGAATCAACGAGTTATACCCATACTGGCCAGGATGGATTTTCTCTTCAAAACATTAATCTGGAAATTCATAAAGGAGAAGTCGTCTTTCTGACTGGAGGCAATGGGTCAGGTAAGACAACGCTTCTGAACGTATTGACCGGCCTATACCCACGCGGGTCAGGCGATATAATTTTAAATGATCAAAAATTACCCATAACTCTGCCGCAGCAATATAGAGAATTGTTCGCCAGCGTATTTGCAGATTTCTTTATGTTTGATCAACCGTTTGGTCTTGATGAAAAAGGAATAGGGATATTTGAAGAGTGGTTAATTAAACTCAACGTTCGCAACCACTTCAGGGAAGACCTCCAAGACTTAAGTGGCATAGAGCTATCGACAGGTCAGCGCAAAAGAGTTGCTCTGGCATTAGCGATAGCAGAGCAACGCCCTATCTTAATTCTAGATGAATGGGCTGCAGATCAGGATCCTGAGACCCGCCGTAGATTTTATGAAGAAATTATTCCAGAACTTAAAACAGCTGGATTAACGATTTTTGCTATAACCCATGATGAAAAATACTTTCATTGCTGCGATAGACGCATTCATATTATCGAAGGCAAGCTAAGCGAGGAGATAAGTAGTTGAAAAATTCTATTTTTCGAATTCTACGACGCATCTCACTTGGCGGTGCGTTTTTGTCTCTAATACTCGTTTTCCTCTTTATTATTTTATATAGCCAAATGGTTCACACCATTCCAGTAGCGCACACCGCTGTCTTGTGGCACCGAATCAACTTTTTATGGAAAAACCAGTCAGAAGGTCCTTTAGCGGAGGGTGTAAAAATTATTTTGCCGTGGGATAAACTATTTCCTTACGACCTACGCATACAAACACGCCAACAAGCATATCAAGTCGTATCCAAAGACGGACTACATTTCACAATGAAATTAAGTTTCCGTTGGTCTGCAGTGGGTCGAAACATAGTTGCTTTAAATCAGACTTTGGGACCTAATTATGTCGAAAAATTGATAATTCCCGAACTTGGTTCAACCACCCGTGAGATCGTCGCAAAGTATAGCGCTGAAGACTTGTATTCAAGTAAACGTGCTACCGTGCAGAAAGCGATATTCGACACAGTAACTGATGATTCTATTTTAAATGGAATTAGACCTGCACAAGAGATTGATCCTAATCATAAAGATGTAGTTGATTTAGTAGATATTCTGATTGAAAAAATTGAATTACCCTCGCAAATCCAAACAGCAATCCAAAACAAACTAGAGCAAGCGCAGATCGCTCAAGAATATGAATTCAGATTGCAGCGCGAACGACTAGAAAGCGACAGAAAGTTGATCGAAGCTGAGGGGATTCGGGATTTTCAAAAGACAGTGGCACCAGCCATCACTGAGAGTTACTTAAGATGGCGAGGTATAGAAGCTACTCTAAAATTAGCAGAGTCAGAGAACAGTAAAGTAGTTGTAATTGGTAACAGCGCGACAGGCTTGCCTCTAATACTCGATACCAATAGCGCATCGGCACTCCCAGAACCCGACGTCAGTAAGCTGTTCAATCAAACGCCCCCCTCAGAGCAAAATACAACTGTTTCAGGCCAAATTTTACCAACTGACGGACCTCACGCAATCAAACGGTCGATTCCAAATGTTCAATCGGAAGTCGACCCAAAGGCGGTACCGAAAACTACTAGGTGATACTAGAGATTAATAGCTATGGAATATCATTATTGATATCTCAAAAAACCAGGGCTGGCAGGATCCAGAAATAAAATTCATTTGGTTACCGGCAACCAACAGCCGAGATTGCTCAAGTTTCAATGTTCAAAGCTGAATTTCCCAACGCACCTAGGTGAAAAAGTCGGCTGACGCCGTGAAGCAGAAAACAGATGGACTTTTCACCCAAGCAACAAAAGAAGACTTATCTCCTAAAACATCTGTCATATCGCAACGCACCCTGAGCCTTCAAAGAAAATTAGGGTTGTTTTTATATCTGCCAATTCCTGCAAAGCTATCCACCGTTGACCTAACTTTGGTGTTAAAAATCCAACAAACATAAGTCTATTTGACGGCAACCTTGCCGAGGTCAGCGCCGCCTACTCAGCAAACGGGCCACTGCCGGTTCATCAAAACGAGTAAATTTCGATGTTTTTATCCCGTGGATATCTAATAATCTGCAGGTGATACTAGTTTGTTTCCACGGCGATAGCTGTAACGCAAAATAAAA
>Ga0181580_10005364_pt1 | contig 10416 bp, 8 predicted proteins | sample 071ome_23_FD_132413 | JGI IMG/M metagenome (GOLD analysis project Ga0181580, IMG submission 132413) | Coastal salt marsh microbial communities from the Groves Creek Marsh, Skidaway Island, Georgia - 071403BT metaG (megahit assembly) | ecosystem: Environmental > Aquatic > Marine > Intertidal zone...
ATCGGATCCGTCGGGATGCTGCTGTTAACGTCCGCCTACCGGCTTGGCGCGCCGCCGGTTATTGCCCCTTTTGAATATTCACTGCTGATCCTGGCGGTTTTGTGGGGCTATCTGTTTTTCGGGGAAATCCCTGATTATGTGTCGATCATCGGGATGGCGCTGATTGTCGGCAGCAGTTTGTTCATCTTTATTCGTGAAAGTATCCGCAACAAACCCCTGACGATCAAGACAAGCTTGCGGACCTGATGCGGGGTGTCAGCTCGCCGCATCACCCGTTACCGGATGACGGCGTCAGTTGCTTCAGGGAAGTGATAATCCGATCATAAAGACTGGCCGCCACCTGTCCGGGTGGCTGATCTGACGGGGTGATAACCGCCAGTTCATGATCAATCCGCGGGGCGAAACGGCGCCATATGACGCCGTCGTTCAGACTGGCCTTGCCATTTGTCGGATCGATGATGGCAAGCGCATTACCCGAAGCGATGATATTGCGGGCTATGGCAAAAAAGTAGCTTGATAAATGACGTTCAATGGTCACCCCGGCATCGGCCAGATGAGACTCCAGCTGGCGGTCAACCATATGCTGGCCCGTAATGGCAACAACCGAGCGGCCGGCCAGATCAGACGGGCCGATCACATCTTTTGCGGCAAGCGGATCATCCTGGTGCATCACGCAGACACATTCGAGATTGAATAATCTGGCATTCAGCCCGGCAACAGGGACCGGGGTGTCAATCAGACCGATATCGATTTGCCGGTTGCTCACCCAATCGGCAACCTGCCTTGAACTCCTGACCAGAATATCGATCCTGACGTCAGGATGATCACGCTGATAGGCGGCAATCAGTGGCGGCAGAAAATGAATGGACATGGCTCCATTCGTGGCGATCCGGATACTGCCCGCTGATCCGGCACGAATTTCAGATATCCGCTGTGATATTCGCGATAACGCCGATAACCCCTGCACCATTTCATCCTGTAAAAGCAGGGCTTCACGCGTCGGGGCAAAAAACCCGCGGTTGCGCTGAAAAAGTTTGAAGCCGACTGCCTCTTCAAGATTGGCAAGGGCAATGCTGACGGCCGGCTGGCTGAGGTTGAGCTGTGCCGCCGCCCGGGAAATTGATCCGGCGCTGATTATGGCATCAAAAACTTCGAGGTGACGCTGTTTTATGTGCATAGCCTGAATTTCCCTGAGACAATGTGATTATAATTGAACACGAATTAGTATAAAGAAATCGAAATTTTTTATAATAATAATTAAGTTGTATTTATTTCATTAGTTATTTAGCGTTTAGTCTGGATAAGGATATTTGAGCTGTTCTTGCAGGGCATCAGGCCTGCGGGTCAGCCAAACGGGATTGATCGTTTTGACGGGGGATATAAATGCGATCAACAGCAGCGTCTTCACGGCCGGTGCCAATCGCTGATCACGGCGCGTACTGGACGGATGGAATGGCACCACTGCCCGTGACACATACCGATATCGTTTCCGAAGCTGATGTTGTCATTATCGGATCCGGCTACACCGGCATGCATGCTGCCATCGTCACGGCGAGAGAGGGCAAATCCACGCAGGTGCTTGAAGCACAGACCCCCGGCTGGGGATGCAGCACGCGGAACGGCGGGCAAATCAGCGGCAGTTTAAAACCATCGCTGAAACAGCTGACGCGAAGATTCGGTGCCGAGCGGGCCCACGCCATCCGTGGGGAAGGCAATACCTCGCTTGAATGGATTGAAACGTTTATCAAGGCCAATAAAATTGACTGCGATTTCAAGCGAAACGGCCGCTTTCACGCCGCCCACACTCCACAGCATTTTGAAAAGATGGTGGCCGAAGCCCGCCTTCTTGGGGATGAGGAAAATGTCCCGACAATCATTGTGCCAAGGCAGGATCAGCATCAGGAACTTGGCACGGATGCGTATTTCGGCGGTGTTGTCTTCACGCGGCATGCTTCGGTTCATCCCGCAAAATATTACGCCGGCATTTTGCAAACTGCGCTGAATGCCGGGGCACGCGTCACGGGCCATTGCCCGGCCATGGATATCACGCGATCAGGCGGCGGCTTCATCGTCACCACACCGAAAGGCAACATCAGGGCCGGCAAAGTTGTTGTTGCCACCAACGGATACAGCGGCCCGTTGGCGCCATGGATGCAGCGCCGGGTGATCCCGATCGGCAGTTACATTATCGCAACCGAGCCATTGCCGAAATCGCTCATGGACCGATTGTTTCCCAAAGACCGCATCGTCGGTGACAGTTGCAAGGTGATTTATTATTACCGCCCATCACCTGACCGCAGCCGCATCTTGTTCGGCGGACGCGTTTCAGCCAACGAAACCAACCCTGATATCAGCGGGCCAAAACTGCATCACGATTTATGCCGTATTTTCCCTGAACTGCAGGACTATGGCCTGTCGCATTCATGGAACGGCACGGTGGCCTACACGTTTGATGAATTGATGCATATCGGCCAGCATGAAGGGGTGCATTATGCCATGGGATATTGCGGATCAGGTGTCGGTATGGCGAGCTATCTCGGGATGCGTCTCGGCCAGCAGGTTGCAGGTCTGGCCGAAGGAAAAACAGCGTTCGATGATATTGCCTTTCCGACACGTCCGTTTTACCGGGGCAACCCCTGGTTTCTGCCGGCGATGGTCAGCTGGTACCGGTGGCGCGACAAATGGCAATACCGCCGTGCATTGAATACTCAGGGAAACGGCACAACCGGAGGCTTTGCCGGACATGTATCAAAAAATGCCGGATAGAATGGTCTGGCAGATGAGCAGGAAAAGGATTGAAAGAATACCGTTATATTAGTGCAAAAGCAGACAAGCCAACTGCAGACTAATATTTTGCCATTTTTGGCTTTTGGAAAATCAACAGGGAGGTAAGGATGATTTTCAAAAATATAAAACAAAAAACCCAGAAATCATTTTGGGGGATAGTGGGTGCCGCCGCATTGTCAGCCGCAACCATGGGCCATGTACAGGCTGATCCGGTCACGGTCGTCTCATGGGGCGGAACTTACGGCAAAGCCCAGGATGCTGCGCTGTTTAACGATGCGTCAAAAAATTCCGGCATTGAAATCAACCGGGAGTCCGGTGCCAGCATGTCAAAGGTGATGCTGCAGGTCGAATCCGGCGCGGTGACCTGGGATCTTGTTGTCAGCGGGTCAGGCGGATGTGCTGCCGCCGCGGCAAAAGGTGCGCTGGAGAAAATCGATTTCAACGTGGTTGATGTATCGAACTTTCTGCCGAACACCTATACCGATTACTGCATCGGCTCAGATGTATTTGCCACGGTCTTTGCCTGGAATACCGAAAAATATGGTGAACCCGGCACACCCGGTGCGCCGAATTCATGGGCTGATTTCTGGGATGTGGAGAAATTTCCCGGCACACGGGCCATCCGCCTGAACAATGTCGATGGTGTTCTGGAACCTGCCGTGATGGCCATGGGGGTCGCACCGGACAAGGTCTATGAGTTTCTGTCCAGCGAAGGCGGGATCGAAAAGGCGATTGCGAAGATTCGTGAATTGAAGCCGCATATTTCGGTCTATTGGAAATCCGGCGCCATGCAGGCCCAGCTGATGAAAGATCAGGAAGTCGATATGATCACCGGCTGGAACGGCCGTTTTGACAACGCCAAGAAAGATGGCGCCGTTGTCGGGTACACCTTCAATCAGGCCCTGCGTGACTATGATGGTTTCGGCATCCCGAAAGGTGCGCCGAACAAGGATATGGCCATGAAGTTCCTTGCCGAAGTGTCAAAGCCGCAATATCAGGCTAACCTGCCGTTCCACATCACCTACGGGCCGACAAACAAAGAGGCGTATGAGGTGACCACCGCACCAAAAGAGTTGCTCGAAGCCCTGCCGTCACATCCGAATAATGTGTCCAAAATGCTGGCGGTTGATCTCGAATGGTATGCGAAATACCGGGAAAAGGCGCTGGAAATGTATATGGAACTCCTGAGCGAGTAAGGCCATCACCAATCTCAGATGATACGAGGGCATGCGCCCTCGTATCATTGCTATAATACAAATCACGACAATAGGTATATTTGAGACATGGCTTCCGACAGGTCTGCATCATTGTCAATTTCAATCACCGAATTGACCAAATCATATGGCGACGTTTTTGCCCTTAATACCGTCAGCATCGATGTGAAAGCAGGTGAGTTCCTGACATTGCTCGGACCTTCAGGTTCAGGGAAAACCACCTTGCTGATGGCCATCGCCGGGTTCAACCGGCCGGATTCAGGACGTATCTGTTTTGGTGATCATGATGTCACCGTCTTGCCGCCACATAAGCGTGAAGTCGGTATGGTGTTTCAGAATTACGCCTTGTTTCCGCATATGTCGGTTTTCGAGAACGTGGCCTTTCCGTTGAAGCTGCGCAAAATCGGAACAGAAGAAAAACATCAGCGCGTGATGGAAGCGCTGAAGACCGTGCAGTTGTCAGATTATGCCGAACGCGGTATCGACCAGCTATCGGGCGGGCAACGCCAGCGTGTGGCCCTTGCCCGGGCCTTTGTGTTTGGTCCGAAAATCTTATTGATGGATGAGCCGCTTTCCGCGCTTGATAAAAAACTGCGTGAGGAAATGCAGATTGAACTCAAACAGCTGCACCGCCAGTTGGGGGTGACAACGGTTTACGTGACCCATGACCAGCGCGAAGCCCTTACCATGTCGGATCGCATTGCGGTCATCAACGAGGGAGAACTGGCGCAAATCGGCACCCCGCGGGAGATTTATAACGCCCCGGCCAATCATTTTGTTGCCGGTTTCATCGGCGAATCCTCCTCTGTGCCGGTAACCCGGGATACGGCGGGAAATTTGCTTTATGATAATATAAAAATCGGCAAAGCCCCGGCGGGCAGTAAAGATAAAAAATGGTCCCTGGTCATCCGCCCTGAAAGATTGTCGCTGACAGAGCCAAAGGCCCGAAAAACAGCCGGCAGGATCTATTTTCAGGGGAAGATCAGTGAACTGGTCTATCAGGGTGAAACCGCCATTATCATGATACGTCTTAATGATGGACAGGAGCTGACGGCGCGCGTCAATACACGGGCCGGAGATGACGTGGATACCCTGTCGGTCGGGCAAAGCCTGAGGGTTGCCATCGACAAGAAAGACATGATTATCATTCCGGGCGAGGCGAGGTGATGCCAACCCCTCTATCAGAGAATACGGACGCGCCGAATGCCGATAAACTAAAGGCCGCGGAACGTCGTGAGACGCTGACGATACTGGCGCTGACACTGCCTGCCATCATTGCCGTATTTCTGGTCATCGTGGTCCCGGTGGGATGGCTGTTTTCCCTCTCGTTTCTGGATAGTTCCGGGCAGTTATCCCTGGATAACTACCAGAAGATGATCGAATACAAATCCTATATCCGTGTGTTCAAAACAACATTCAATGTCAGTTTTCTGACCACTTTTCTGTGCATCCTCATCGGCTATCCGCTTGCCTATTTCTTATCGCAGATACCCAAAAAATATGTGGGGCTTTTCATGCTTACGGTGCTGCTCCCTTTCTGGACCTCGCTACTGGTGCGGACCTATGCCTGGCTGGTGATGCTACAGCGTAATGGCCTGATCAACAATTTTGCCATTGAACTTGGTATCTGGGATACGCCTGTTAAGCTGGCCCATAACCTCAACGGCACCCTGATCGGCATGGTGCATATCATGCTGCCATTCCTTGTATTGCCGCTCTATGCGGCCATGCGGCGAATAGACCGGCACGCGTTGCAGGCGGCGGCCAATCTTGGGGCGACCCCGGTACAGGCTTTCTGGCAGGTTTTTGTGCCGTTATCCCTGCCCGGCGTGGTTGCCGGATCACTGATTGTATTTGTGCTGTGTCTCGGGTTTTACGTAACACCTGCGGTACTCGGCGGCGGCAAGGTTATTCTGGTATCGATGCAGATCACCGCCATCCTGGAAGATCAGTTTAACTGGGGTGCCGCCAGTGCGCTTGGGGTTGTTCTGCTGGTGGCTACCTTTGCCGTCTTGCTGCTGGCCTCGCGGTTCCTGAAACTCGACAGCGTGATGTTCGGGAGACGCTGATATGATGTGGTTCAGATCTGCTGCAAGCGAAACCCAGATCACCCATGGCCAGCGCGTCTGGCTGTATTGCCTTGCCTTTATCATCATGTGTCTTCTGGTGATCCCGACGGTGATTGTGATACCGATGTCGTTTTCGGATTCGCAATATCTGGAATTTCCGCCGCAGGAGTGGTCGCTCCGCTGGTATCAGGAATATCTGGATACCCCGCGCTGGATGAATGCCACCGTGACCTCGTTCAAAGTGGCCGCCCTGACCATGCTTGTGGCAACACCTTTTGGCACCATGGCAGCCTATGGGTTGTTCGTATCGGGAAGCCGCCTTGGCAAAGCGGTGTTTTTCCTGCTGATGACGCCGATGATTGTTCCGGTGATACTGATCGCCATCGGCACGTTTTATGTTTTTGGCAAAGTGGGTCTTGTCAATTCGACGCTGGGGCTGGTTCTGGCCCATACCGTCCTGTCTGTGCCGATTGTGATGATTATCATTACCTCAGCGTTACGCACCTATGATCTTAATCAGGAACGTGTCGCGCAAAGTCTTGGCTCAACCCGGATCAGGGCCTTTTTTGAAATTACCCTGCCGCAGTTGAAGTTTTCCATTATGACCGCGGCATTGCTGGCATTTCTCACGTCTTTCGACGAAGTGATTATTTCGATCTTTTTGTCGGGCGGCGGCAATTCAACCCTGACCAAGCAGATGTTCAGCGCCTTGCGTGATTATATCGATCCGACGATTGCCGCCATCTCAACCCTGATGATTGTCCTTTCTACCGGGTTGATGCTCGGGCTGCAGTTTATCGGCGATAAGGACACCCGGAACGACTGACAGGGATATGTATTTCCAGTATTAACCGTTATTGCACCAAGAGGCCTATATCACAGAGGTGAGGTGACCTGCTTATCACTAAAAAACTCGTTAAACTTATGAAATGCAAACTGGATAAGCGGAATGGTTGGAGCTAGTCTTGAGAAACAAAAATATCATGATTTTTTGTATTATCTAAATGCGCTTGAAATGCATTCTTAATTCCTCTTTCAAAATTTCTAACATATTTTTTTGTATTGAATAGAGATTGTGTTTTCCTATTTTCATCAAGTTTTTTGCGGATCTTTTGTAAGGCAACTTTGTTTTGGGCAAGCTCAAGTATCAGCTTTTCATATTCTTGAGGTGATTTTGTTACAAGCTCATCAAGACCTAAGGCAAAAAGAAGGCTGGATGCAACACGTGCAGAAAACTGTTCTCCTTGTCTGGTTACAAGCGGGACGCCTGCCCATAAAGCATCACTCGCGGTTGAGTGGGCATTGTAATTAAAGCAGTCAAGAAAAAGATCAGCATGCTGGAGCCGCGCCAAATGATCTCGCATCTCCGGCACTCTTTCCGCAAATATAAGGCGGTTACCATCAACCTGGCGCTGTTCAGCTTCATGAATAAGATTGGTCATAACCTGATCATTGCCTTTAGGAAGCCAAAGAACACTCTGGGGCACTTTCTGCATCACCCGCATCCAGATGTTAAATTCATAAGGGCTGATTTTATAACTGCTGTTAAAACAGCAGAACACAAAATCATTTTCAGGCAAGCCATGATGAGGCCTTGTTTTTGGATCGTTGGATATTTCACGCATATCATCCGACGGGAAAAAAGTATCGGGCAAATAGATTATATTCTCATTATAAAATTGTTTTTGGCTTTCACCGACGACATTTTGATCTGCAATCATATAATCGATACAGTCCGTTCCCAATGTTCCCGGATATCCGAGAAAACTTATCTGCACTGGAGCAAGCCTCTGGGCAAATAAGCCTATCCTTGCGTCGTCTGTATATCCTGCCATATCGATGGCAACACAAAGTTTCTGATCTCTGGCACGTTGAATGATTTCAATGTCCGGTAATTTGTAAAGATCATGAAAAACATCTACATCGCTTGTAACTTGCTTACGGATAATGCTGTTGTCAGGGGGGCCAAAGCTAAAAAGATGAACTTCAAATTTTGACCGATCATATTCCCGGAACAAACCTGACGATACGTGCATTACGGGATGATCCTTAACATCAGCGCTGAAAAACCCAACCCTGATCTTTTCCTTTTTAAGCAGGTCTGTTTCCGTAACGTTTTGAACAGATCTGATGTTTTTATTTTTCCAGAAGTTTTCTGCGCGTTTCAATTGCCTTTCAGGATGATCTTCCATTGAGAGAAGCATATGGGGCGATACCGGATATGAATTTATACCCAATGTTGTGTAAGATTTTTCATCGTTTTCAAAATCAGACCAGTCACATATCTTACGCTTATGACTTAGTATACCTAATTTAGCTTTATCAAAATCAGGATTTATATCGAGTGACAATCGGAACGAGGAAAGAGCCTGCTCACTTTTTCCCTGCTCAGCTAAGGACTCTCCAAGGTAATAATAACCTTCAAAGTTTTTATCGTTGGCTTCAATCGCGCTGATATACGATTTATTTGCTTTGTCGTAATTTTTACTTAGTAGATAAAAATTTCCAAGATTGTTGAGAGCATAAAAATAAGTGGTATCCACCGCGATGGCTTTTTCAAGATATTCTATTGACTGCTCAATATAACCTTGTTCGTTCAGGATAACAGCGAGGTTATTTAAAGCTTCTGGGTAGGCAGGCTTAATACTTATCGCTTTTCTGTAATCTTCAGCCGCATGTTCAAGATTGCCGTATTCCTTGTGACATTTAGCTCTGTTGAAATAACTTCCCGCATTGTCTGGATTATATTCAAGGGCTTTTGTAAAATTGAGGATTGCGTCTGAAAAATTGCCCATATGGTAATAAGTAACACCTTTTCTATTATAAGCTTCGACGAAATCTGGCTTTATTTTCAGCACTTTGTCAAAGTTTTCTATGGCTTGTGGATATTTCTTTTGCTTTACAAGCATATTTGCTTTTTCGAAGACCGGCCTTGGGTTTTCAGGGGTAATTTTTTCTGCTTTCTCAAAAACCTTGATGGCATCACTTAAGTTATTTAGCCTGGAAAGGCTAACTCCTAAATTCATATAGGCATCAAAAAAGCCTGAATTTTTAGAAATAGCCTCTGAATACGCGGTAACTGCATTATCAAATTTTCTCATACTGAAAAGAACATTGCCAAGATTGTAGTATGCTTGTGCATAATCAGGTTTAAGCAATATCAATTTTCTGAATGCTTTTTCAGCAACGTCAAATTTTTTAAGCTGTACTGCACTTAATCCTAAAATTTCGAAAATAACTTGAATGTTCGGATGTTTTTTGCTCAATGAAAGTGCCTGATCAAAAGCCTGATCAATTCTTCCCTTTTGAAATAGCAAAATTAACTCTTGGATTTTTTTTTCATTTTTATTCATATGCGTTTTTCTTTAAACCAATAAAAACAACTTTGCTTATGCAAATGACATCACAGCGAATAATCCGGACAAAATGTTCGGATTTCTATGTTATCTCACCGTAACATGGTCTGTAAAATACGATAAATTTCAAAAATATGTTGATCCTTTAACCTTCAGAGAAGCAAGGCTTACCCGTTTCTTAGTAAGAAGTCGATTTATATTACGTTCTGCGCAAGTTATGAACCTCCTGGTCTCATTTCATCAAGAAGTGTAAGGACACTTGACTTGGTTAAACCCTCGAAGACTGGAGGAGGGTGTGTAAATCTGATAAAATCCGCCTCCGATCATTTCTTATGGAGGAAAAGTCATGAAAAAACTGTTCTGGGCAAGCCTTGTTACCATCGCGTTCAGCCAGCCGGCCCTTTCCCTTGAAAAAGAATGGAAGATGGTCGTCAAGCATTTTGACAGTATAGCCAATCAGTCCTATGAGCTGGTGACCAACGTGACCTATGACAGCGGACGCAAATGCCATAGAGATGCCTATATCATGAACGTCAATTCAAAAAGCGGAAGTTTCAGCAATCTTACGACAGATGATATGGTCCGTTATTTTTGCGTGGCGCTGCCAAAACAAAGCTGAACGGAAAAACGGTATCGGGATGGTGTGAAGTGAGGTGCGATCACCATTGCTGAGGTTTGCTTTTTGTCGGCAAGAGGTAGATAAATCCGCAGAAATCAGGCGGAATACTTAGAGACAAGGCAGGCGGTAAGGGCTATAAGATCAGGCATGACCAACCCAATCCTAATCACCGGCGCCGCAGGTTTCATCGGTTTTCATACAGCGCTTGCGCTGAAAGCCGCAGGTCATGATGTTACCGGCATCGATAACATGAATGCCTATTACGACCCCCGGCTTAAATCTGCGCGGCGGGAACATCTTGCCGAGAGCGGCATCACGGTGCAAACATGTGATCTTGCTGACCATGACGCGACCCTCGATCTCTTCAGAAC
>Ga0181580_10005366_pt1 | contig 10413 bp, 9 predicted proteins | sample 071ome_23_FD_132413 | JGI IMG/M metagenome (GOLD analysis project Ga0181580, IMG submission 132413) | Coastal salt marsh microbial communities from the Groves Creek Marsh, Skidaway Island, Georgia - 071403BT metaG (megahit assembly) | ecosystem: Environmental > Aquatic > Marine > Intertidal zone...
ACGGATGATCATACTGCTAGACCAGGTACTGGTTATAAACAGTATGAGCGCAGAAAGATGACTTTTGCAGCAGGAGTAAGATCTTCATGGTTTGATTTTTTGTACAAAGCGGAAGACCCTTCTTTTCCAGAGAAACCTAGCATAATTGCTGGAAATACTCAGCCTGATAGCGAGCGAAATTCTAGCTTCTCTTATCCAGGAGGGATTGTGGCTGTGCATGCACGATCAAGATCTCAAGAAGATATTTGGGAGGCTTTAAAATCTAAAAGAACTTATGGAACTAGCGGACCTAGAATACTTTTATGGTTTGAGCTCATAAACTCTGATGAAGGTTCTATCCCAATGGGAGGAGAGGTAACGATGATTGAATCACCTGTTTTTAAAGTAAGAGTTGCTGGAAGCTTCATACAAAAGCCAGGTTGCTCAAGCGATACCTTTAGCAATCTTTCTTCAGAAAGAATTGATTACCTCTGCGCTGGGGAGTGCTATCACCCCAGTGATGAAAGGCATGTAATTCAAAAAATTGAGGTCATAAAAATTACACCTCAAGCATATTTTGGTGAGCCAGTACCTAATCTAATCAATGATGTTTGGAAATCCTTTGATTGTTCAAAAAGTGATTTTTGTGAATTTACTTTTACAGATCAAGATTACTCTAGAGATAGCATCTACTATGTAAGAGCATTGCAAGAACCAACACTTGCTATTAATGGCAAACAGATTCTAGTGGATATTGATACTCCCAGTGACATTCCAAACGTTAAGATTTGCAGGGGTAGTTATCTTACAGAACTGGAGAATGATTGCCTGCATATTGTCCAAGAGAGGGCTTGGTCCTCTCCTATATTTGTCAATAAGCCTTAGAAAATAATTTATTCTTTGCAGCCAAAAAGATTACTCCAAGGCAAATAAAACAAAGCAGTGATATAAGAGGGGAAATAAATTCTTCAATAGCGATACCAAGCAAAGCAAAACAAAAGTTTAAAGATAGCAAAATAATTAGAGGCCAATATCCGCTAAGAGATGTTCTATCAAATAAAACGTGATGAATATGTTCTCTGTCTCCCTCAAATGCAGCTCTTCCTTTTGAAATCCTGTGAAAAATCATGCCAATACAATCCCAGAGTGGTATTGCTACCATCCAAAGAGCCGTAACAGGGTTCATAAGATTAATTGCCTCTGAGGAATAAGTGATAAGGGACCAAGCAGTAATGAATCCAAGAAAATTAGAACCATTATCTCCCAAAAAAACTGCCCTCTTTCTACCAAAGAGTCCTAGGTTATATACTAGGAAGCCTGAAAGGCTGCTAATGATTATCAAATTTGCATAACTCATTGTTGAATCTGCTCCTAGCATGGAAAGAGCAATAAAAATAATTAAGACTATTCCACTGCAGAGACCATTAATTCCATCAATCATATTGAAAGCATTGATTACACCAGTTACTGCAAAAATTGTGAAGAAAATGCCAAAGCTCCCAAGGCTGCCGTCCCAATTAAGAATTTGAAATCCTACATTGGTTATGTATTCTCCAGAAAGAGAAATTACTCCAACTGAGGCCGCACTCTGTATCAAAAGTCTTTTTATCTGACTAAGTCCAAAAAGATCATCAAGCAACATAATTAATTGAAAGATGATTCCAAAAATGATGATTGAAACCATTGTTGAATCAATAGAAAAGTATTTTGCTTCTTCTGGTTCTTTTATCTCAAGAACATTATTATCATTAAGATCAGTTAATTTCCCATTTTGAAAGGAAAAAACTCGTAAGGTTCCATCAGGAGCTATCAACTCAAAATGATTATCTTCATTTTTAAAAACTTTTATTGGTGCATCTATTCCTTCTATATTAATTTCAAATATATTGTTTTTTGATAGACCGCCGTTACTGGGTATTTTTGATGCACTAAAATTATATTTCTCACTTTCATTAGTTCCTATTATTTCTATGCTTGAATTAATAGATTGAAGGTTTCTATCTCTATCATAAATTTTAGTATCAACACTAATTATTAGTATCAAAAAGCCAAATAACATTGCAAAGTGAATGCCTAGTCCTCCAACGAGTGGAGTAGGTCTATGATGTAACTTTCTAGTCTTGTTGGGAAGATCTATCAAAATTTGAAATCTTTTAGAAAGCGTTCTAAAGAAACCGGTAAAAACTATAGCAGCAAAAAAGGAAATACTTACAAGATTGATTGATATAATAGTTTCCATTGTTTCAAAGTTTAACAGCAGGATTCTAGTATGCCTATTCATAAAATTCTTATTCTTATTTTATTTTTTCAGTCATCTTCTTTACTTTCCCAAGAATTTGATCTACCAGCAGGTTTAAAAATCGAGACATTTTCAGATCAAATAGATGGCCCCAGACAAATGGTTCAAGGTGATAGAGGAACAATTTTTGTTGGATCAAGAAAGACAGGAAATGTATATGCAATCCAAGACCAGGACAATAATGGCAAAGCAGATGTTGTTCGTAAAGTTGCAGAAAATCTTAATCAGCCCTCAGGAGTTACTTTCTTTAAAGGAGATTTATTTATTGCTGAAATTGATAAAATTTGGAAAGTAAGCAATATAGAAAGTTGGCTTAATGATAACCCAACTACCTATCCAAAACTTGAGCTGGTATCAGATCAATTACCGGATGATGAATGGCATGGATGGAAATGGTTAGAACATGATAATGCAGGAAACCTTTATACGAATATTGGAGCTCCTTGTAATGTTTGTCTTAAGGATGACCCAAGGTATGCAACTTTAGTGAAGTTTGATGGAAAAGACTGGGTTATCATAGCGAGAGGAGTAAGGAATTCAGTAGGATTTGATTTTCACCCAGAAACTGGGGAACTATATTTTGGTGATAATGGCAGAGACTGGTTAGGAGATGATAAGCCCTCTTGTGAATTAAATAGGCTCACAAAGATTGGCGCGCATTATGGTTTCCCCTTTCTCCATGATTCTTCGACCATTGATCCAGAGTTTGGCCAGATTTCTCATGGCTATTCAATTCAAAAACCTATACTTGAGCTAGGTGCTCATGTTGCACCTACTGGACTTACTTTTTATGATCATTATGCTTTAGGTGATGAATATAGGAATAGCATATTTCTTGCCTTGCATGGCTCCTGGAATCGTTCTTCAAAAGTTGGCTATAAAGTAATTAATATTAAATTAGATGGTGATGGTAACGTAGAAAGAGTTCAAGATTTTATTACTGGCTTTCTTTCTGGTGGTGAGGTCCTAGGGAGACCAGCTGCCCCATTGGTAATGGCAAATGGTTCTCTTTTAATTTCTGATGATAAAGCTAATAAAATCTATATTATTACTTCAATTTAAATTTAAAGATTTAACTATTAAACATATTAGAAAATTGCACTTACTTTGAAATTTCTAAAAAATTTTCTACTTTACCCAGTTAATTTTTTTCTTGCAGCATGCATTATCTTTTTTGTCTCATCTTTTTCAACTGCAACCTTTTTAAAAAACTTTGAATTTTATGATCTTCCCCTTTCTCAAGATGAAGTAGATTATGCATTGGCTGCAAAGAGAGGAATAGCTGCTAATTACTTAGATTCTGAGACCCTTTCTTTTTTTGATTTCATAGAACTTTCCATCCTGAAAGTATCAGCTGATAAAGATGCGATTCAGGCTTTTTCTTCCTCGAGGATCGATGAAAAAGATGACCTTTTTATTCTTAGACATTTTCATGGAGTAGTGCCAGTTTATTATTGGTCTCTTTTTGTTAAAGAAGATCCTAGTATTTCTAAAAAATATCTAAGAATTAGTTCTCAAATATTCTACTCATTGTTTGTAATTTGTTTTTTGATTTTAATTTTTTTGCAGCTAAATTGCCCCAAAAGTATCTCTAATTTATCAATTCTTACGCTCGTATTATTTTTTTCATCTAACGCTTTTGTGATAGCTAATCTTTCAATGAATTATCATATATTCTTGGCATTCTTTTCATTATTTTTCTCTAGCATCTTTGTTAAAAGTATTAATAAAAAAAATAACCTTCAATTCTTATCGTTCACAATTGCAATCATGCTTGCAACTCTTGAAACTTCGATATTCATCATGGCCCCAGCTTTATTGTCATTATTTTTTTTAAGAGAATCTCTCTTTGGAACTTTTCAAATAATTACCAAAATAATCTTTTTTTCTTTTCTTTATCTAGTTTTACTTTGGCCAGGATTTCTATACTCTGGCAGTATTTTTAAGTCTTGGCTAATGTATATTTATAGAATTTTTGTTGCTGATAATTCAGAGTATGGCTCAATCAGTATAGTTGATTTCTTAGTAGGATTCATATCTGATTCAATGGTCTTAGTTATTTCTGTAATGATTATGTTGATTTTACTAACTCTCAAAAAAGAAAAATTTAACTTTTTTGATTTGCCCCTTTTTTTAGGGATCACTTACTTCCTGATCATAATAAATTTTGCCTTAAATATTACATATATTGTCCCTGCAATTACTCTAATGATATATGGACTTGTTATAAAATTTGAGGTTAGCAAAGACTTAAAGGAAAAGAGATGAGGTCTCTTAATATAATTATAATTTCATTATTGGCATATTTTTTTGCTTCTCAAGAAAAAGATATTCCAAAGATACAAACTCAAGTAAACACTGAATTTGTTAGCGAATTTATAAAAAATAATTTTGAAAGGCTCCAAGAATCTAGAATTTTAGCTACTCAGGGAAATCTGTTTAGGTACTACTTAAGCAATTCTATAGAAAGCTTATATAGTGGCTCAAAAGCCGATCCAAATTTCCACGTACGAAAAGATTATATGTACGTAAACATTACCGAGGATTTACTTTTATTTGATATCATAATAATAACTAAAAACTCTGACTTTAGTTCAGATAATTTTAATTTCCTTTCTACAAAAGGATATAATTTACTTTCAGTTAAAGAAACCAAAATTTTTTATAAGAAGGCACATTGAATTGAGTAAAATTTTAGTTACTGGTGGGGCCGGATTCTTAGGATCTCATCTTTGTAAACACCTCATTGCTTCTGAGCATGAGGTTGTAGCACTAGATAATTTTTATACTGGTGCCACTTCAAATTTGAAAGAGTTAAGCCATTCCAGCAGATTTGATATTATTGAGCATGATATAACTCAACCACTTGAACTCAAGAATGATTTTGACCAAATATATAATTTAGCAAGTCCTGCATCCCCAAAACATTATCAGCGTGATCCGCTAAGCACCATCAGAACAAATGTTATGGGGGCAATTAACATAGCTGAGTTTGCTTTAGAAAATAATTCTAGACTGCTTCAAGCCTCAACATCTGAAGTGTATGGAGACCCTCTTATTAGTCCACAAGATGAAAATTATCTAGGAAATGTAAATACACTTGGTGAAAGAAGTTGTTATGATGAAGGGAAAAGATGCGCTGAAACTATATTTTCTGACTATCATCGTGCAAGAGGCCTTGATATAAGAATAGTAAGAATTTTCAACACTTATGGACCAAATATGCAAATAGATGATGGTAGAGTTGTAAGCAATTTTATAATCCAAGCTCTTAGAAATGATGAAATCACAATCTATGGTGACGGTTCTCAAACTCGAAGTTTTTGTTATTACTCAGATCTCATTAGGGGTTTTGAAGGCTTCATGAATTTTGATGGTGAAAATAATCCTTTAAATCTAGGCAATCCTTCAGAATTTACAATTCTGGAATTAGCTAACTTAGTTATAAAAAAAATTAAAACTAAGAGTAAAGTAATTTTCCTACCCCTCCCTGAAGATGACCCAAAACAAAGGAGGCCAGATATTTCAAAAGCAAATAGATTGATAAATTGGCAACCAAATATTTCACTAGACGAGGGATTGGACTCAACAATTAAATATTTTTCGGGGCTAATTTAGAGATGTTGCTGTCAATTATTATTCCTTGCTACAACGAAAAAGATACTATAAAGAGTATTATAAAGGCAGTTTCAGATGCACCTCTTAGCATCAACAAGGAAATAATAGTCGTAGATGATTTTTCGATTGATGGTACTAGAGAGTTTTTGAATGATGACGCTGAGTTATTATCTCAGATTGATCAGGTCTTATTTCATAGCAAGAATATGGGTAAAGGCGCTGCATTGCAAACAGGCTTTAAATCAGCTTCTGGCGATATAGTAATCATTCAGGATGCTGATTTAGAATATGACCCTAATGAATACCAAGCACTTATTGATCCCATACTTGAAGGGCATGCAGATGTGGTTTACGGATCAAGATTTAGAGGCGGAGGCTCAACAAGGGTACATTACTTTTGGCACAGAGTAGCTAATGGTATGTTAACTTTATTTTCAAACATAATGACAAATCTCAACCTTACTGATATGGAAACTTGCTATAAAGTTTTCACAAAAGAAGTAGTTTCCAGTCTTGAGCTTAAAGAAAAAAGATTTGGAATTGAACCTGAAATTACTGCAAAAATTGCAAAACTAAATATTAAGATATATGAGGTAGGAATAAGTTATTTTGGGAGATCTTATGAAGAAGGGAAGAAGATTGGTTTAAGAGACGCCTTCAGAGCAGCATATTGCATCGTTAAGTATAAATTTTTTTAATTTCTAAACTTAAAAACAAAAAAAGCTCTCAACATATAGTTCCAAGAGAACGTTATTCCTGAGCCCAATATTTTAACAAGCAATAAATTCATATTAGTATAGTTCTTGGCAAAAAATATAATTGCTATACTTATCATTAATCCCAAAAAACTTACAAGATATAACATCAATATCTCATCTCTCTTGGTATGCCTACTTCCTGACTCAAAAAGGAAACTAATACCTAATAAATAATTTATATAAGATGCTATACAGAAAGCTATTAGCAATGAAATAAATACATTAAACTTTAAGTATAAAGCTAAGAACCAAAATATTGTCCAATCAACTATAGCAGCGCTGCCGCCAACAAAGATATACAATAGCAATCTTGAAATCTCTTTGCGTGTATTGGAGAATTTAATCATTAAAATTACTCTATTTAATAGAGTGAATAAAATTAAACCATAATGATAGCCTAAATATGAACCCATTAATAACAGTAATCTTAATAGGTCATAACGAGCCCTCACAAAGAATGGCAGAGCAAATCAAACTAATTTATGGCCAGACTTTACAACCTTTTGAAATAATCTTTGTAGACACCTCATTAAATCCAATAGGTGAAGAGCTTGAAGAAGTATTTTCTAGTCAAGAAATGATTCAATTTCGATATTTCTTTATCGGTAAAAATTTTCCCGGTACAGCAAGAAATTTTGGTATAGCCAAATCATCTGGAGAAATTATTGCATTTTTAGATATGATGACTTCACCTAGCATCAATTGGTTAAAAAATTCGTATGAGCTGCTAATCAACTCTGAATCAGAATATATTTCATGTTTAACTGAGTTTAATTCAAAAAATTATTTTGAAGAAGTATATAAAATATGTGCATATGGAAATATGCCACATGAAACTGTTCCAGGATCAATGATTTACAAGAACAGTCTTAAAAAGATTAGCCCCTTCAGAGAGGATATTAGATCAAGTGAAGATATTATTTGGAGAGATGAAGCAAAAAAATCTTTGAAGCATATAACAACTAAATCCCCCAATTTAGATTATTCTAACTTACCAAAAGATATATTTGAGCTTACAAAGAGATATATTATTTACTCTTTTTTTGCCTCTATTTCCAGGGCGCAGTCTTTGATAAAAGATGTATATCTTTCTTTGTTTGTAATTTTTGGTTTTCTTTTAATACCTCGATGGAATTATTTATTTGATAGTTGGGATCAAAGCATTTTTTACATTGACGATATTACTAAGAAAATTTATATCCTTATATTAATTTCATATGTAATTCTTCAGGGAGGGAATTACTTCTTAAAATTTAAGGATTCTCTGTTTCTTGATATTTTAAAATATGTATTCTTTTTGACTATTTTTTTAATTATTTATCGTTGGAATGGTGCGATAGCTTTCTGGGTTGAATCATCATCGCTTTATATACCAAATATTACAAAAATCTTTTTAGCTTTTTGCATCTTATCTTCTATTCTTATTAGAGGGATATTTTTGCCATTACTTAGAAAGGTTGCTTTACAAGATCTTTTTCCTGGGAGATGGATTATGGTTGGGGTGTTAGGGCTTTATCTTGATCTCATTAAGGCCCCGATTTATATTTTTGGCAGTATTTACTTGGCTATTTTTTCAAGCCTATCTAGGTTTATTAAAAAAAGTGAACAAAATTGAAAAATAAAAAATATAAGGTAGCTATCATTGGTTATGGAGTTGTGGGCAAAAAGCGGCATTCAATAATTAAAACTTATAAGAATCTACGGGTTATTGCTGTGTCAGATATTAATGTAAAAGCACTAAATGAAATAAATGACGATATCAAAAGATATTCTCATTATAAGGACTTAATTAAAAATTCTGGTTGCGAAATAGTTTTTATAAGCCTTCCAAATCGTTATGCTGCAGATGCAACTAAAATAGCACTAAATCAAGGAATCCACGTTTTTTGTGAAAAACCACCCGCTAGGACATCAAAAGAATTAACTCCAATTAAGGGGTTAATTCAAACTCCAGAGTTAAAACTAAAATATGGTTTTAATCATAGATATCACGCTTCTGTTTTAAAGGCATCAGAAATTATTAATTCAAATAAATTAGGGCAAATAGTTGCTATGAGAGGAATCTATGGAAAATCTAAGATTATTAGTTTTGATCAGAGCGATTGGCGCTCTAAAAGATCAGAAGCCGGAGGAGGTATTTTATTAGACCAGGGTATTCATATGCTTGATTTAATGCTTTTCTTTGCAAAAGAGCCATTTAAAAAAGTTTTCTCTATCGTAAAGAATGACTTTTGGAATCACGATGTTGAAGATAATGCTTATGCGTTGATGGAAACATCTTCAGGGGTGGTGGCTCAGATACACTCTTCAGCTACCCAATGGAGGCATAAATTTAATTTGGAAATCATTTTAGAAAGAGGAGCTTTGGTTTTTGGGGGATTGCTAACCGGTTCAAAGAGCTATGGAGATGAGACGCTTACAGTGATTGAAGCCAAACCAGATGAGGATAAAGGCATGCCCAAAGATAGAATTTATAAATTTGAGCGTGATATTTCATGGGAGGAAGAAATTAAGGAATTCATTAATGCAGTTGAAGGCAAGCAGGATATTCTTCATGGCACCTATGATGAAGCAATTTCAACTATGAAGCTAATAGAACAAATTTATAAGGCTGATAAGCTTTGGGCAAAAAAGTATTACAATAGCTGATTATGATACCCTCAAAAGAATTTTCAGATGACTACTTGAATTATATTTCTGAACTAATTTCTCAGCTTGATAGAAGTCATATATCTAAGTTTGTTGATCATGTGCTTGGAGTAAGAGATAGCAAGCAAACTATCTTTTTCCTTGGAAACGGGGGAAGTGCTTCTACAGCAAGTCATTTTGTTAACGATATTTCTCTTGGAAGCAGACAGTTTGAAAATCCATTTCGTGCAGTCAGCCTTTGCGATAATCAAGCAGTAATTACTGCTATTGCAAATGATGATGGATATGAAAATATTTTTTTACAACAGTTACAAACCCAAGCAAAGCAAGGAGATTCCATGGTTTGTATTTCTGCTTCTGGAAATTCTCAAAACCTTGTAAAGGCAGTTGAATGGTCTCAGGCTAATGGAATTTATACCATCTCTCTAACTGCATTTGATGGAGGATATTTAAAAGAGAATACTGATTTAAATATTCATGTGCCAACCAAAATTGGTGAGTATGGGCCTGCAGAAGATCTGCACATGGTAATTTGTGGTCTTATAGGATCTTATTTCAGAGCCCTCTTTTTAAAATAGAATTTTCATGAATAAAATTGAGTGTCTAGATGCTGCAAAGCAAGCTAGCCTTACCGCAGGAAAAAAGCTAAAAGCTAGATTTTTTGAAACCCAAGACTTGTTAGCTAATTCAGGGAGAGATATTAAGCTCGCAATTGATAAAGAAATCGAAGAGGATATAAAAGCAGCACTTCAAGGATTTGGCTTTGGATTCCTGGGCGAGGAAACAGGTCTTAAATCAGATGATGTGTCAGAATATTTTTGGGTAGTTGATCCATTAGACGGCACATCTAATTACTATAGGAACATTCCAATTTGTGCCAATTCTATAGCTCTTATGGATTCTAGCTTCAATGTGCACGTTGCTATCGTTAATAGCTTTCTAGAAAATAAGCTATATTTTGCCTCTGCAGGCAATGGATCCTTTTGCAATGATATGCCATTGAAAGTCTCTGAAACTTCTACAAAATCTCTTTCAACCCTAATGACAGGTATCCCAGCAAAGACAACATACCTAGATTCAGAATTTCAAGAGATGATCCAGCTTTTTCAA
>Ga0181580_10005373_pt1 | contig 10408 bp, 10 predicted proteins | sample 071ome_23_FD_132413 | JGI IMG/M metagenome (GOLD analysis project Ga0181580, IMG submission 132413) | Coastal salt marsh microbial communities from the Groves Creek Marsh, Skidaway Island, Georgia - 071403BT metaG (megahit assembly) | ecosystem: Environmental > Aquatic > Marine > Intertidal...
CCGCCGAACAGCGCTCGAGCTCGCTCGCACGCTCGACCCCCGTCTCGACGCCCATCTCGCGTCGACGCGTGCCGGCGCCGGCGATATCGACGCACGCATCGCGAGCATGCCGACTCGACTCGATTCGATTCGATTCGCAGAACGTCGTTCGTCCGGAACGCGCGTCTCGTTCTAGCTCCCAAGTCTGGCCAACCCGCACACAACGACGCATCGTCGTCATGTCGACGCGCCGAGGACGCTCGGTCGCGCTCGCGGCGGTGGTCTTCGCATTTGCGTTCGCCCTCGGCGTCGTCTCCGCTGCAAGAATCGGCCCGAATCGACCGACGAGCGTCGAGAGAAACGCGCGTTTGGATGCTGCTGATGCGTCTGCATCAACCACCGTCGTCTCTTCGACGCCGTCAACGTCGACGAAGGGCGTCGGCGCGACGCGCGATCGCGCGATCGACCCGATGGCGATTGAGAGAATATCTTGGCAGCCCAACGCGGCTGTGTACCGGGGTTTTCTTACGGAGGAGGAGTGCGACCATATGATCGCGTTGGCGTCGCCGACGCTCAAGGCGAGCACCGTCGTGGACGCGTCCACGGGTGGGAGCATGTCGAGCTCTATTCGAACGTCGAGTGGGATGTTTCTAGTCAAGGGTGAGGATGAAATCGTGGCGAGCATCGAGCGGAGGATCGCGTCGTGGACGCACGTGCCGATAGAACACGGGGAAGGATTTCAGGTGTTGAGATACGAGCTCGGGCAAGAGTATCGTCCGCACTACGATTACTTTCACGATAACGTCAACACGCAGCGAGAAAAGGGCGGACAACGCGTGGCTACGGTGTTGATGTATCTCAGTGACGTCGATCGGGGCGGTGAGACGATATTTCCCGATGCGAAGGATGGCGAGCGAGCGACGTCGGAAGCGACGAGTTGCGCCGCGGGAAAATTGGCAGTGAGACCTAAAAGAGGAGACGCGCTCTTCTTCATGAGCCTTCATCACAACACGACGCAAGATCTCTCGTCAAATCACGGTGGGTGTCCAGTGATCCAAGGGGTCAAGTACAGCGCGACAAAGTGGATGCACGTCGCTCCGATACAGGACGCCACTGCGGGCGTCAAATTTCCTCCGGGCGTTTGCAAAGACGTCAATCCTTCGTGCAAAGCTTGGGCAAAATCGGGAGAGTGCAAAAAGAATCCGACATTCATGGTGGGCAGGAATCAAGCGAACGGGAGCTGCATGCGTTCGTGCGGGGCGTGTCCTCCGGGGACTCGCGACGCTTAGCCAAGTAGCAATAGACTCATCGACCGGTACGGTTTTAACTAGGAATATCACAAATTCATTCATCCTAAATCGAGCTAAGCAGGACTCTTCACGTCCTGTTTTGGCGCTGTCCCGTGACTTCGGCAGGAAGCGGCCTGTTGAAGCCACCCTTGCGATTCATGTACTGACGCGCCTGGCGCTTTGTGTTCTTTTGCACTGCAGAGGCGTTGGCAAACTCGTCATCGACGCGTTGACCCTGAGTCGTGTTGAAGCCGCTGAATCCCATCATGCGCATCATCATTGCTTCTTCATCTTCCTCGCCATTTTCTTCCGGGGCGCCATTCGCCGGTGGCGGGGGCGGAGGAGGAGGAACCTCAGCCCTCTTACCACCCCCGCGCGGCGGCGGAGGAGGAGGAGGCACGTCCATCTTTATTCGCTTCAGCTCACCCTCCTCGACTCGATCGTCCGGAGGTGGAGGAACTTCCCGTCTATTTGATCCAGCGTGTCCGCCTCCGCCGCGTCGCGGCGACCTCGAGCGAGACCTCGAGCGAGACCACGAACGAGACCGCCGCCGACGTTTGCGTCCGCCGTCGCGCGAGTCGTCTCTACCGCGCCCACCGTACCGCCCACGCGGCGGTGATCTCGAACGCGAACGCGAACGCGACCATGATCTCGATCTCGACCGCGAACGCGAACGCCGTCCGTATCCTCTTCTCGACGGCGACCGACTCCTCGACCGGCTCCGGCTCCAATCGCGTCGACCTCTCCCTCGACCGCCGCCGCGTCCACGACGATCCCCGTCATCACCGTCTCGCCGCCCGAACCCGCGGTCAGACCCATCCCTCCCGCGTCCGTACCCCATCGCGCGCTTTGGCGTCGACGTTCACGGCGCTTTCCGTCCTAAAACTTTCGCGAGTTTCTCCTCCTCCGCTCTCGCGCCGTCAAAGTGCGCCACCCAAGACGCCGGACACGCCCGCTCGTACGCCTCTCTCAACCTCGCGCACGCCGCCGCCGCCCCCGACGCGTTCTTCCCGCTCGTCCGTTCCCCGCCGCCGCGTCCGTCCGTCTCGCACGCCGCCGCGTAAAACGCGTCTCTCGCCTCGTGACACCCCTCTCTCGCCCGCCTGATCGGTCCAGACGCCGCCGACGGTCCAGACGCCGACGCCGACGTCGACGTCGACGCGCGTGACGACGAAATCTTCACCGTCGCGTCGTTCGCCCTCCACCGACGGTCGTCACCACCGTCGGCGATCGGTGCGATTCAATCGGATTCGATTCGATTCGATTCGATTCGATTCGATTCGCGCGCGCGCGCGAGTCGCGCTCCACGCGTTTGTGTGTATTGTTGTTTTCTGCTCAAGATGAAAGAAAACACACAAACACGCGGCGCGCGAACGTACCGTAAAAAAAGACCGACCGGACCGACCGGACCGTATTTGATCCCCGAAACGACGAGTCGTGACCCGTCCGTCAACGACCGACCCCCCCTATCTATCATCCTCCCGGTATTGACGCGACCTGAGACGCTCCACGCTCGACCTGAGACGCCGACGGGGCGTCGATCGGGTCGAGCCGGTCGATCGATCTCGAACCCGAACTCGGACCGAACCGTCGACGGACGACCGGCGCGCGCGCCTTCGGAGTCGCCTTCGGAGTCTCGCGTGAACGATCTCGCGTTCGAGTCGATCGCTCGATCTCGCGACCGGTCGACGAACCGACGAACCGACGAACCGACGAATCGAGCGGGACGACGGACCGAATCGAGGCGAAGAACGCTTTTTCGCGGCAACGAACGAACGAAGGAAGGAGCGAACCGAACGACGAGGCGGATCGACGACGATGTCGAGGAAGAACGCGCCGAACGCGGCGAGCGAGGAGGAGGAGGAGGAAGAGGAGGAGGAGGAGGTCGGTGATGACGTCGAGGAGGAGGTACGATTATCGGACGACGACGACGACGCGACGCGAAGGAGGAAGAAGAGGGCACGACGAAAAGGGGGGGAAACGCGGTGGAGCGGTGGAGTTGGGTCCAGGGTGGATGGTTTGTATGTGTAAACAGTATGGTTTTGGGATTGGTTGACACGTGGCAGCCGCGCGGGTCGAAGAGCGAGGCGAACGCGAGGCGTCGGTCGGGTCGCGCGCGGAAGAGCGGGCGAGGAGCGGGTCCGGCGATGGGTGTTTTGTTCTCGTTTACGCGCGTCGATGCGCTCGGTGAGTGGTTTACTGACGAAGAATGACTTTTTTTTCGCGCGCGCGTCGGCGGGAACGTAGGGAAAGAGCGACAAGGCTTCGAAAAAGGCGACGACGTCGCAGTACCGAGGGGTGAGACAGAGACCGTGGGGGAGCTGGGCGGCGGAGATTCGGGACCCGAATCGCGGAGCGAGGCTTTGGCTCGGAACGTTTGATACGGCGGAGGAAGCGGCGCGGGCGTACGATGCGGCGGCGAGACATATACGGGGACCGAACGCAAAGACAAACTTTCAACTGGCGCCCGGAGAGGAGCCGCCGCCGTTTGTGCTGCCGGAACCGCCGAGCGGCGGACGCGGCGGTGGTGGTGGAGGAGGAGGCGGTGGACGCGGTCGAGGCGGTGACGGTGGGTTGCCGTCGACGGCGCACGCGGGCGTCGGGTCGTCCAAGGGTCCGAATGTGCCCAAAAAGCAAAAACCAGGCGGAAAAGTGCCCAGCACCATTTTTGGCTTTGGCGCCGGGTCGCCGGCGCAAGGTGGAACGCCAAAACGCGGTTCCATAGGTTTTGGGAGCGGGAACGATCTCTCTGCCCTCGTGAACGCCAACTTGGCGCTCGCGAACCAGAACCTCGCGATGAGCGGCTCTGCTCGCAAAGAACCAGAGAATGGTTTCATCAAGCTCTTCGCCAACGGAGGCGCCGACGGGACGCCTTCGAGTACCGGTGGATCTCCGTTGATCATGCCCGACTCGATCGAGTTGGGGGATGGATTGCAAGGCATGAGTAGCGAAATCCCGGTGATCCACGGTAAGCGAGATCGAGGGCCGAGCAGTGCGTTCTTTGGAACTTCTTTCGGCGTCGCCGGCTCTTTTGGCTCGATGTTTCCTCCGGATATGGGATTGGGATCCACGCCCGATGGAGAGGGCATGAATTTTTACGGTGAGTTTGGTATGTCACCGAACGATCGATCAGCACACGGTGGATCGGATTTCGTGGTGGGAAGTCTGGGGACGCTCGCAGATTTGCACGACGCGCTACCCGCCGTGGGGTCGCTCGACCTCGGCAGCCCGATCGATTTGGACAGCATCATGAATTCTTTACCGAGAAATAGCGCCGGCAAGTCCCAACCGATGACGTCTATACTCGGTAAACCAAAGAAGCAGGAGGAAGTCTCTCCTTTAGGTCGCGCTTCAACGCGGAAATCGCGTTCTAAGAGCGCCATCGATGCAATGGCCGTGTTCAAGTAGGCAAGTTGACTCAGTTTCTTCAGCACTTTAACTGTACATTGTCAAGACGTGGTTGATTGACGACGGCAGAGTCGGATTCGATCAATCATATAAGTACCATTTTTTGTAAAGTATATTCGTACACTTCATATCAAAAGAAGTTCCATGATTAAATGATTTCAATTAAAACACTGACATGGCTCTCTAAAGCGCCGCGAGAGGTCTCTTTTGCCCTCCCGGTCGCTTCGGCTAAAAAAAAGCAGTTTTGTTTTGTTTTTTTTCTCTGGCTATGTGTACGCCACGACCCGTTCGCAGACGCTGAAGCGTACCGTCTTCAAACGTTCGAGCGCCACCCAATGTGGAAGAAAGCGCGCGTGCGATCCTTAGATCTTGAAGGAACCGCCTTCGGCGATGTTCAAGCCACCCTTCGGCTTGTATTGGCCGCTCTTGAGGTCGTCCTCGTAACCCGCGCCGATGACGGAGGAGTCACGCACAGACTTTTCGAGCAACCAGTCGAGGAAGCCCTTCTTCTCACCAGCCTACGCGACGAACGAGGAAAGAAAGAATCGCAGCGTTTCCGTCAGTGTCTTCTTCAGTCAGTTTAGTTTCCCCGGCGCGCGCGCCCTCGTCCTACATAAAAAAAACCGCATCCATCCAACCCTCATCCAATGTGTTTATCTTTCCACAAACTTTGACGAGTAATGAATCGTCAAAATCCGACAGGCACGGTAACAAAATCCATCCCATCCATCCTCGTCAGGCGGGCTCGATCGGTCGAACGATCCGATCCATCGAGCGATCGGTTCGACGCTCTCCCGTCGACCCCGGGGCGCGGACGACGTCGAACGCGTCGCCGCATCCTCCCGTCCTCCCCGCGTTCCTCCTCGTCCGCGCGTCGTCGGCGTCCGCGCCGAGTCGTCACGGACCGAGACCGATCGACGTCGGCGACGACCCGATCCTCTCCCGGTTCGCCACACCGACGGACGGCATCGAATCGCGCGCGCGCGCCGTCTCCGTGAAAACACGCACCTTGCCCGCCGGCTTCTTGGCGGCAACCTTTCTGGTACCGGTGCGCGGGGTGTTCGCGGCGGCGACGATGACTCGGGTGGTGCTCACGGCAAGCATGGTTCGCGTGGGTCGTGTTCGCGGGGTTCGTAAGTGTCGCTCGCCTCGCCCGTTCGCGTCGTCCCCGCGCCCTTCGCCGGGACCGCGGTTCACTGATTGATGGGGGAAATCTGTGTTTAAAGAGGGCGTGACTTCGCAGCGTGACACGCACGTGATGAGTTTATTTATATGGATTCATAATTAAATTAAATACGATCGTGTGGGTCGGATCATTTGGTCATAAATCTCCATCCGTCCGAATTCTTCCGGCTCGACCCCGACGAGGACGACCGCGCCCGTCGCGGCTTCCCTCTCTCTCGCACGCGAAACAAGCAAGCATGGTGCGTGGGCGGAAGCGAACACCGTGAACGCGACGGGACGCGACGCGCTCGAAACGAACGCGATGGAAAGGAAGAGAAGAGACTGACGAACGATGCGTGATTTTATCCGGTACACAGGGTCGCGTTCGCACGAAGACGGTCAAGAAGGTACGCACGGATTCACGACGCGAAGCGAAACGAGGCGGAAAAACCCTAAGCGTGTGGGATCGAGGAAGGATCTCGGACGCCGGGTAGCGACGACGCGCGATGCGACGGGGGCGATGAGCTGCTTGAGAGATGCGTGATGACTGACGCGAATGTGTTCTTTCGAATTTCCTCCACCACGCGCAGGCCTCTCGCCAAATCATCGAGAAGTACTACTCTCGTCTCACACTCGACTTTGCGACGAACAAGCGCATCGCGGATGACATCGCCATCATCCCGTCCAAGCGCTTGCGCAACAAGATTGCTGGTTTCACCACGGTACGTTTGGATGATGAGAATGTTTTCGCGGACGATGCGGGCGCGACGGAAAGGATCGTCGAACGTCGCGCGGAAGCGCTCGGAGTTTGGATCTTTGGGTTTGGGAAGCCAGTAGGGTCTCACGAGGGTGGCGGGCCGCGCACGCGCGTTTGGGTTTGGAACCTCTCGACTAACGATTTCGTTTGTTTTTTCACCCGTCACAGCACTTGATGAAGCGTATCCAACGTGGCCCGGTGCGCGGTATCTCTCTCAAGCTCCAAGAGGAGGAGCGTGAGCGCCGTATGGATTTCGTGCCGGAGAAGTCTGCGCTCGACGTCGACGCCATTGAAGTTGACCGCGACACCATGGACATGTTGAAGTCCATGAACATGGGTCAGCTTCCGGGCGTCACCGTCTCTAGCCGTACCGGTTACAAGGGTGGTCGCCGTGACCGCTAAACGACACGTTAGGTGATGAATAGCGGCGAGTAAAGGGGAAACTTTGTGATTCTGAATAGAAGGATATCTTTACAAATACTCGTGTTTGCCTATTGACCCGTTTAATGAATTTCTCGCTCGCATGCCTCGCAAAATATCCTGTCGCTCCACGCCCGTTCGCTCGACCGGCGCGGGTACTTCTTCTACGGCGCGTTCGGCGCTTCTTTCCGGACTCGCCGCCGGCGTTTCAATCACGACGGTATCGTCATCATCAGCGCGAGACATGTCCAGTTGAATGGGCGCCATATCGTTCTCCTTGTTTTCTGTCACGCTAGAACTCACTCGTTTCGGTTTGCGCAGCTCCAACTGTGAGTTTCTCTTTACGGTGAAGGAGTGTGACTTTCCGAGCGGTTGGACCGCGGGGAGGCCGGTTTGCGATTTCGCCACGGTTTTCGCCGCGTACTCCCTCGCGCTTTGCAGCTCGATCAAATTTTGAACCTCTGTGACAATGTCTTCGAAAGTCGGTCGCATTTTTGGATCTTGATCCCATGCTTTCCGCATCAAATCTCTATATAGATTTGCTTCGGGATACTGCGGGCCAAATGACGTCGTTTCATCCGGTCGCTCGCCTTCGTCCACCGCGCTGAGGATTTGATAGACGTTCAGTTCTTTGAACGGAGTCTTGAGACTTTGAATTTCCCAGAGAACGATTCCATAAGAGTACACATCCGAAGCCTTGCTGTGTTTACCGTCTTTTAAAACCTCGGGAGCCATCCAACGAGGCGAGTGAAGCGAACACGAACCGTCGCGCTCGCCTGAGCCAACGATTTCGTCGTGCACGCGCGAGAGGCCGAAATCACCAACCTTGACGCGATAATATCGGTCCACCATCAAGTTTGCACTCTTCAGATCGCGATGCAAAACTGGAACGTCGTGAAGATAGAGCATTCCAGCCGCAGCTCCCAGAGCCATTTGTAAGCGGACTTTCCATAAAAGTTGCGGCGCTCCGGGTTTCATGTGACGTTGCAACACTGAGAAGAGCGAACCTCTCGTACAGAATTCTACCACAATCGCTGGGGTCGAGCGGACGACTCCTAAAAGGAGTACGATGTTTGGATGTCTCAGCTGTGTCATGATACTCACTTCTTTCTCCAGCTCATCCATGGAACGAACAAACTCTTTGGAACTTTGACTGACGTCAATGTCCTTCATGCTCATAAACTTGACGGCGACATCAATGTGGTTCCACGAGGCTCGGTAGACTTGACCGAACGATCCTTCTCCAATCTTGGCTAGATTTTTCAAGTGTTCGTAAGGTATCGTCGACGTCGTTAAAAGCGCCGCTGGCTCGGGTGTTCGTTTCGCGGGCATAAACTTTCCCTCGCCTGGAGATCCAATCTCCCCGACGTCGCTTCTTCTCGTCTTCCCGAGCGCTGGTTGACGCACTTTTCCAAGCACCGCTTCCAACTGCGTCAAGGGCCAATACATGATGCTTCCGAAACGACCAACGGTAACTACACCGATCGATCCGCCACCGTCCACATGCGTCAAGCCCACGAGACCGCTTCCGTGAGCGATGAGCTTGCTCGATCGAAATTCAATCGAAAAGTGTTCCGAATCTTCAGAGTTTGCGAGCGTATCGGCGTGCAGAGACGCCTCGTGGAGATCGTGCGCCCCAGGAAGAGGCCATAACGTGAGTTGGCCGTTCGCGTGCCCTATTATGAGCACGCGTTCAACAGCAACCGCGCCGACGACGTTCTTGCCAAAGTATTGCGAAAACGGAGAATACGACCACTCCTCCACCGCTTTGAAGCCATTCGTAATGTTCAATATGCGATGACCAGCGGCGACGGCACATTGACCGCCGCCCCATATCTGCACCGCCCCCGTGTCGTGCACGCTTACTATCAGATCCGACACCATGGGGTGCCTCATGAGTGCCACGATGTAGCCGAGATCTTCTAGACTCTCCACGCGCGAGCACTCTCCGGATTCGAGGTGCCAAATTTCGAGCGCGAGCTCGCGCTTGCAAGCCACAAACACGCTGTCGTTTGACAGTAAAATACAATTGACCGCTTTGCTTTTTTTCCGCGCGATACCGTTAGCGTAACTCGGGCGATCGCTGGCGTCCGTGCCGACGATTTCTCGCAAAACCTTCAACGCCCTCGCGTTCGCCCCAGGTATCGAAGGCGCATGCGCCTCCACCTCAAACATCGACCCGTCCTCGCATCCGACCCATGCCCGGTCCCGATCGAGCGCCTCGATAGCCGTCACCGGTTCACCCCGTCGCACGTACGTATCACTCGTCAACGAACCTAAGTCGCTATCCCAAGTCATCACCCGTCCATCTCTCGTGCCTGTCCAGAGCACGGAGGATCCGTACGGGGCGCTCTTCATCGACACCACGGGCGTCGACCCGAGAGACACTCGTCCCGCGACGTCTGCGCCGCCGACACTGCTGCCGACGCACAAGAGCCCACTGCTTCCGCCGACGCTCGATTCCGACACCCCGGGCATTCCATCAATCTGTCGCTGCCCTTGCAAAAACAAATCGTACGCGCTCAACCTGGGAAACGCCCCGCCCGTCGACCACCACAGCTCTGAACGGTCGGACCCCGCGGCGCACATGGCCAACACGCCTGATCCAAGAATCGTATCGATCGTCTGCCCAAAACCCCCACGAAGCAACCTTCGCCTCGTATCCCCGATTCCACCCCCCAGGGTCACTCCGAGCCGTCCAGACGCCCCAGTCAAGTTCCACAACTGTCGTTCGAGCACCTCCAAGTCGTATCGCGTCTCTTCAAATTTTTTATTCGTCTTCCACGAAACCGCCGACCTCACCAGCTTTTGCGCCGTCGTGTACGTCCCGTACACCTCCGCCAACGCCGTCGCCAACTGTAACCGCCCTTGCACGCTCACCGCGTATCTCCTCGCCTGCCTCGCCCCGGATTCATCCAACATTCCGTACACCCCCTTCGCCTCTTCGAGCGCCAACATCGTCGCCTGCGCCTGCCCGTACAACTGCCAGCACTTTTCCCGGTGCGACACCGCCGCCCGCGTCGACGCCTCGAGCGCTCGCGCCCACTCTTCGCACCGTTCAAACGCCGTCAGTGCGTTCGCCGTCGACGCCGTGGACGCGGACGCCCGTCGCCGGGACGCGTCGGCATCGTCAGCGTCGACGACATCAGCCGCGCGCACCAGCTCCACGCCGGGCGTCGTCCTCGTCGACATTACCACCGCCACGCGCGCCGCGACGGCCTCCACGACGACGAGAAGAGGCGCGGGAACCTCTCCGAGGGGTCGTTCCGCCCTTAGACGGAGCCGAGACCGAGACCGAGACCGAGCGCGCGCGCGCGGGGCACTCCCGCGCGCGCGTCCGCGACCGACCGACGCCGAAAGCCTCGACACTCGTACTGTATACACAAATAAC
>Ga0181580_10005386_pt1 | contig 10398 bp, 10 predicted proteins | sample 071ome_23_FD_132413 | JGI IMG/M metagenome (GOLD analysis project Ga0181580, IMG submission 132413) | Coastal salt marsh microbial communities from the Groves Creek Marsh, Skidaway Island, Georgia - 071403BT metaG (megahit assembly) | ecosystem: Environmental > Aquatic > Marine > Intertidal...
AAAGAGAAACAACAGCATCAAATATTCTTGGAGCCAGAAGGATTAAAGGACAATACTATTTACCCAAATGGTATATCTACATCACTTCCAGAGGAAGTGCAGCTTCAAATACTAAGTAAAATCAAAGGTTTAGAGCAAGTTAAGATGAAAAGGGCAGGGTATGCAATTGAGTATGATTATGTGGACCCTAGAGAGTTAAAAGTTACCTTAGAGACTAAAAAAATTGAGTCTTTATTTCTAGCCGGACAAATTAATGGAACAACAGGTTACGAGGAGGCTGCAGCACAAGGTTTAATAGCTGGTATTAATGCTGCTTTAAAAGTTCAAAACAAAAATGAATTTTTTCTAAGTAGAAGCAACTCATACATTGGTGTCATGATCGATGATTTAATTACTAAAGGTGTTAGTGAACCCTATAGAATGTTTACCTCTAGAGCTGAGTACAGATTAAGTTTAAGAGCGGATAATGCTGATCAAAGATTAACAATATTAGGTATAGATTTAAACTTAATTTCTAAAAGTAGAAAAAGAATTTATTTAGAAAAAGAAAAAAAATTACAAAGTATAAAAGATTCCTTAGAAAATAATTTTATTACTCCAAATAAAGCAAAAGACTACTCAATTAAAATTGCCATGGATGGAGTTAAAAGATCTTGTATGGATGTGATTGGTCAGCGAAATGTTCAACTTTCCAAACTAAGAGAGATTTTTCCTTCGATTCCTTCTTTTGATGCCTCTCTAGATAAACAGGTTGAAATCGATGCGCACTATGCAGGATATCTTTCTAGGCAAGATAAAGACATTAAAGCTTTTAATAAGGATGAGGCACTAGTTATACCTGAGAATTTTAATTACGATATCTTAAGTGGCCTCTCAAACGAGGTGAAGAGTAAGTTAAACCATATTCGACCTAAAACACTCGGACAAGCTCTTCGTATAGACGGCATCACCCCTTCAGCTGTGGTCATTATCCTCTCGAACATTAAGAAAAGACGTGCTAAACAGTCAGCTTGATGTCTAGAGCTGAAATTGAAAAAATCTTAAAAAAAAACTACAATTTTTCAACCGATAAAATAACCCAAATTGAAAATTTTGTTAATTTGCTCCTTAATTTTAATAATAAATATAATTTAATCAGCAAAAAAACGGAGTCAGATATTTGGAAAAGGCATATACTTGATAGTGCTCAGATTATAAAGCTAATAAATTTTAAAAAGTCCGGTGTTTTATCAGATTTAGGAACTGGTGCAGGTTTTCCGGGAATTATTTTATCAATATATAACGATAATCCTTTATTTCACGTGAAACTTTATGAGAAATCTCCAGTAAAAAGATCCTTTTTAAAAAATTTAATGTCAGAAATCAATAAATTTGAGCTTTTTGGAAATGTGCATGAACACACTAAGTTGAACTCTGACTACATTGTTTGCAGAGCTTTTAAGAAGCTTTCCCCAATATTTAAGATTTCACGTGAAATATTTAATAATCCACACAAATTAATAGTATTAAAGGGTAAAAATGCTGAAAAAGAGCTTAAAACTGTTTCAAACATTAAGGATTATAGGTATAAAATCGTATCAAGCGTAACAGATATTGATTCGAAAATAATAGTTGCAGAAAAAAAATGAAAAATAAAATTATATCAGTAATAAATCAAAAAGGGGGAGTAGGGAAAACAACCACTGTAGTAAACCTTGCAGCTTCACTGTCCATTTTGGGTCAAAAGACTTTAGTCATAGACTTAGACCCTCAAGGCAACGCAACAACTGGATTAGGCAAATCAAATACAAACAATGAAAAAAATATTTACAATCTTTTGATAGGAAAACTAAATTTAACTGAGGTTATAGAAGCGACCAATATACAAAATTTAGAATTAATTAGCTCTACGGTAAATTTATCAGGTCTTGAAGTTGAAACAGCTACTAATGAAGGTAGAGCTTTCACGCTTAAAAAAATATTTGATGAAAATAAAAATATTTTAAATAAATATGATTATGTATTTATTGATTGCCCTCCATCATTAAGTTTACTCACTGTTATAGCTTTGGTTGGATCAGACGAATTACTAGTTCCATTACAAACAGAATTTTTTGCATTAGAAGGCATCACTCAACTTATTAAAACAATAGACAGAGTGAAAGAAAATTTAAATCCTCAATTATCGGTAAGAGGTATTCTTTTAACTATGTTTGATAAAAGAAACAAACTCTCTGGTGAAGTTGATGCCGAAGCAAGAAATCATTTTAAATCTAAAGTCTATAACACGGTAATTCCTAGAAACGTAAGGCTCTCAGAAGCACCATCTCATGGTTTACCTTGCGTTATTTACGATAAAACATGTGTAGGAAGTAAGGCGTATTTTGATCTAGCCAATGAATTTTTATCTAATAAGGAAAGCGTTTCAGCTGCATGAGTAAATTAAAAAAGAAAGGATTAGGTCGAGGATTATCCGCTTTATTCGGTGATGAAAAATTTGAACCAAAAGAAAAAATTAATCTAACATCAAACACTAAAGCCCTTATTGGCGATTTAACAAGAAACCCTTACCAACCAAGACATATTTTTAATGAAGAAAAACTTGAAGAACTAGCTAATTCTATAAAGAAAAATGGAGTAATTCAGCCTATAGCAGTTAGACCTGTCAAATCTGGTGAAGGTAAATATCAAATAGTTGCCGGAGAAAGAAGATGGTTAGCAGCTCAAAAAGCAGGATTACATGAAATACCAATCGTTATCTTAGATCTTGACGATAATGAAAGTCTTGAAGTTGCTATTGTAGAAAATATTCAACGTGACGATTTAAATCCAATTGAAGAGGCAAAAGCTTATGAAAGATTAAATAAAGAATTTAATTACGATCATGAAAAAATTGCCAGGTTCATGTCTAAAAGCAGAAGTCATGTAAGCAATACTTTAAGACTATTAACTTTACCCTCTGATGTGAGAGCAATGATTGAAGAAGGGTTAATTACAGCAGGACAAGCGAAGCCCTTAGTTGGTGTAGCAAACGCAACAAATATTGCAGAACAAATAGTTTCAAAAAAACTTAGTGCTAGAAGTGTTGAAAGTTTAGTAAGAACAAATAAAGGTCTACAAAAAACAGGTCAGATTAGAGTTGATGCAAATGTATTAGAAGAGCAGAGACAAATGGAAGAAAATTTAGGTATGAAAGTTGATATAATTAATAAGAAAAATAACTCAGGAAGATTAACAATTAGCTACAAAAATTTAGAACAGTTTGAACTTATTTCAAAGTTACTTAAGCGGCGTTAGCTAGGTTACAAATATCAATTATTAATTTTTTAAAAATTATCTTCTTATCAAAGTAAGATTTAGACTTTACACAAACTTCAGTTGAGTAAGTTATATCAAGGGCTTTAAGTATTTTTTTTGAATTCCATTTTTTTGCTTGGTATATAAAATCTTTTTTTTCTTTCCAAAAAATTGGTGGTTTCATTTTCTCTACAAGTTGATTAACATCCCCTACATTTTGATCGCTAATTTTTTTAAGATTTGTTAGCCTATAATTAATCATAGAAATATAGAAAATAATTTTTTCATTTTCAATAAAGCTGGTATTTAGTAATTTATTAGTATGTCTGTTGTCTCCATTTAAAGAAGTATCACGTAATAAACTAAAATCTTCATCTTCCCTAAAATTTAATAATTTAATTAAATCATTTAAAATAATAGTCTTATTTTTAAAAAAACTTTTTATCTTTACAATTTCATTATTTACTTTTGCCCTATCATTGCTACATGCATCTACTATAATATTTATTATTTGAGGTGTAGTATTTGTAAAATCTTTGAGATAATTTGCTACTATTCTTTTTATATTGTTTGAATCATCTTTATAACAAGGTACTAAATCCAAGTTATTTTCATTCTCAAAATATTTTCTTAATTTAGATTTTTTTTCTAATGATCCTCCAAAGAGATATAAATTATTGCTATCAATTTGCGGCTTAATGTCTACGATAGTAGTTAAAATTTTATCACTTACATTTGTTATTATAAATATTTTTTCTTCTTCAAATAATGAAATATTGTAAATTTCTTCTAATAACTTTGATTTATTAGTTATAACTTCTTCCTGTGTGTATCTGATTATTCGCTTTTTTGAATATTTGTTAATTATTTTATTTTTAAGATCATCTAATAGACCAAGATTTTCTCCATAAAATAAAACAATATTATTTTTTAAATTATTAATATTATCTTCAATGAGAAAGCTCTTATAAATCATTTAATTTACTAATAAGCTTATTGTAAATTTCATCTGAAATGTCATCTGTTAATAGTTCAATTAATTTTTTTTCGTTATTTAAAGTTTGTGAATATTTATCTCTTGCCAAATAGTCTCCATTTTTTGAAACATTAAAAACCAATCTTTTCTCATCCTCGGGAATTAAAGCTTCTGCTTTAACGTTAATTTTCAAGGAATATTTTGTTATTTCATTTCTAATATTTCTTTCTTTGATAATTCTTTGTTTAGAAGTGTTTAAGACCAAATTTATTGATTTAGCATTTATATCGCTGTTGTTTATTAATAATTTATTTTTTAACTTATAATTAATTCTTTTTTCTCCAATAGTTTCAATATTTATAACTTTGTAATTTGTTAATTTAGAGTGATCTACAATTTTAAAACCACATGATGTTATGATAAGTATGAGAAAAATTGATAATTTTTTTTTCATATTATTTGATAATATAATTTATAATCTTATTTTTTATATATATGGAGCGTAAAATATTCTTATCTTCCAGATATTTTCTAGTTTTTTTATTTTTTTTTGCTATCTCAGTTATTTTCAATTCATCCATATTTTGAGCTATTGAAATTACATCTCTTGTTTTACCGTTAATTTGAATAGCCAATTTTATTTCTTTAATTTCTTTACTTTTTATCGTCTCCGGCCATCTAACCTCACCCATTATTTCAAGTTTCTCTAAACATTCATAGGCTAAATAGGGCGTGAAAGGTATGAGTAATTTGATTATTTTAGAAATTTCATCTACTAAAATATTTTTTGGTATTGGTTTATTTAAATAATTTTTCATTATTTTGTAAACCTCATAAAAATTTGCAATGCACACATTAAATCTAAAATTTTCAATTAAATTCGTTATTTTAATCAAATAATCATTTAGCTCAGTTTTAAATTTATTTATAACTTTTTCATCAACATTGTTATTTTTTTCTTTTAAAGATGATAATTCAAAAACTAAATTCCATATTTTTTGTAAAAATTTATTTGCAGACACAACACCATTATCAGACCATAATATATCTTTTTCAGGTGGACTGTCAGACAATATAAACCATCTGACGGAGTCAGCTCCATATGTTTTAATCATTGTTTCAGGATCAACAGTATTTTTCTTTGATTTAGACATTGACTCAGGGGGTCCAATTTTAACTTTGCTATTATCACTGAGTTTAATCGCTTCTTTACTATTAATTTTTTTAATTTCATCTGGATATAACCAATTGTTATTTTTATCCCGATAAGATTCATGACAAACCATTCCTTGAGTGAATAAACTTTTAAAAGGCTCATTAATGCTAAATTTATTGTTTAATTTTTTTATACCTTTTGTAAAAAAACGAGAATATAGTAAATGTAATATTGCATGCTCTATACCGCCAATGTACTGATCAACAGGCATCCAATAATTTATTTTTTCGTTATCAAAAGGAGAAGACGAGTGTTTTGGTGAACAAAATCTCAAAAAATACCATGAAGAGTCAACAAAAGTGTCAAGTGTATCTGTTTCTCTTATGGCCTTTTTACCGGAGGGTTTGTGAATCGTATATTTCCATGTTGGATGATTTTGCAGAGGATTTCCATCATCAGATAAATTAACATCATCCGGTAATGTGATGGGAAGTTCGCTTTTATCAACGGGAACAACTGAACCATCCTCAAGGTAGATCATTGGAATTGGACAACCCCAATATCTTTGTCTTGAAATTCCCCAATCCTTCAACCTAAATAATGTTTTAGATTTTCCAATTTTTTCTTTCTCAATTTTTTTTATTATCTTTATTTTAGCTTCACTTATTGTTAGATCATTTAGAAACTCAGAATTGATCATTTTTCCATCACCTGTGTAAGCTTCATTAACATTATTGTTTAAGTTAGATCTATTGGAAACGACTTGAATTACTTCAAGATTGTATTTTTTTGCAAAATCAAAATCTCTTTGATCATGAGCGGGGCAACCAAAAATTGCTCCATTACCATAATCCATCAAAACAAAATTAGCGAAGTAGACAGGTATTTTTTTTCCAGAAATAAATGGGTGTAACGCGAATGTGTTAGTATTAAATCCTATTTTTTCAGCGTTAGCAATTGCCTCTTCTGTCGTGCCTGTTTTATCACAATTAATTTTAAATTTTTGAAATAATTTGTCATTTTCAAAATTCTTGCTGAAGGGATGATCAGGAGATAAAGCAATAAACGTTGCTCCAAAAATTGTATCAGGTCGTGTTGTATAAATTAAAATATTTTGTTGCAAAAATTTTTTACTATCAAGTTTAAAATTAATTTCGCAACCTAAAGATTTTCCGATCCAATTCTTCTGCATTAATTTTACTTTTTCTGGCCAGCCCTTTAAAGTTTTAAGGTCTAGTAGTAAATCATCAGCCATATTTGTAATATTAAAAAACCATTGATGAAGTTTTTTTCTTTCAACAATAGCATTAGACCTCCAACCTCTGCCATTAATGACTTGTTCGTTAGCTAATACAGTGTTTTCGACTGGATCCCAATTTACATAAGTTTCTTTTCTTGAAACTAAGCCATGATTGTAAAAATCAATAAAAAGTTCTTGTTGATGCTTATAATAATCCTTATCACATGTTGAAATTTCTAGATCCCAGTCTATTGAGAGACCCAAGGACTGGAGTTGATTTTTCATATATTTTATATTTTCATCAGTCCACTTTTTTGGGTGCGAACCATTTTGCTTTGATGCATTCTCTGCTGGAAGTCCAAAAGCATCCCATCCCATCGGATGTAATACGTTAAAACCTTTTAAAAATTTGAATCGAGCTATTACATCACCTATTGTATAATTTCTAACGTGGCCCATGTGAATTTTACCTGACGGGTATGGAAACATTTCCAAACAGTAGAATTTCTTTCCATTTTTATTGTAAAGTTTTTGATTAAGAAGTTTTTTTTTCCACTTCGCCTCTATTAATTGGAAATTGATTCTTTCCATTAGTTATTTTTTTTTTTCTTTAGCGGCCTTTTCTAAAAGACTAGCTTCTCGTAAAATTACTGAGTTTAACTCGTTACTAATTTTAGATTGATTTACAAGAGTAGTGGAACAGTTTGAATTTGTGACACATTTTTTTTTATGAACTATTATTTTTAAGCTATCTGCCCTAATTTCATTTGATAAAAATCTAACTGTAATCTTAATTGCCTCATTGTCATTGCTTTTACCAGAGTACCAATCTGTAATGATTGTTCCTCCTGAATAATCAACTGTAGTAAGAGGCAAAAAATCTAAAGACTCTAACGTGGCACGCCACATAGGATTTGAGGAGCTAAATTCAAAGTTTCCACCTCGTTGATTTTTTATTAACGCACCAAGACCTACACCTCTTCCTTCATCGACATTTTTTCTTGCTTTAGCCTTAGCTGTATCAGGCATTTGCCTTTGATCGACTTTTTCATATAATCCGCATGAAAAAGTTAAAAAAATAATAGATAAGATAGTTAAAAGACTTTTTAGATGTTTCATTTGATTTATTATCATTATTAAACTCATTAGTTTAACATTTTATTCAAATAAAGGCGTTTTGTGTGATATTTATGCCACATATAGATAAAAAAGCAATGTAAATGGGGGTTTTTACTAAAAAATTGAGTTTAATTTGATATTTATATTCCGTTGTTAAATTTAACAATTCAAAACAAACAAAGGAAAAACAATGAGAAAAATAACTAAAATGTTAGCAGTTATTGCTTCATCATTATTAGTGTCTGTAGCTTCTTTTGCAGGTGAACTTGCAGTTTCTGGTTCAGCAAATGCTTCATACGTTATCAATGGTGGTGGCGGTAACAACTTAGACAGAGGTCTAGGTATTTCTAACGAACTAATGTTTAAAGCATCTGGTGAGTTAGATAACGGTTACTCTTGGAACTACCACATGGAATTAGATCCAAATGATGGTGGAACAACAGATAACGATGACACTGCATTAACAATCAATACAAATGGTATGGGTACTGTAGGTATCTTTGATTCAGAAGGTGGTTTATCTACTGAGTTAGGTTACGGTATCGGTGCATTAGGTGTTGGTATTGACTATGCAAATACTATGGGTGCAGCAAATACAAACGCAGCTCTTAACTGGGGTTACGATGTATCTTCTTACCCGAACGTACAATACCACTTACCGGCTGATATTTTACCATTCGGAATTGGTGCAAAAGTAGGTTACGCTCCAAATACATCTGATGGTGATTCAAACAGCTTCAAAAACTCTGGTGGAGCAAACACAGCAGGTGCAACTGGTGATGCTTTAATGCAATACCAAGTAACAGCTGCTCCAATCGATGGTTTAAAAATCGGTGCTGACTACGCTGCATTTGAAGGCGAGACAGGTATACAAGACCAAGAGCAATCTGGTGGTAACTACTACGCTCAATACGCAATTGGAAACGTAAAAGTTGGTTATATGAAAGGTTTCACTGAAAAAGGTAAATCAACATATGCTAATGGTGATGGTACATCATTTGACTCTTACGAATACGATGCAATGGGTCTAGAATTTGCAATTAACGACAATTTATCAGTATCTTACTCTTCAGAAGAGCATGAAGCAAAAGATAAAGGTACAATTGCTGTAGGTGCAACAACTAGAACTACTACTATTGTAACAATGGAAGCAGATACAATGCAAGTTGCTTACAATGTTGGTGGTGCTACTGTAGGTTTATTCCACATTGATACAGATAATTCTGATTTCACAGCGGGACAAACTGAAACAAAAACAGTTGCTTCTATCTCAATGGAGTTTTAATTATTTAATATAATTAAATACTTAAATTTAAAAAAGCCGGTTAATTATTTTAGCCGGCTTTTTTTTTATCTCAGACATTAAAGCTAATCCACTAGACTTAATCATATTTAAAGAGTTTAAATTATCTAAATTAATTCCACCTAGGGGGATCAGAACCTTGTGTATTCTACTAATATTATTGAATTTTATTACGCCTAAAAATGGAGATTTCATATCGTAACTAACAGTAAAGAGTTTGGAATATAAAATTGCATGACATCCTTGTAAAATCTTTATTTTAATTTCCTTTAAATTATGAGCAGAACCAATCATTTCAAACTTAGAATTTTTATGAGAAAGATATCTCAAGGAATTATTATGTGCAGAAATATATATACCATCCGCACGAACACTTATTGCAAGCCTGATATTATTAGCTATATAAAATTTAATACCTTTTAGTTTACAAGTTCGTGTGAACTTATATAAATCAACCATTTCTTCTTGTTTTTTAAGATTCCTATAAACAATACAGATTTTGTTACGCAGTTTTATGTTTTTTAAATCTATATCTTTGGTATTTTCTATTATTAGAAAATATTTATTCTTATGAGCAAACATGTGAACACAATAATAGAAAGATATGATAAAATAAAACTGATTATTGCTTCAAGTAATCCAGCTCAAAAAGTAAATATTATTGCTGTAAGCAAAACATTTCCTTTAGATCATATAGATCCTTTAATAAATCATGGTCATCAGCATTTTGGAGAAAATAAAGTTCAAGAAGCGATAGCCAAGTGGTCAGATATAAAGAGAGAAAATCAGGATATCAAACTTCATATGATCGGAAAGTTGCAAAGTAATAAAGCTAAGGATGCTGTTAAATTATTTGATTTTATTCATTCCTTGGATAGTCAAAAATTAGCAGATGCTCTTGCTAAGCATCAGTTGATTTTAAAAAAAAAACTAAGCTATTTTATCCAAGTAAATATAGGAAACGAAATACAAAAATCTGGCATTCCTGTAGCTGAGCTAGACTCATTTTATAATTATTGTAAGAATGATATTAATCTAAATGTTCTAGGTCTTATGGTTATCCCACCTAATGATAATAAATCTGAAAAATATTTTAAATCTTTGAATGAATTAAGTAAATCATTGGCTTTACAGGATCTTAGTATGGGCATGTCAGCTGACTATATGGAGGCTATTAAACATGGTGCCACGTATATAAGAGTCGGAAGCTCTATTTTTGGAGAGAGATTTTAACCATTGTATTTGGATTAATTGTTTTAATAAGTTCTATTAAACCTCGTTTTTTTATTGCGACGCACCCTGCAGTCTTTTTAAAGTTATTCTTTGCA
>Ga0181580_10005387_pt1 | contig 10397 bp, 10 predicted proteins | sample 071ome_23_FD_132413 | JGI IMG/M metagenome (GOLD analysis project Ga0181580, IMG submission 132413) | Coastal salt marsh microbial communities from the Groves Creek Marsh, Skidaway Island, Georgia - 071403BT metaG (megahit assembly) | ecosystem: Environmental > Aquatic > Marine > Intertidal...
CAACAACCCGAGAAAAATTAGATAAAAATATATTAATTTCAAATTATAATATAAAAAAAATGATTGATAATTTAACATAAAATAATAATGGATATTGAAAATATTGTTAAAACAATAGCACAAGATGAAACTATCAATTTTATGGAATATATTGAAAATAATTTAAATATTTTGCTAGATAATTATCCAATATTTATAGAAAATATTGATAAAATAACATTGTATAGAATATTAGAAAATGTAAAAATAGAATATAATATAATATTTAAACTTATTAAAAAAATTGATATTACACAATGTATAAAATTACTATACCACAATAATTATTTATATAATATTGAAGTATTATCAATTATTTTAATTAAATTATTAGATTATAAACCATTATTGAACTTATGTAGTTCTAACAATCCTTTTAATTTTATTAGAAATAATGATAGTCTAAAAGCTATAATAATTCAGTTAAAAAAAATATATATATTTGTATATAATGAAAATATTAAATGTAAATGTTTTGAATCAAAAATAAGTAAAGATGTTCTAATGTCATTACAAAGAAATTATTTTAACTTTAATGTTATTGTATTTTTAAATAATATTAAAAGCTTAATATTAACTTTAGAAACTATATATTCTTATTATAACGAATATTATAAAGCAGAAAAAGAATTTTGCGATTTAGATTGTAAAAATCAACTTGAGTATATGATGTATGAAGAAATATTCGATAATTTTGTTTTAGAATATAGAAAAAATATAAAACCTATTAATATTAATTATAAAATAGATGGAAATAATGGTGATATAAATAATATCTTAAGTTTCATATTTTAGGAATAATTTTATTAATTTTACCAGTAATATCATCTCTAATAAAATCATCCATATTTAATTCAATATAACCCTTATTAAAACCTTCAATTTGTTTAAGATCATTGATAACCTTATCTGTCCCAAAATATTCGTGTGTAATAACTTCATTTTCAGTAATATTGTGTCCTAAAGTGCAAGTAATACAATTATTAATAACAATAGTGTGATTATTATCTAAAACTAAATTATATACTGAATTATAATTTGTTTCTATATTACTAATATCTTTAGGAAATACCCATTCATTATTTAATTTTATAGGATGATAAGGTGTTATAAGTAATCCTTCAATATCAATAAGTTTAATATTATTACCATTAATTTTAATTACACATAATATTGTATTGATATTACCTTTACTATCAATAAGTTTATCACCTTTAATAATGTTATCTATTTGTTTAAAACAATTATTAATTGTTAAAACTTGCGAAGATGGATGAAAACAACCACCTTCTACATTATTAAACATTGTAGTAAATTGTTGTTTAGATATTTTAACTTCATTAACTTTATTAGAAGGTTTTGGTGGTGGCATATTAGTATATATATCATCAATTTTATCTTTCATATTTTGAAATAATTTACCACCATATTGTTGAATACTTTTATCTTTAAAGTTATTACATCTTTCTTGACTATGTGCATCTTTAAATGAGTTAATGTAATTTTTACCCCATTTTGAAAAATATTGTTCTTTAATTGCTAAACATATTTGATCTTTAAAATCTTGCATTAATTCATTATCAATATGACTATATTTGAACATATATGCATCAATTGCTTGTTTTGATTTTTGTTCTAGGGTTTCAACTAATTCTAAACGCATAATATTATATAATAAATCGTCATTAATTTGAACTTTATGAAAAGTATCAATAGAAAGTTCTTTATTATCATAAACAATCTTAATAGTAATATTATCTTCTTTTGTTTTAAAAACTAATGTTCTAGATTGACCATAATGAACAGTTGTAAGATCTGAATTATTTCCAATACAAGTAATATTATCTGTATTATAATAACATTTAAGATTATTGATAGCAATTGTATTAATATGTGCTAATGCGTGAATAAATATAGTTCCTACAAATCCAGAATCTGGAATAAATGAGAAATGACCATTACTAATTTTAGCAATATTAATAAGTAATTCAGTATCTAAAGAATAACCAAAACCAAATGTATATATATTAACTTTACTATCTATCATTTTACGTTTAAGACAATGTAGAATACCTTGCGGTGGAAGTAAATGCGAACTAGGCAAACCATCTGTTAAAAATAACAGAGATTGAATACGATTAGTATTGGTAAATTGTTGTAATCCAATATTTAATCCTGCCCAAATATTTGTAGCACCTTCAGTTTTTAAATTAGTAATAAGTGTTCTATTAATAGTATCACTTGTTGTTAGTGGTATTAAGACTCTTGCATCAGTTGAAAATACTACAACAGATATACGATCATTTGGTTTCATACTTTCAATAATAGTAATTAAAGCGTGTTTGGTAATATCTAAAATAGTATATCCAATATCAACACTTTTACCATCTTGTTCAACTAAAGCAGGTGAATCCATAGAACCTGAAATATCAATAACAGCTACTATATCAACAGGAGGATATGCAGGACCACCTTCAATGGTTTTAATATTAAGTTTAAAGTAATTATAATCATTAATAGTAGTTTTTTCACCAATAATACTTGAAATGATATTTTTTTCATATATATAATCTATTTTAGTAGTCTTAGCATCAATAGCGTCTTTTAAAGATCTATTTGGTTTTAAATGTGATAGATCTAAATAATTTCTTGTAATAGGTGATGATTTATTATTTATTAGCCATTTACAAATAGCATCATATTCATATGTATTACCTTCATTATCAATATAAGGATTAGTCATAACATTATGTGTTATAGGGCATATAAAACACTGTTCCATTTTACATAATTACTATTATGATATCATTTTTATATATTACATTTAAATGGTTGCAATTTTAACCAAATATACCCAAAATAGAACTACTAATATCTTTTTCTTCTGTTTCATTTAATGTAGAAATATCATCACTACATTTAAAAATTACAGGTTTGCTAGGTTGTAAAAATGTAAATATAGTTTCTAAAAGATATTTTAATTTACTATTTGATATAAAAATTGTTGTATCAATTAAAATAGATTCATTAATACTAACAGTATTTTCATTTCTAAAACATTTTACACATTCATAAACATTAGTAAAACCAATAAATCCTATTTGTGCAGTATCTAATTTAATTTTATATTTAATATTTTTATCAATTTTATTAGCATAAAAATCATTTATAGAATCAATGTAAGCTTTAATTTCTTCATCACTAGGATATTCTTTTTTAATTTTACATTTTAATGTAGCATAATCTTTATTCTTTTTTTTACTATAATATGCGATAGTAAAATCATCGTTTAATAAAATGTTTTTAAATTCATCCATTTGGTTATATAAACATTATAAGCTTTATATTATTATATAAATAATGAAAAAATTAGTAAATATACATAATAAAACAAAAGAAATTACAGAAGAATTATCACCTTTTAATAATACCAATATTATTTTAAATGAAAGTGATTTAAATATTTTTTTCAAAAATCATAATGTTGATTATCAATTTAAAAATATTAATTTATTTAGAAATGCTTTTGTTCATAAAAGTTATTGTTGTATGAAAAATACTAATTTTACTGATAGTAATATTAGTTGTCCTGAAGATTGCTTACCATTACAAGAAATGCCATATGAAAGATTAGAATTTTTAGGTGATTCAATATTAGGATATATAATAGCAAAATATATGTATATTAGATATCCTGATCAGCCTGAAGGATTTTTATCAAAAATGCGAACTAAAATCGTAAATGGTAAAATGTTAGGATTTTTAAGTGATAAAATAGGATTTAGTAAATTTGCAATAATATCAAAGCAAATAGAAGATATAAATGGTCGTAGTAATTATAAAATAATGGAAGATATATTTGAAGCATTTATAGGAGCATTATATATTGATAGTAATGATATTAATATTGTAGAACAATGGATAATTAATATTATTGAAAAATATATAGATTTTGTAGATTTAATTATGAAAAATACAAATTATAAAGATGCTTTAATATCTTATATGCAAAATAGATATCAAGATAATCCTAGATTTTTAGAAACTAATGTATCACATAATAGTCTATCATCTCAAAAAATATTTACATATATTGTAAAAGATCGTAATAATAATATATTAGGTAGTGCTACTGGTAATAATAAAAAGGAAGCTGAAAATAATTGTGCCCTTGAAGCATTAAAGTATTATGGACAAGAAATATAAGTTTTATAAATTGTGATATTAATAATAAATATTTTTCATATTTTGATATTGGTTTTAATTTTGTGCTTAAAATGAAAGTTTCATTAAAATATTTATATTCAATTTGACTTATTATACAATAATTGTTATTATAAATCCAAGAGATATATACTAATAATGCTAGAATAGTATTGTAAGGACTAAAAGGATAAAGAACATAAAATATAAATAAATAATGAAAGAAAAATATAATATATTTATACATTATTGTTTAACTTAAAAAATGAAAACATTATATTTTAATATACAAAATGGATTTAGCTTTACTGTTATTTGCCCATATTCAAATTTAAAAAGTAATTTTGAATTTGAATTATATTGATCTAGAACAATACTGCTACCTTCTTGTTAAGCTGTTGCAAAAAAATTTTATAAATCTAAATCTGTTAAATCTAAATCGTCAAAAGTTCCAACATCTAGTTTTTGTAGTTCTTGTTCTATTTGTTGTTCTTCTATGTTTTCATTTGCAATTTCAAGAAATTTATCTTTTACTTTTTTAATAAATTTTTTTATTTTTACAATAACCCTTACAGTTTTTTGAATTGATAGAGATTCAGTATCGCCAATAAATATAAAAGATATAGGGTCTTCGCCTAAATCAATCAAATCTTGAGGCATTCCAGTATATATATGTAATTGTTGTTGATATATGCTTTGCATTTGTGATACCAAATCAAATTGTAATTTTTTTGTACTCCTTATTGTAGAAACAGCTATGTCACTTGGTCCAGTAAGTATTTGAGGTACTAATAGTATTTCTTGTTCAAATGGATATTTACTTATAAATTCAAGAGGAACAGCCGAATAAATTGCTTCGGTGGAATTTTTTATTTTATAAACAACAATTGTTCTTGTACCTGTATCTTTATCTTTATTAGCATCTGCAAAATTCAATGCTGTTTCAAAATCTCGAGTTGCAGATTGTGAAATCGTAATTGGTAGTTCCATAAATTGTGTGTTAAACACTTTTTGAACTACTTCAGCTTTTGTTCCAAAATATACATTTATAGATTTATTATTATTTTCTGTAAAAAACTTTGTATTAATTTGATTACTAAAATATCTAGCTAAAAGACTTAATACACACATATATATTTTTCCTAAATTGATTGGATCTGAGGCTTTAATTTGATCGGCTTTAATTTGATCAAAATATATTTTATACAAATGATATTCGTCCCCATTATTCACACTGAAAAAATGTTCCATATAACTAATTAAGTTATTAGCATATAAAAGTTGAAAAAACTCATTAAGATCTCTATGTTCTGGATTAAGAGTTTTATATATTAATAAATTATAAATCCAATCATTTCCTTTATAAGTCCATAAATATAATAATAAAGCTAAATATATACAATTTTGTCCCTCTAATTCGTATTTTTTTATTTCTTCATTAAATTTTGTATATAAATCTGTGTAATTGCTACCAAAAATTTTAAATAAATCCATAAAATTTGGAACTATTCCATTAAAATGTTCTCTCCAATATTCAACATATAGTTTTTTATAAATTAAATCATTTGCTTTCAATTCTAAAATTTTTAATAATATTTTTACATTTTTTGATTGTTCTGTCTCTGATGTTCTTTGTGATAACTTTAAAAATAAAGTTTTTAATTTAGATTTATTTTTTACAGTTTTTTTTACTTTATTCCAGTAATTATTACTAGATTTAGATATACCCTTAGTATCAGAAGCTGAAGATACAGGTTTAGGTCTACCTATATCTTTAGCTCTAGCTTTTCTAGCTAAATCTATTAATCTTTTTTTTTCCTTCTCTTGTTTAATAGCTTCTATAAACATCTCACATAATAGTCTCTGTTTTAACTCCGTTTCTGGATTACCACCCTTAATTTCAGTATTTTTAAAAGAATAAAACAATAGATTAAATAATATAGATATTTTTTTATTAGATTCTCTAAGATTAACCTTTGTTTTATTATTTCCAAGTTTCGATAATAAATTAACATAGGTTTTATAACCTTTAGTCATATCAATTTTAACATCTAGTTTAAAATGTTTTGAAAACAATCCAAGTTTATTAACACACACTGTAGATAACCAATCTTTAAGATCTTTAATTTTATATTTTTTTTCAATTGTAAAAATGGATTTTAAAGTTTTAAAATCTTTAGTTTTTCTAATACCATTAAGTTGATCTAAAACAAATTGTATTGTTTTAGATTTTTTAATATTATCTAGATCCTTATCAGGTTTTAAATATTTTTTGCAATATTCTTGTATAATAATTATAATTAAATCTAATTTTAATATTGTATTAGAATACATTTATTATTATATTAACATAAAATGTCCATAATAAAAACGGAATAGCATAAATAATATTTGATTTATAATACAATATAATTGTAACTATAATAGCTAATAATAATGCGATTAAATTGAAATAATTATTATCAGTATTTTGTAATCCAGATGTTAAAAAAGGATAAGATAAACAATATAAAATAGTTAAAACAATAAACCACGAATAAACCGACGGGTATAATAAAAAATGAATATAGCCCAATAATCCTAAAATAATAATCCAAATAGATCCTATAATATATCCAGGTGGTAATTTACTATTTTTTTCATTATTATTATTCCATCCTTGCGTATAAATATAAAAGTTAAGAACAATAGCTAAAATAATAGGAACTAATATATGAATATACCACATTTAATATTTGTTATTATTTAATAAATGCCACCAAGTCTAATATTAGATTTGGATAATACAATTATTGGTAATATTACATATCAATTATTGGCACATACACTATGTAATAAAGTTAAAAAGAATTGTGGAATGGTTGCTAGTTGTTATAATGAAAAATCAGGTATAATTCGTCCATATTTTTGTAAGTTTATTTATACAATACGTGAAAAGTTTCCAGATATTAAGATCTATGTATATACTGCTAGTCAAAAAGATTGGGCTTTAAAAGAGATAAAATGGATAGAAAAATGTTGTAATTTAAAGTTTGATAGACCTATATTAACACGTGATGATTGTATTGAAATGGATAATTCTTATTATAAATCAATTCAAAAAATATCTAAACGTATTAAAACAATAGATAAAAATAATATTTTAATAATTGATAATAACGATGTATTCGTAGATTGTAAAGAAAGTTTTATAAAATGTCCAGATTATAATTATATATCTTTTGTTGATTTATGGAAAGTATTACCAAAAGCAATGTTAGATAAACAAGAGGTATTGATCTTTATGCAAAAATTAATAAAAGAAGGATATATAAATCCGTATAATGTTGATGCTATTGGTGAAAATATAGATCAATCTTTAAGATATTTAAATTGGTATCAAAAAAAATTAACTATTATAAATAAAATTAATAGAAAAAGTTATAGTGATAGTTTTTGGAAAACTTTAATTAAAATAGTATATAATACTAATAATTTTAAAGACATAAAAATGATATATAATATAGAATTTAAAACATAATGTATTATAACGATGACTATTTTGTAAAATATTATAATGATCCTGTATTTGCACAAAAACCACTTAGATTTTCAAAACACGCAATTCAACGTCAAAATGAAAGGATACCTAAAACACATATTGGCGAAAAAAATGTTAATATTATTAAAAATAACACTGTTGTTACAACAATTACTAAATCTAAAAAAGAGTATTCTATTCAAGATAAATTAAAGCAATATTTGTATCATAACAAAGTTGAATTTGATAAAGATCTAATTGGTAGAGTAATTGGTAAAAAAGGTAGTAATATTAAAACTGTAATTTATAAAGTAAAATGTTTAGTATATAATAGTAATTTTGATTATTATATTGATAGAACTATTAATAACAATAAATATTGTATTTATATTTTAGCAAATAATAAAGATATTTTAAATATTGCTACTAATGAATTGAATAGCAATATAGCGAATATTTGTAATACAAACAATAAAAAATGATATTGATATATTATATTAATTATAAAAATGGCACTAACAAATACTGAAATAGCTGATAATATTATTAATTTGCTTAATAAAGTTAAAGAAAATGAAGCTTTTAATGATACTATTGATAAAAAAGAACAATTTAAACTATTTAATAAAATTGTAAAAGCTGGTATTAAAGGACAAACTAAAATTAATATTAAAACTTTTAAGAAAGAACCAAATGAATATAATAAGTTTATTAAAGATATGATGCCTTCTGTAAAAAAAGAAAATCCTACTCTATCTAGTTCTGAAATATTTAAAATAATTGGTTCTCTATGGTCTAAAGATCATCCTAAAAAACCTAAAAAAACTGATAATACTAAAGAACCTAATACTGATAGTGATAATACTGATACTGATAATACTAAAGAACCTAAAAAAACTGATAATACTAAAGAACCTAATACTGATAGTGATAATACTGATACTGATAATACTAAAAAGTCAAAAAAAAAACAAACAAAAAAGAAATAAACTAATATATATAATAATAAATAGTATCCTATTTATTATTTAATAATACTTAAAGACAACATATTAAATAATATATATATAATGACAGATGATACTGATATAAAAAAAATATATCCATATTATGTTGAAAGAACTTCACATTATAAATCAATTTATGGTAATAATACAATTTTATTAATGCAAGTTGGTGCATTTTACGAAATATATTCAGATTGTGATAAAGATAATATTGATATCAAAGGTATATCTGAAATAACACAACTATCAATTGCTGGTAAAAAATCAAATTATTATATGGCAGGTTTTAAAATAGAACTATTATCAAAATATGTTAATATAATAACAGGGGCAGGATATACTTGTATTGTATATGAACAAATTGGCGAACAAACAACAGATGGTAGAGAAAAACGAAGATTACGTGAAATAATATCACCAGGAACAAATGTTAATAGTAAAGACGAAGTGTCTAATTTAATTATTTTTTATTTAGAAGATAATTCAATGGGATGTGTAGTCTTAAATGTGTTATCTAACAAATGTTTTATATTAGAAAGTCATTCAACATCGAATGATCGTAATAAAGCTTATAACGATATTTTAAGAATTATAACAATTCATAAACCGACTGAAGTGTTAATAACAAGTTTATCAGATACCTATGATCTTAATAAGATATACGAAATGTTTTCTCAATCAACAATAATTCATAATAAAATTGGTAAAATGAATAAAGAATATACAAAATTGGAATATCAAAAACAAGTTTTAATAAAAGCATATAATTATCAATCTATAGCAAATGTAATAGATTATTTAGATCTTAATTATTATCCAATTGCATTAATTGCTTTAATAAATGCAATTCAATTTGTATATGAACGTAATGCTAATATTATTAAAAATATTGAAAAACCTACATATATTGATAACGATGATACATTTAAATTGGATTATGATAGTGCTATACAATTAAATTACATTGATCACAAAGAAAACTCTGTTATTAAAATAATAAATAAATGTTATACGGCGATAGGAAGACGTGCTATGAATACTCGTTTAATATATCCAAAAACAACTGAGATTGCTTTAAACAAGTCATATGATGCAATAGAACAATATTTAGATACTGATATGACAGAACCTATAAATAATTTAAAACAAATATATGATATTGAAAGATTATATCGTAAAATAGTATCAATGAAAATATTACAATCAGAATGGTTTAATTTCGCAGTATCTATAAAATATGCTAAGAAACTATTAACTTTTTTTGACGAATCATTAGATGATTTAAATAAACTAGAACAATCATATTGTTGTTTAGATTTAGATAATTTAACAAATGATCTTTCACCATTTAAAAAAGGATATTGTAAAGAATTAGATGATTTAAATGAATCATATAATAACAATTTTAAACAATTAGAAGATATAGTACAATCAATATCAACAATTGGACAAAAAGATACAACACAATGTAAAATAGATATAACAAAGGATAATATAAATATTTTAATGACGAAAAGAAGGTATGAAACTGCTAAAAAACTTAATTCAACTGAAATGTCTAATTATACTACAGAAACAAAGTCAAAAGATAATTATCGTATTACTAGCAATACGATAAGAACTATAAC
>Ga0181580_10005389_pt1 | contig 10396 bp, 8 predicted proteins | sample 071ome_23_FD_132413 | JGI IMG/M metagenome (GOLD analysis project Ga0181580, IMG submission 132413) | Coastal salt marsh microbial communities from the Groves Creek Marsh, Skidaway Island, Georgia - 071403BT metaG (megahit assembly) | ecosystem: Environmental > Aquatic > Marine > Intertidal zone...
CCCCGGTAAAAAACCGGGGGAGCTCAGCATTAAAGAGTGCACCTGAGGGTACTTGTGATGACTTTACCATCCTGAACATTTCCTCTGACTTAGCTTTCCTTTTGCCTAACTACTCTCCTTAAATCGAATTATTGAAGGAGTTGCAGGACGATTTGGTTCATCTGGTTGGCCTGGGACACCATCGCGGCACCAGCCTGAAGAAGCACATTTTCCCGTGCCATTACAGAGGCTTCCTTAGCCATATCGGCGTCCATGATGCGACCATGGGCAGATTCTAGGTTGATCTGATTTTCCTCCAGCATGCTGGTTGCATAATCTAGGCGTGTGAGGGTACCTCCGTTAACGGCTCTGAAGTTTGCAATGGTTTGGATGTAATCGACAAAGTCTGCGACGCTAAAATCCCCCAGACTGTTTGATGTATCAAGCAAGTCTTTGTTGTTATCTGCATCGGCATCTATATGACCACCCCCTTTAGCAACATCAGAAAAGGCAGTAGTACTGTAATAGTCATCCATGGTGCCGTAAATTCCATCGCTACCGGGGTTCAAGCCACCATAGAAAAGATCGTCATTACTGTTGTAAATCTCATCTGCTCCAAGATCGGGATCAGTCCTTCTTTCAATACTGTTGGTGCGAACTAACCCACTATCAGGAACCCTATCAATGTACTCGAGGTTTTGGTTAGGCTTGTAATAAACACCATGTGCAAGATCAGAAGCACCGCCTGCACCCACGGTATCGACATGTAGTTGCAACTCAGTAACAGCTCCTTGTATCAGGAGTTGTTCAAAACTAGTTACACCTGATTGTCCGGAACCAGCCGTGAAGGTTTGGTCATTAGAATCAAGAGGTGAAGTATACACATAATGCTTACCCTGGTAATAGATATTGTCTCCCCTCTTGTAGTCCACATCGATTGTCTTACCAATCAGGGAACCAAAGTGAGTCTTAGTCCAATAATCCTCATTGTTTAGATCTTTATATTCATTGGTTTTGTCAGTCGCAAAATCCGAATCGGAGAGCGGGTCAGCCACAAGAGTCCAGTTTGCAGAACCGACTGGGTTATCGGAAGCAGAAATCGCAGCCTTTGCTTTATACCAGGCTCCGTTGGCTTGCACAAAGTCGTCTTGTGCATATTCGCCTCCAAGATAAGTGCCCTTCACCTTATTTGTCAGTGAGTAAACAACTTGGCTGTTATTGCTTCCGGCAATACTGACAACATTATCACCATATTTAAAAATTCCATTGTCACTCCACTCTTTCAAGCCCCAGTTACTGGTAGGTTCATAAATGTCACTACCATTCTGAACATAGGTTGGAGTGTACATATTACCCGAGTTACTTTCTAGGATTGTAGCGAAAATAGATACATCAACACCGTCGTAGGCTGCTGGGGAAACATGGTCGAAATTTGGCATGATATAACTCGATGTGGGTCTACCCGTGGCATCACCGGTTCGATCTTCTCCAATGAAAGAGAAGTATTTACCATCCCCCATGTATTTATCTAAAATTGTATTCAGGGTAATGTTTCTGGGGACATCAGATTCGGCCTTGAGGTAAATAAAACTATTTGCGTCGTTCCAGTGAGCTTGCACCTTCACGACATCACCCTCTAGGTAAGCAACAGCATCACCACTAGAGTTAAACTTTAAACTGTTGTGGTCATAATGAGAAGAATCTGGGTATGCTTCTGAGAAACCTTTACCGCTCTTATCAGCGATACGAATCCACTTTGAATTCGGGTCAGCAGTATCTTCAACCTTTGTACCAGCTACCACATCTTTGAGAGCCATGAAGTATCCTGCAGTTGCATCAGTTGGTCCTCTTCTAAAGACTACTTCACCTTTATTGTAGTCCCTAGTCGAGAAACCAGGATTAGCGTCTAATATACCCGCATCCGCAGTAAAATCTCCCACGAGCTGGCGATACTCTCCATGAGATCCTGAATTTAAAACACCATCGGCTCCGAATTTAGACTTTAGGTTTTCAAACAAACCAACCCTTCTTATTTCGATCGGATCTCCCAATCCATCATCAGATGTAATGATCTTGAGGTTATTTTTGTCGGGTAAAATGGTAGCGAACAAGGATACACCGTTGAATTTTTGTCCCCTCAAAGAGTTGAGTTCTTTTTGGAGTTCGTGAAACTCATGGTTATAGGTCTCCCTATCCTTGTCATTTTTCGAAACATCGTTCCAAAAAGATTTGAGCTCAGACATACGGTCGATGATTTCACCAGAGATTTTAAGGACGCTGTCTTGCATCTGAAGAAAAGACACGCCGTTCTGGGTATTCATCATAGAGGCAGAAGCTCTTCGCAAACTGCTCTGCAATTTCATTGCGACAGCTAAGCCACCGGCATCGTCCGAGGCGGTAATTATACGGTTACCGCTGGAAAGGCGTTGGATACTTTTGCTCAAACGACTGCTTGCACGCTTGAGATTGATCGAGGCATTCGTAGATGCCAGATTAGAATTAATTGTTATACTCATTTTAGTCCTCCTTGACTTTTAAGGCTTCGTCCTTGAAACCCGGCTCGAATTTCTAGAAGGGTTTCGATTCCCTTGTCGCTGACCTCCTTGTCGTCGACACCATGGATAATCGCCCAAGCTTTTTCACACTTTAGCTTTTTTATAAAATTTTCTTAAGAAAAGTTATTTAAAATCACCTATGCATCTGAATATTAATTACTTAAGATATATTTAAAAATTTATGAATTTTTAGATTTTCCTTAAATTGATCTACATTTCTCGAGTCTCAACCGAAGGAATGAGCAGATGTATTTTTAATTGTAGCTCAGTATAATTGATGTAAGTATCTATAAATGCCCAAAGTATTGGCAGATAGTGAGGAAGTCGTCTTTCAGGAAGGAATACCTGAAGAACCATCCCATATTTATGAACTTCTGATGGGCGCTTTTGCTGAACAACGAAGATCTTTGGTCAAGTTCATAGTAGATGGAACAGATGCCCTGCAAACAGGTGAGTTCCCCGAACAGTTTGAGTTAATCGAAGCACAGAGCCTGACTCATGATGAAATTACATTTCGGCTCTCTATCGACCTTATCAATCAAATGAGCACCCAAAATGAAGCGATTGCTGCGTACCAAAACAACATACTGGTTCTTCCATGGTCTCAGGTCGTTAAGCAAATGGATGCTTTTATTCAAAAAATTCAACCTTTTGCAGATCTAATTGACCATATTACACCATATGCCCAATCATACTCCCCTCCCTGGAGAGAAAGCCTCGAAGCAATAGCGGTATCACAGGCCAATAGCCTCAATAAAATCCTTACTTCGTTTGAGAATTTCGATCCAGCGGGTCTTTCCGATGAGCTTCACAATGTATTCATACCTTTATCGCACAAAACTATTAAACTATTTGCAGACGAAATCATTCCTTTCCTTAAGGAAGAAACAGAAAAGCAAAAGCCGAATCTTTGATGCTAGAAGCTAACTTAAAACTATTAAGATCGAGGTTTCCTGTAGTCCTGAAACGAATATTGGATTCAGGGAATCATTCATCGTCTCATTTTAAATTCCTGCAATCCAGCCAGGAAGCCCAACTTCATACCATTCGAGGAGATAAAACCTTCCCGACTTACGGTCCTAGAAAAAAAGACTCTTTAATTTCACGCTGGTTCAAGAATCTACCAATTAAACATGAGTCTTTATATGCGGTGACCGGCTTTGGTGATGGTTCTCATATCAGGCATGCTCTGAAAAACACAAGGGGAGGAACCTTTCTCTTAACCATTGAAAAAGAGCCACCTCTACTGAAAGAAATATTTAGCAGAATTGATTGTTCAGACATCTTGTCAAACGAGCGCTTTCTGCTTGGAACAGGGCAGTGTGACGACGAGTTCTTTCAAGACCTTCAATCTGCTGCCATGCTGCAATTATCTGAAGTAAATAGCCTCATATTTTCCCCTTTGCACAGTGTTGACGAGGCATATTACGATAAGGCACGCAATGAAATGATCCGTCAGTACTTGGTTGTTCGCCCATTAATGGAAGTTAATTTACGGACGGGGATCAATCTTCAAGAAAACACTCTTGAAAACATGCCTCACATGGCAAGATCTCCCGATGTGGGAGAGCTCGAAGATCAATTTCAAGATATACCATTTATTCTCATTGGTGCAGGACCATCGCTAGACGAATCTATTGAATTCCTTAAGAAGGTTCAGGATCGAGCAATCATTGTTGCAAGTAACAGCCCGTACAGAAAGCTCATCAACTCGGGAATCAAACCACACCTGGTTGTAACTGCGGACCCGATGCCCCCTACTTTAGCAGGCTTTCAAAATGTTAACTTAGAGGAAGTCCCTCTGGCCTGCCCATTTAGTGCATATCCTGAAATCGTAAGGCGGTTCTCTGGACGAATCCTATCCTGGGTAACTTTTAGCCCAATGGTTGATATACTTAAGCAATACCTCGGTGAGAAACCAGGGACTCCAATCATGGAACAAGGTACGGTTTCAGGTTGCGTGTTGGATTTATCTCGTTTGTTCGGATGCAAGAAAGTCCTTTTCATTGGTCAGGATATGTGTGTTCGGGCGGATGGTAAGTACTACACGGATGACTCTAATTATGCAGATAGTGGCAGCCATTTTGTAGACAAAATAGAAGGCCATCGCCTACCAGGAAACACACTTAATGAAGTGACGGTGGAGGGTAGGTTATATGTTTACCTGAAGACCTTTGAAAAATTTATCGCTGAAAACCCAACTGTAGAATATCGCAACCTTGCCAAGACTGGAGTCAGGGTGGAAGGTGCTCCCTACTTGGATTATGAATCTGCTCTTAAGTGGATAGGGGATAGCACAACTAGTAAGCCCTTCTCAGATCGAGTTGACTTTTTATTGTCCCGAAAAAAAGAAATACCCAATACAGCTGATATTTATGCTGGTTTACGCAAGTTCCTGGAGGAACTTCTCGAACTATCCTTGGGGCTGGCAGTCAAAACCGAAATGCTGCCAAATAAGTATTCGAGTACGAATTACGCGAATCATAAAGAAGTACTAAATCTTCTTTCTGAATCCAGCAAAATCAATCGATTGATTGATACCAATCCCCAATTTTGGCATGTCCTTTTAGATGGAAAGACAAAATCGGAACTCGCTGTCTATAAAAGAGTTATCAGGGATATCAATCACTCCAATCAAAACTGGTCACTAATCCAAAAAAACAAAGAATATTTTTGGGCATTATCCGAAGGAACCCATTGGCTTCTTTCCTTAATGAATGAAAAAATTCAATTTGATCAACCAGCCAATACTTCAAGACAAAGATCTGCCTTTTAGTGGCATATATCCTGCTTCATCATCGCGTGCACGCACAGAAGATGATATCAATTTTGCCCCTCAGTTCTTATGGGTTCTGATTTAAGATTAACTGGTTTGGCTTCAGGTATGGATTGGCAACCTATTGTCGATAAACTCCTTGAACTCGAAGCTATTCCAAAAACGAGATTGGAAAGCCAGAAAGCAGAAAACAAAGCCAAGGTATCTGACCTCGGTATTTTGAAGAGTCAACTTGACTCCCTAAAAAGTGCATCATCAGCACTTCAAGATGAATCGTTATTTTTTGCCCGTTCTGTGCGTATCAAAACACAAGACTCAGGATTGGTTGCATCGGCATCTACTGGGGCAATTACCGGTGATTTCACCCTTGAAGTAGAGTCTTTAGCTACAGCTACGGAAATTTCATCAAAGAACAGAACAAGTCATCGCCTAGCCAATTCAATCGACTTAAATGATAAGCTGAGCGAGCTTCCTCTGCACGCTCCCATAACTCCTGGGACCTTTACGATATCTGGAAAGACATACAATATTAGCTCTACAGACATCACACTCCAAGAATTAATGGACCAAATCAATACCACCGTCGGTGGAGTTGATGGAGTTAATCCAGAAGGAGATGGTTCTGGAGTAACAATCTCTTATGACTCTGCAAACGATAAGATCGTTTTGGATTCTGGAGTGTCGTCCAGCGACTCATCGAACCTGCTCGTACTCGGTTCCTCAACTGATACCTCTAATTTCCTTCAATCGATGAAGTTGTTCGGCCAACCAACTTCCGGAGAAGTATCTAGCCTATATTCTTTAGGTTCCATCGACATGACTGTTTCTCTGGCAAACGCTAATTTTGCAAACGCATTCAGCGGGTTGACATCTGGGCTCGGAAATTTCTTTATAGGCGAAGGCGAAGGCTCCGTTCGAATTGATTACGATATAAATAACGATTCGGTTGCCTCATTGATCAATAAGGTTAACGACTCCAGTGCAAATGTCTTCATGTATTATGATCCGGCAGGGGATAGGTTTGTTGTCAGAAACGAACGCACAGGATCGATCGGAATGGTAATGCACGAGAGTGACGACTGGGACACCATCTCCTCGGCTAATAAAGGGTCTGGCAACTTACTCGCTTTAATGGGTCTAGCTGCTCCAAAAAATATTCCCGAAGAATTTGACGCATCTAACTTAGCCTCATACAAGAAAGGTGACTTTGTACAAATTTCTGCGGATGGAACCAAGTGGCAAGCACTTACTAACAGTCCTACAGAAATGCCTAGTTCAGATAGTGAGGAATGGCTCCAAGTTATTGAAGGTGTAGCCCGTTCCATGAGCTCCGAAATTGGCACTAATTCCGCCATCCGATTAAATGGAGGTAATTTGATCTATAGTAACAATCAAGAATTCTCCTCTGGCGAACACGGCTTCTCAGGATTAACCCTTGATGTTTCACAGGTTGAAGAGGGTAAATCAATAAACTTCCAAGTAGAAAAAAATGCAGCTGCAGCCCAAAGTGCCATCAATAAACTCATCGAAGAATTTAACGACGCCCAGGAGTATATTTCTAGCCTTACAAATGTTAACCAAGACGGTGATAAGGTTTCATCGAGTAGATTTACTGGAAATCAGGAGATCAACCGCCTTAGTAGTGAACTGAGAAGAAAGTTTTTTGGAAACTCTACCCCACACTCAGAAAGCGGTACTACGGTGGATAATGCCAACCTCACGGTTAGTTCTAATAATGCCTCGAATGATGAAATCAATGCGATTGCCTCCCAACTTGCCCTCGATGCTTCTGACGACGGGTATATCATTAAGGTTTTAAACCAAGAACCTGCCGGTGGTGTTAGCTATTTTGTATGGGATGGAAGTACATGGTCTACCACCACACCATCATTCAGTACCTACAGAATGACTAACATTGGACTAGATTTTAGTGTAGGCTCCAATAACATAAAAGTAAAAGACTCCTCTCTACTCCTAGAGGAGCTCGAAAGTAACCCTGAGCGCGTTTTTGCCCTCTTTAGCGAATCCCTCGTGGAGGATTCCTATGATTCAATTACTGAAACCAATCGGGACTATCAGGGGATAACTCAAAGCCTGAACGATTACATAAATAACTTTCTCACAGGTGATGGTGAGAGTGGTTACAAGGGAGCTTACCAAGCCTTCTTGGATAGCATTGAGAGCCAGAACAAAAGAATTGATGAAAAGATTGTTAATATTGATAAATACCTTGAGTCTCGGGAAAAAATCTTAAGTGATGGATTTATGAGAATGGAAGAAATGCAGTCCAAGATGGACTCTCAGATGCAAACTCTAGAAGGTGCATTTAAGAAAAGTAGTAAATAGTAACCCATGAAAACTCTTCTATCACTATCCATTTTCATATGCATTTTCTCAAGTTGCAGGAAGTTCGAACAAGAGAAAATCATCGCAGATGCTGAACCTTATCAACCCACCAATCTTTATCCAATTGAGCGACTGCCTAAATACTTCAACCGGGTAGCTGTCCTCCCTTGTTATTATCCTGATTCGGCATCACAAGTTCTTTTTTTTAGTGATGATATTTTTCTTAAAGAAGTCGCTAAGGTCGGGATTTTTGAACCTATTGGGGTTTCTCCCAAATTTTGCTTAAAAAACTTCAACAAAGAAAGAATTAGTTCTTCTGAATCATTACCTGAAAACTTTTTTGCCGTTCTCGAAGAGAACTACGGAGTGAACGGAATTTTATTTATCGACCTTCATTCCTACAAACCCTATCGGCCAATTTCCCTTGGTATTCGTTCTAAGTTAGTCGATTTAAAGTCAGGGGAGTTTATGTGGGCAATTGATGAAACTATAGATGCAGGTGACGCTTCAGTTATGGTATCAGTAAACTCCTATCAAAGGAGCTTACATGTACAATCCTTATCGCAAAAAACATCTAGTAGCATCCTTCAGTCACCTCGGTTATTCACTAAATTTGCCGCTCAAAGTGTTTTTTCAACTTTACCTAGACGTTAAATTAAGTGTTTGATAAAATGTTGTAGATGGCACAATTTAAGCTTACTTACTTTTAAATGGATAGTATACAGACAGACAATGGTTCGGTAAAAGCTAGTTTTCACTCTAGTGTCCCTAACCATAACCTTAAAACTGCTCCAACTGCACCCAAAAGTAAGACATCATCGCTGGATCCTAGGCTTTCTAATTTATCACCTTACATAGAATCGGCAGCAACCTGCCCTGATATCCGTAGTGATGCAATCGAGCGTGCTCGTTTGCTCATCAATGATCCGGATTGGCTTTCTAATAACAATCTTGACTCTCTTGCATCTAAAATCGCCAAAGTAGAGAATCTCTAGCAAACTTTCCCATGCAATCTTACGAGAAAGTTGCAAAATCCTATAAGGCACAGTCTGTTCAAACTGCTAGTCCAGGTAAGTTAGTATTAATGTTATTTGATGGCTACCTTCGTTTCACCTCTGCTGCTAAAAATTCATGGGAGGAAAGCGATTTGATTAAGAAAAATGAAGGTATTAATAATAATTTAATTCGTGCTCAAAATATCGTTACAGAGCTCCAATCCTCTCTCGACTTGTCTGTACCTGGTGACTTACCTGGCACTCTATACAGGTTGTACGACTATGTTCTAACCAACCTCCAGCAAGCTAATTTATCCAAAGAAATTCAAAAGGTTGAAGAAGCGGACAAAGTTATCGCCGAGCTTCGTGAAGCTTGGGCTGAAATGCTTACTCAAAATCCAGAAAACACATCTTCCAGTGGAGGGCAAGGTGGGTCCATATCCCTACAAGCCTAGTTCCACTTATGAAACAAGACTCTTATCAAAGCCTCAAGGATGCTTTGGAACTCCATCAGAATCTTTTACACGCCGAGCAACAGGCTATCTCTTCTAGGGATTTAAGTATTGTTGAGGATATTCTCAAGCAAAAGGATGAAAGTCTGCAGGTTTTAATTAATGCTAAGCAAACTTCCGTTGAGAATTACCCACCCGAAATTCAATCTAGGATATCTTATATTCTAGATCAGCAGAAAAAAAATACTCTAAATTTTCGAAAACTTCACATACAAGAGAATCAAACTGAATTAGAACCTGCTGAAGCGAATCCAATATTTAAGCGTATGCGAAAGGCATATTTTAATTAGATTCCTTCAGGCTATCTCCTAGGTCTCAAACTTACTAGCTTGCCGATTTCGAGGCTTACTTTATTTTGTAAGCATTTTATTTATGATGCCTCTAAATCTATTTGAAAAAGTGTGGGAAGCACACTCTGTTAAGTCACTAAGTAATGGTCAGACACAACTTTTTGTTGGGCGGCACTTAATTCATGAAGTAACAAGTCCCCAAGCTTTCGGGATGCTTCGGGAGAAAGGTCTCCCCGTCCGATATCCTGAACGAACCTTTGCCACGGTCGATCATATTGTGCCGACCAATGAAAGCAGCGAGCCTTACTCAGATCCTCTGGCCGACGCCATGATTAAAGAACTGCGTAAAAACTGCGAAGAATTCGGGGTCACTTTTTTCGATGTTTCAACCGGCAAGCAGGGAATTGTTCATGTTGTGGGTCCGGAACAAGGACTAACCCAACCCGGCATGACCATTGCCTGTGGGGATTCTCACACCTCTACCCATGGTGCATTTGGTGCCATCGCCTTTGGTATAGGCACTTCTCAGGTTCGCGATCTTCTGGCCACCCAAACCATGGCCTTAGGCAAACTCAAAGTCCGACGGATAGAAGTAAACGGCAATCTTGCTCCTGGTGTATATGCCAAGGATGTCATTCTTCACGTCATCCGAAAACTAGGGGTTAATGGCGGAACTGGTTTTGCCTATGAATACGCCGGAGATGTATTTGATCGTTTCACCATGGAAGAACGGATGACCGTATGTAACATGTCCATTGAGGGTGGAGCACGAGCAGGGTATGTAAACCCCGACCAGACTACTTTTGATTACATCAAGGGACGCCCCTACGCACCCAGGGATACGGAATGGGAGCAAGCCGTGGAGAAATGGAAGTCCTTTGCATCGGATGAAGGTTGTGATTATGATGATATTGTCAAAATAGCCGCAGAAGATATCCCACCC
>Ga0181580_10005390_pt1 | contig 10396 bp, 9 predicted proteins | sample 071ome_23_FD_132413 | JGI IMG/M metagenome (GOLD analysis project Ga0181580, IMG submission 132413) | Coastal salt marsh microbial communities from the Groves Creek Marsh, Skidaway Island, Georgia - 071403BT metaG (megahit assembly) | ecosystem: Environmental > Aquatic > Marine > Intertidal zone...
AATTTCTCCCAACCATATCCATCTTCTGGATTTGCGGGATAAGCATCCTCTTCTTTTAAACCTTCGATAAAAACATCTTGTTGTTTATCTTTATTATAAGCACAAGCACTGGATGAAAAAAAATATCTTTGAACTTTATTTTCCTTACATGCAATAAGTAAATTTGTATTTATTAAAACTGATTGCATACATTCAGCTTTATTATTTTCAATAAATCCCATACCACCCATATTACAGGCCATATTAAAAACATAATCAACACCTTGAGTCACTTTCTTACAGTTTGAAATGTCTTTCATATCTGTAGCGTAATAATTTTCAACATTATCAAAATCTTGAAACCAATACTCTTTTGGTTTTATGTCACAAGCAACTACTTCATTGCCATTATTCAAAATTTTTTTAACTAGATGACCACCTATAAAGCCACCAGCACCTACAATTAAAACTTTTTTATTTTTATCCATACTATTTAATAATAAATTTAATCATAAATATTCTTTTTAGAAATAACTTTAAATAAATATAAAAATTAAATTAAAAATAGTCAATTTAATTAAATTATAAAATTATTTTAAGAATTAATAATTTTTATTTTTGATCTTAATAAAATAAAAAGGAGTTTAAAAGATTTAAAATATCTAATGAAATATTGAGATGGACTAAATATTATTCTGAAAAACCAACCAAGATATATAATGTCTATAATTTTAGGAATTTTTGCTTGTAATCCAGTTAAAAATGCAATGGCAGCACCAGTACATATTATTTTAGTTTTGAATCTAACATTTTTCTTTAAATAATATCCAAGTTTTTCTTGAACACCACCTCCTATATTAATTAAAATAAAATCAGGTTTATACTTATTAATTTTTCCTAATAATTTTTTATCACTAATTTTAGATTTATACTTTGGGGCAACATAACTTTCCACTTTATTTATATTTAATTTTTTTAAAAAAATAAAATTTTTATTTGAATGTAATGAATTTGGATCAATTAAATATAATTTTTTCTTTTTATATCTCAAGTAAGATAAAAGTTTTCTTAAGAATTTTAGTCCAGATAATTTTTTTACTCTAACACCTTTAAAAAATAAAAGAAATAAACACAGAAAACCACTATCTAAAAAAACATAATCAGAATTTATTAAAGAATTTTTATATTCAAAATCTTTATCAATTTTTGTTAATGCAGGAGCAGCAGGAAAAACATATAATCCATTTTTTTTTATCAATTTAGAAAATTTAATTTTGTTAAAACTATAAAAAATAATTTTGTTGATGATTATTTTGGTCATAATTAGTATGCTTTATTTTGATAATATTTTATCAACTTTATAATAAATTAATTAATCTAATAATTTATATTTTAAATAATAAAATCTATTATTTTAATTACAAATCAATTATATTTAGTAAATGAATAGAGATAAGGTTGATTTAAAAAAAATTTATAATCAAGTTATAGAAGAATACAATAAAACACCTTTATCAGTAAAGTTTGGTTGGAAACATACTTACGAAGAATATACATTAAAACAAATTACAATTTTATATAAATTAATTAATAGTAAATCAAAAATACTAGATATAGGAACTGGATCAGGTATTATCCCAATAACATTTAAAAAACTCGGATGTGAAGTTATTACTATCGATTATAAAGAAACATCTGGTGAAGCTTTAGATAATATAAAATTATTTGGTTTAAAGTCCCTAAATGTAAATCTAAATGAAGGTAAGCTGCCTTTTGAAAGTGAATATTTTGATTTGATTTATATGGGAGATGTTATCGAACACCTTCCTAATTCCCCTAAAAAAATATTATTAGAATGTAATAGGGTTCTTAAAAAAAATTCTAAAATGATAGTTTCAACACCAAACTCTTTAAGATTAATTGTTAGATTAAAAACCTTATTTGGTTATTCACCTTGGCCAGAGATTAAAACATTTTATTATGATGAGTACAATGGAACACATCATCATGAATATAGTTTAAGTGAACTTAAATTTGTATTCACAGATAACCAATTTATGATTGAAAAAATTCACCTTTTTGAGCAAAACTTAAAAGTAGATAAAAGATTAAATTCCTTGTTTGGTAAAATTATAAAAAAAATTTTGTTATTAATATTAAATTTCACTCCTAAACTCAGAAGCAACATTATTCTTGTAGTAAAAAATTAATATCCACAAATCTCCATTAAATTTGGATAATTTTCATTAAATTTTTTTTCAATTTCTAAATTCCAGTAATCACGATAACGATTTTTATTATGTTCAAAATTGGTAATATGATTAATATTCTTTTTTTTATATTCTGAATTATTTAACGAATATTTTTTAAATAAAGTTTTAAATATTTTTTTTTTATTTTCATTAAATTCAAAATAGTTTAACAATTCATCAATTGAATTATCATAATCAAAAACTAAATCTTCAAATTTTATTTTTTTAATTTTAGGATTTTCACAAATTTTTTGTAAACCAGATAATGTAATATTGGAAACATTCTGCATTTCATAAATAATTCCATTAATTTGATTTAATTTTTTAAGTTTTGATTGATAAGATATTTCGTTAGAGAAAGTTTTTCCAAATTCAATATATTTTTTATTTTTAATCAAATCATCATTGCTAAATTGATTAAACCAATCATCGTAATAATTAACACCTTTTGTAACACACCATTTTTCTTTAGTTTTAAGATGGTACAAATATCCTGAAATTATTATTTCTTTAGGGTTTCTGATAATGGCTAAGTTTTTTTGATTTTCTTTTAAATTTAAAGAAAATAAATAACTGGTTTTTTCTAAAAAATAATTTTGAATTTCATTTTTACTAATAAGAAAACTATATAGTTTATTATATTTATTTCTTGAAAATTTATTTTTATAAAATAATCCTGAGTGATATTTTTTTAAAATTTTATATTTGATAAAATTATGATTAGTTTTGTTTATACAGTCTACAATTCTTCCAGACAAAAATATTCCACATTTATGATCAGCTATTATATAATTCACTTTAAAATAGTTTAATCTTTGAAAATATAGTTTTTAATATCTGATAATAAAACCAAAATCTAAAATATCTAAACTTCCAATTATCAAAATGAATTGACCTAGAATAATTTTTGAAAAAGGGATTAATATAAATTTTTTTCTTTTTCATAATAATTTTTTTATTTAAAAAAACATGCTCACATATTTTAAATTTTTTATTTTCTTTAGAAAAATAACTATTATTTAATAAATCTTTTTTAAAATAAATTGCAGTACCACCAAAAGCAGAGTCAACTTGCAACCAATACTTTATATTAGATATATCAATCATTTTTGAATAAATATTTGTTTTTAGATTTTTAATATAATTTTTATTTTTATTATTTAGACTACTGATTTTAGTAAAAGGATCTATAGGAGAAATTTCTTTATGTCTAAATGCAAAAATATCATAATAAAAACCCTTTTGTGTTGCCGTGCAAACTGACCAATTATAATTATTTTTAAAACAAGAAATAAAACCTTTGTAATTAAATAAATCCATTTTTTCATCCAGATCAACAATCATTATAATATCATTATATTTATATGGTTTTCTTTTAAGTTCTTTTAAATATTCTTCTCTACAATAAGCTATTCTTTTAATTCTATTACTTATTTTATTATTTAATTTGCCCAATGATTTAAAATCAAAGTGCCTATCTCTCTTTTTTAGTTTTTTTAATATTTTTAAAGTATTATCAGAACTGTCAGATTCAATTAATAGCCATTTAATTTTTATATACTTTAAAGATTTTTTTATTTTATTATAGTTATATTCTAAGTATTTTTCACAATTTCTAACACATCCAAATACAGTTAAACATTTAATATTTTGGAACATATTATTAAAATATATAAACTAGATTAATAAATAATAATGTCAAATTTTGCTCTAAATAAATATTCTAAATTAAGATTAATCAAAAATATTAAATCTGAAACATTGCAAATTGTTTCGTCATTATTTATTCAATTAATTTTTCCTCTTGCAATGATTAATATTTTTGGAGTTTACAATTTTGGTAATTTTATTTTATTTATAACAATCCTCTCCTTGCTCGATGTTTTTAAAATGAATATTAATTCTTTTGGAATACAAAAAATGTCATATTTTTATAATTTAAAAAAAAAAAAAAATCTTAAGTTAGTATTGAGAAATTGCTCATCAATATTATTATTTAATTCAATATTAATAATATTTATTTTTTTAATTTTAGTTAGTTTAATTGATTATTTTGTAAATATATTTGATAGCTTTAATGAAATTAATAGTAATCTAATTTTTATACTTATTTCAATTAATTTTTTTTTAGGTACTTTTATTCAAATATTTACTATAGGAATTTCTTATAAAGGAGAACTTTACAAGCATTATAATCTTACAACTTATAAGGTTTTATCTTCAAGATTATTAATAATTATAATTGGTTTTTTTATAAATAATTTTTTGATTACTTTTTATATATTTACATTAATTAATGTAATTTTTTTTATTCTTTATTACTATGAATTCCAAAAAGATTTTGGATTTTATAACTTGTTGCCTACAATAAGAAGTATTTCTTTTTTTAAAACAAATATAAAAAAAATCTTTAGTTTTTCTAATGAACTTACATCAAAAAACATTAAAAATAATCTACAATTATTTTTTGTTGGTATTTTATTTGGTTCGGAAGCGCTTGCATTAATTTCAACTGCTAAAACATTATTTTATTTTTTACCATTAAGATTAGCAACTATTTTTATAAATAATTTTAATTATGAGTACTTAAGATTATTTATTAAGAAAAAAATAAAAGAAATTCGATATATTTATATAAAACAATTAATATACATTATTTCATTTTCAATATTTATTATAGTTTTAGGCTCTTTTCTAGGTAAAGATGTTTACTCATATTGGTTAAAAGAAAAAATTCAAATAACAAATTTTTTAATAATTTTAATATTATTTGATGTAAGTCTAACTTTAGTTTATGAAGTAGGTGTAATATATTTTAGATCAATTAATAATTTTTTTTCTTTAAGTTTAATCAGAATAATATTTGAAGTATTAATAATTGTTATTTTTTTGACTTTAAATGTATTCTATGACTTCAGCTATGAGGCTTTATTTGTCTTAAATATTATCAATATGTTATTTTTTGCTACTTTATCTTTGTTTATGACTTTAAAAAAAATTAATAAGTAATTTACTTTTTGAATTTTTCAAAAATTAAATATTTTGAATCTATAGTAAATTTTTCTGAAAAAAATCTATAAATTCTAAATAAAAAACTTGTTGTACTTGTCAAAATATTATCAAAAAAGTTATTTCTTTTTCCTGTAACTTTTAAGAAAAGATAATCTCTTGTTTCATTTTTAATTTTTTTTATTTTAGAATTATTTTCATCATAATTTACACTATAAGTAATAGAGTCTTCGTGGATTCTAAATACTGAATAAAATTCCTCTACATACAAAAATTTCTTATTGTCCTTATATAAATCTAATAATAATTCTGTATCCCAATTTAGCTTATTTTTTGGATTAAATTTATGTCCCTCAATGAAAATTCTATTATTATATATAGTACTAGGATGTGGTATCCAAGAAGAACCATATATTAATCTTTTTGGCGTAAATTTGTATGGTTTGCCAATTTTAACTTTATTTTTATTGTCAAATCGTAAAAAGGTCCAACCTATCAACGTATCAAAATTAAATTTAATATATTTTTTTACCGTATGTATTGATTGAGGTATTAAGTAATCGTCTCCATTTAATACTAAAGAGTAATCTTTTGATAGGTGAGGTAGAGCTTTGTTTAGACCATCCGCGCATCCAGTATCATGTGAATGAATGAATAAGCCAATTTTTTCTTTATAAGAATCTATTATTTCTAAATATTTTTTTGAAGGTTTTGGATTAATAATAATAATATTACATTTTTCTTCCTGATCTAAGATGCTATCTAAACATTTGTTCAAATATTTTTCCTGTTTATAAGCACTAACTATTATATCTAACATTTTGAATATTATTATTTTTGTTTAAATATATAATTAATAATGCAATTAATAATTCAATATTTAATCTTCCACCATAGGAGAGTGGTGAAAAAAATAAACTATAAAAAAACACTATTACTTTTAAATGATAAAAAAATTCCATATTTTTTGAATATTTTATATAAGTAACAGTTATTAGATAACTTAAAACAAGCCAATAAATTAAACTTAATAAACCATGATTTATCAAACTTTCAAAAAGATAAGAATGTGTTGGTATTTCTTGGTCTTCTTTATCATAATAAGTTAACATTTTAGGATCGTCGGTAATAAAATAATTATATAGTTTGAGATTTAATAAATTTCTGTAGTAAAAATTTTTATCCGTTGGATATGAACCATGACCTAAAAAGGGTTTATCTTTAATCGCATTTAGATATACAAAAAATTCAGGTCTGGCTGAAAATATTAAATTAGACATTTCACTTTGTTGTAATTCATTTTTCTTATTAAGTTTGTCAAATAAAACAAATTTAGAAGTAATTATTGTTGTCTTTGAAAGTGCTAAAATAATTAGAAATATCACTACTGGTAGAAAGAAAAAAGTGAGTTTAGAATTAAATATATTAAGTATCATTTTATTTGATCTTGAAATTATATAAAACAAAGTACTTATAAAAATAATTAGCGCTATTGCTCTAGATACAAAATACAAAGAAAATAAAATCAATGTAATATTAATTAATAAAATTAATTTTAAACTAAATTTTTTTTTTTTAATAATTTCAATCAAATAAATAATAAATAATAAATTGACACCAAAACCCCACTTCCATATATTTTCTGGGTCATATAATAAATTAGAAAAAAATGAAGCTTTTATTATTAAACTTAAAACTCCTCCAATAAAAAAAATTATAAATTGATCAAGTCTTTTATTAAAAAAATTGATTAAGAAAATTATTGTTATTAAGATTAATATTGGAGTGAATGCACCTTTTAAGGAATTCTCAACTTGGTTAGAATTATTAATATCAGAAATAATTATTATAATTGTATAGAAAATTGAAACTTTTAATATCATTTTCAATTCGGTGGGTATTTCAATTTTTTTAAAATTGATTAATAAGTAAATTAGAGAAATTATTTCTCCAAAATTTACTGAGCCAACTAGTTTGAAATTATAAAAAAATACAATTCCTAAAAGGAATGATTTTATATTATTTTTAATTAAATTTCTTTGCATTTTTTATTAATAGTAAAATATTATTTTTAAATTAATCTTTTTTTAATTTATAATTGATATACTTTAACTAATGGTTTTTGGACATTAATTTTGAGCTTATAATGAAAATTCTTCATGTAATAGATACTACAAATCCACAATCAGGTGGTCCTGTTGAAGGATTAAAACAATTATTTAGCCATTATAAAAAAAAAAATATTTTTGTAGAAATTCTTAGTTCAGATAACAAGATATATTCTAAAAATTTAAGAAATGAATTACCAAAAATACACACTGTAGGAAGACAACTTTTTTTTTTCAAATACAATCCACAACTAAAAGCTTGGCTTAAAGAAAATTTAAAAAAATATAACTTAATTGTAGTACATGGTATATGGTTATATCATAATTTTGCTGTAATGAATGTAGCTAAAAAATTTAATATCCCATACTTTGTATTTATTCATGGCGCAATGTCACCATGGTTAAATAAATTTTTTACATGGAAATATATCAAAAAAAAAATATTTTATTTTTTTTTTCAAAAAAAATTTCTTTTAAATGCAAAATCAATTTTATTTACTACTTTTGTGGAAATGGAGAATGCAAAAAAAGAATTCGATCTGAGAAGAGTTAAAAAAAAAATTGTAGGTTATGGTATTTTAGGAAATCAACATTTTAAAAAATTCAGTAAAAAAAAATTATTGGGTAAATTTCCACAATTTAATGGAAAAAAAATATTATTATATCTTGGAAGAATACATGAAATAAAAGGATTAGATATTCTAATTAAATCTTTTTTAAATATGCATAATTATCATAATAATTATCATCTGGTTATAGCTGGGCCATCGAATAAAAAATATTTGAGTTACTTAAAATCATTAAGCAATGAAAATGAAAATATCACATGGTTTAAAGATATTTATGGTCAAAAGAAATGGGATTTGTTTAATGTATGCGATTTTTTTTGTCAGCCATCGCACCATGAAAATTTTGGCATAGGAATAGTTGAAGCACTATCATCAAAAAAACCAGTTATAATTTCAAATAAAGTTAATATTTATAAAACTATTAAAAAATATAAAGCTGGTTTTGTTGTTAATGATAATCAAAATAGTTTTGAAAAGATTCTTAAAAAGATAGACTCAATTAATAATGAGACCTATAAAAAATTATCTAGATCTGCATACAAATGTTTTTTAGATGAGTTTCAATCTGAAAATTATTTTAATAATTATTTTAAATATTTAAAATCAAATCTTTAAAGTAATAGTATAAACAGACTTATTTTATAATCTTTTTTAATTTTAATATCTCAAAATCTATTAAAATTCTAAACCATAGACATTGGTAAAAGCAAAATAATAGTCCTATCTTACCATCCAAAAAACCTAGTTTAAAAAAATAACGAAAAATGAAATATAAAAAAGGTCTCACAAAAATTGGAAATTTATAATAAATAATTTTAATTGATCTATAAAAATCCCTCGGGTCATTTTTATTTTTAAAATTATTAATGTGATTTTTTTTATTAATAATACTTTTGGCTTCAAGAATTGCCCATTTCTTATGTTTAATTTTCCAATCATTCAAATTAAGCTTATCGTTATCATGCATGTACCCTTCAATTTTATTAACTTTTAGGTAAGTTATAAAATGTTGGTCATATAAGGTATTTTCACAATTTGTTGTACCAAATTGAAATAATCTTAAATGCCATTCATTTAAACCTGGGAAATTTAATTTTTTACCTAAAAAATAATATTTTCTTTTAATTAAAAAAGCTTTTTTTCTTAAATCTTTTTTTTTAACTAATGAGTTAATTTTTTTGATAGATTGTTCATCTAAAACTTCATCTGAATCTAAATGTAATTGCCATAAAAATTTTTTATTCAATTTATTTATTATCCAATTTCTTTGATCAGAATAATTTTTAAATTTTCTTTTAATTATTTTACAATGAAAACTTTTGCATATTTCAATTGTTTTATCGCTAGAAAATGAATCAACCACATATATATTTCTGGAAATCTTAGATGCTTTTTTTAGAGAATTTCTAATTGTTTTATCCGAATTAAAAGTTAAAAAAGCTATTGCAATTTGTTTTCTATTTTTAGTCACCTTTATATTTTATTAAAGCATAGAATGTTTTTAGAATAATATAAAGATCAAGCCAAATCGTCCAATTATTTAAATACCACAAGTCATAATCCATTCTTTTTTTCATAATTTCTGGTTTTGGTGTTGCTCCTCTTAATCCATTTACCTGGGCCCACCCTGTTAGACCTGGATTACATTTGTGCCTTTTTAAAAAATTATTAAATAAAGACGAATAATGAATATCATGCTCCACCATATGCGGTCTAGGACCTACTATTGACATATCGCCATTTAAAACATTGATAAATTGAGGAATTTCATCGATACTATATCTTCTCAATATTCTACCAATTTTCAATAGTCTTTTATCGTCTTGAGTAACTTGCAATGTTTTATCAAATGAAATTTTTTTTAATGATCTTAGTTTGTAAATTTTAAATCTTCTACCATCCCATCCAGTTCTATTTTGAGTAAACATAATGGGAAAACCATCCTCTATATAAATCAATATTGCTGATAAAAATAACATTGGTGAAGCAATAAGTAAAAAAATTAATGATAATAATTTATCTATTAAAATTTTTACAAATAAATTCACTCCATAAAATCTGGACATCTCATAGTATTCAAAATCATATTTATTAGCTAAAAGCTTTTTACCTTTAATATTCGGAACTTCCTCTAAGTTTATATTAAGTGTATCAACAGAATATTTTAAAATTCTTTCTAAAACTTCTAATTTATTTTTATTTCCATTAAGAATCCAAATTTGACCTAATGAATGATATTCTAAAACAGATCGTAAATCGTCCCTTTTATTAAATATAGGAAATTTAATTTCATTTTTTATTAATTTACTATTTAAGTTATCAATATCAGTAATCATACAACATTTAAAAATTATAATTTTTTCAAATTTTTCTTTTAGTAAATTTGTTATATCTTTGTAAGTACCCACAAGCATAATATTTCTTTGTATGATATTTTTATCAATTAATTGTTTATAAAGGTTATTGAAATAAAGTTTTG
>Ga0181580_10005397_pt1 | contig 10387 bp, 3 predicted proteins | sample 071ome_23_FD_132413 | JGI IMG/M metagenome (GOLD analysis project Ga0181580, IMG submission 132413) | Coastal salt marsh microbial communities from the Groves Creek Marsh, Skidaway Island, Georgia - 071403BT metaG (megahit assembly) | ecosystem: Environmental > Aquatic > Marine > Intertidal zone...
ATATTATACCATCTTCTTCTAATAATGAATTTTCAATTCTTAAATTAGGATTATATGTCTTGTTATTAGAAGAATTAGCTATACCTTTATTAATAATAATATCAGTTTCATGAATAAACAAACTACTCTCAGAAGCAAAATCAACATTAAAATTAACTTTTCCTAAATAAAATAAAGAAGGATTATTTATTAAAGCAATACCTTCCTTATAAAAAATATTTCCTACATAATTCCAAGTAGCAACTTTAGTTAAACAATCATTTCTATACAATAGTCCTTTGCTATTATCAGATAATCTTATATTTAATTGATTGTTAGTACCAATTAAGGTATCTTGCAAATTAAATGTACCTTTTTTTATTTTTAAGTTATAATAAGCGCTTGATATATCAAATAAAGAGCTAAACATATTATGTTTTAAACTTGTAAAATCGTAATAAGGCAAAGGCAAGTCTTTATATATTATACCATCTTCTTCTAATAATGAATTTTCAATTCTTAAGTCAGAATCATTATACCTTCTAAGTACTGGATTTGAGTCTGTTTCTTTATATTTTAATTTTAGACTTTCTAATTCTTTTTGTATTATTTTATTACCTGTATTTAATATATCATTTTGATTACTTAAAACTTCATCATGAAAAATATAATTGCTTATATTAAAACAAGCATCTTTTCTTGCTAAAAATAATTCAAGTTCGCCATTTGAACTTACTGCATATTCTAAAGAATTAGTTGGCAATGTTATATTTTTTTCTATTATATTATCATGCCCTGATAAACAATTTGTGCAGTCAATATTATACGGATAATTATTATCATAATTTTGCTGAGATGTTATAATATTTTGATCATTTATTATTTGATTAATTATATTAAAACTAATATTAGGAATTCCATTGTCACAAGGAAGTAGTAAAAGATTTCTATAAAAATTTGATCCAGATGAATATTCTAAGTTTTCGTTATTTGTTATATTTTCATCAATAGTCTCTACTTCAATCTCAGCTGAGAATATTCCTTTTTTTATTTTTTGAAAATTATTGCTTAGAATTTGTGAAAAAGAATTATGAAAATTTGAATATATATTTCTTCTATCTGAGCCATTTATTATTACATTTGGCTTTTTGATGCTCACAACATCTACAAGATAGTTTTCTACTGAAATATCAAGACCACCTGATGTATTTGCGTAATAAGGATTATATATGTTTGAATAGTAAAGATTGGTATTATTAATTATATTGTTAAAATTGCCTTGTTTTTTAACAAATAAAGGTAAATAAAATAAAGGTAAATAAAATATTAAGCCTAAACTTTTATGTAATTCTAAATCGCTGATATTACTTTTATATAACTCTGAGATGTTTTCTTCGTTTAAAGTAGTATTGTATATTTTAAAATCAGATATTTCTCCTGAAAATGATGAAGAATTTTCTTCTGTTTCATTAAAAAAAACTAAATTTTCATCATTTATAATTTGGTTTATATTTTTACCAAGTGCAGCATCATCATAAGCAGTCGAATTTCCTAAATTAATATCTTTTGTATAGAAAGGACCGTCACTACCATCATCAGTATAATTTTTTCCAAAAAAAGTATAAAAAATTTCATTAAAGTTTGTGTTTATAGAATCATCAGCTTTTTTATAGTCAGGCTTATTTCCAATACAAATATAGCTATTGAAATTATTATCGATATTAGAAGATACTTCAATTTCTAAATTATTTATTGTTTCGCTATTACTTTTAATAATCAAATTAAACATATCACTATTTTGTTTATTTTGATAAAATGACATGTTTATGTTGTACCATTTATTATAATCAAATCTATTAGAAGATATTAAATAGCAACCTGCTTGACTATCATCTTGTTCTAATAAAAAATCAACATTAGGAAAATTTACATTATTTAAAAACAAATTGCTATTGCTTCCTGTAGTAATACAAAAAGAATAGCTATTTAAAAGCTCAATAACATAAATGCTTATAATATTAGGAATATGCAGAAGACAACTTCTTTTGTTGTTTGTATATTTTCTTACATTTAAAGAAAAGTTTAACGTAAAGTCATTTAAAAAACTAATTTCGTTTTCAACACCGTTGTATTGATTACTATAAACAACGCAATTTGAATGAAGATTATTATCTTGTATTTTTTGTGAAAAAAAGTTTAAAGAATTGTAATTACAATATCCAAAACTAAGTTCTGGATAATAATCTTTTGTCATATCTTTTCTATAAAAGTCATATAAGTTATTTTTTACTGTGTTTATTTTTGAGTTTTCAATGCTATCAATTAAAAATTTTTGAGAAACTCTTTCAATATTAAAATAATTTTTTAAATTATAACTTTTTAAATTTTCATTTGTAATCTCATTTAAACTACCATCAGCAATTTCATCTTGATATCTTACATTAAATCTATCAATTAGACTTTTTTTAGAATCAAAAACATTACTAAAATTTAATTCGGAGTCATTTGCAACATTAAAAAAAACGTTAATATCTGTTTTAGTATCTTCATCGCTAGGTATACCAAGCAAGTTTTCATCTATGTCATTATATGTTAATCCTTGAGAGTATATTAAGCTTTTGCTCTTTATATTTTTATCACAAATATGCGTTTCTATATCGTTTTTTACATATTTGATATTAAAACTATTTTTAATTTTAGAATTTACAAAATTATCTCTGCTTAACTTAATAAATGACATATCGTCTTCTTTTTAATAGTCTAATCTAATTCTTATTGACAAGTCAGTTTCAGGATTTTTCTCTATAGGTCTTGATGTTTTTGCAACAGCAAGTAAAAATCCATCAGCGTCATATAAACCTACTGTTGTGATAAAAGAAAAAGGATCTTTTGTTGTTGGATTAATTGCAATTATATTACCTTCTGAATCTTTGTATGTTGGGTTTGTAGAATAATTTAATTGAGAAGGTGCTGCTCTACAAAAGACTAAAGAAGAATTAATTATTGTTTCGTTTCTAAATCCAATTGCTGATAATGTTCCTGTTCCAAACCTAGTATCACATATATGATCAACAACTTGATCAATTGTCCCACTTATCCATAGATCTGGGTAGACTTTTCCTACAAAATAAGATTCTCCTGCGTTTGCTGTAATATTTACATCAAATGCGGGAGATCCTGTATAAGCCTCTCCAGCTGCGAGAGATCCAATATTTGTTGTACTACTATCAGTTGAAAATATAACGCCTCTTAAATATTGATCTTTATCTAATGTTCTTTCAACGTCTAAAACAATTATTCCTTTGTCATAAAAAATAAGACCAACATAATTGCCATCTGAATCACTTAAAGTAGAAACTTCTCCGCCTACTGGATCTATTGAAAGATTACTTGCAGAAAGAGTATCATCTATTAAATAAGCACTTTCTAAACCTCCACTTACACTACTATCGCTGTCTGACGAGACATTTAAATTTTGCTCTACAGTTTCGGTTAATGTTGCAGCTTTTTTATGAATTCTTAAGCCGAAAGATCCTTTATAGATATTATCTCTTGTAAAAAGTCTTCTAAAAGATATAAATATAGCCCCATTAATTCTTTTTGGGTCTGTTCCTGTTGCTGGTGCATCTACAGGTGTTGAATAATGTGGTGTAACAAATGATTCATCAGGATCACCTAATAATGTTTGAGCAAACTGTCTATATATTGCTACTTTTTCTCTCATCATCGCAATATTATCGTTATTGTTTTGCCCATTTTGAAAAACTAGTTTTCCTCCTGCATCAAGAATTGCTGTTTGTTCATTTACTATTGGATCATCTCCAGACGTATCTAAATATGATCCAATAGTTATATCAAATAAAGGATTTGATGTACCAAAAGTAAAATCTTGATCAAAAACTGTTTGATATAAAGAACTAGTAATTGAAGATAAATTTGCGCCACCACTAACAAATACTTGATATTTTTTTCTAGTATTCTCGCCGCTAAGATTAGAAACATCAGATTGTACAATATCTATTAATTGCTGAACTGAAGATTTTGAGGTTGTTATATTACTTTCGTCTATGGAAACGTATGATCCTGTTAATTCTGCCATTTTTTTACCTTTTTTATGCTGTTGTCACTTTATTGATATTAACTGGAATTATTAAAGAAGCTCCAGAAGACTGACCGATAATTTGAATTTTTGTCTTAATAATGTTACTATTACCAATTAGCGAATAATTTGCAAAATCATCTGATGTTACGACGCCATTAGTATAAATGCTAAAAGTTCTAGATCTTTGATTATTAAAAACTTGAGAATTGTTAACAATTGAAGTATTCAATATATATGTTGCGATATTATTTGTATCTGTGTCAATAAATTCAATACCACTTATTTTAAGTAAATCATCATGCATTTTTATTATTAATCTAGAATCACTTATATTAGGATCTAAATTAAAGCTACGATCAGTTGTTTCAACAAAGTTTCTTATCTCTATTTCACTACTTGTTATAGTATTTACTGTTTCTGTATCATATAATTCAATTGCATTTAAACCACCACTATTTTGCCATACTAAAGAAGGCATTTTTTCAATTCTTGTAAGAGGATTAGGAAAGCTTATACACGGATGTTTAAGCGCAATATTTTCGTTAGGATTTGCTTCAAATATCGGTGTATTTTTTTCTATTTTTTCTTTTCCTATAGAAACTCCATACTTTTTAATAATTGAATAATCAATTTCATCATCACCAAAAGCAAAAGATGAAATTCTAAATGATCCGTCATTTTGAGAAAGGTATTCTCTACCTCTCTCAGTAAGTACAGCATCTATAATAATGTTATTAGTTGCATGATTTAAAAATCCCATAAATCTCTTCTTTCTTAACTCTCTATAAAATTATTTATTTTTATACTATCTATATAATTGTCACTATTTTCTACTTTAAATATGTTAAACTTATAATTTTCTTTATATAAAAAGTTATTATTTATACTCTCTTTATTGTTATTTATAATAGCAAAATCTGGCGTTGCGTATAAAGTTATTTTACTAATGTTTTGTAAGTAAGGCGTTATAGTATTAATTTTATCATCATTATCAAAAAATTTAGTTTTTCTTTTTATTAAAAGATTTGGATAAAAAATAGGAGCGCCAGGAGTACTAACTAAATCTATTTCTGCTTTTTTCGTAAAATAATTAAATTTAACTCCAATTTGACTTGAATAGTTTGAAACATAACCATGCGCATCAATAGCACAAATTGCATATATTGCTATTTTTTCTTTATTTGACTCATCAATAAATTCAAAAGGATAGTCTTCAAGTCTTCTTTCTATTTGCTCTTCATTAACTAATAGATTTCTCTCATAAACATCAGTTTCTAGATGATATTCTATTTGCTTTACTAGTTTAAAAGGTTCATCTAAACTAAATCTTTTAAATATCTGATATCCTTTAACATCTCCAACAGTATCAATATCAGGCTTCCAAGTAATTAAAATATTTTTACTATTTTCAATAAATTTAAAAGATAAATTTGTTGGAGGTAATGGTCTAATTTTTTCTTTACAAATAATTTCTTTGGTGTATATTGGAGTATCACAATATAATATATCTTGTAATACATGAAAATCTTTAAATTTAGGTAGTGTTATATTATATACTGGATAAATTGCGTACAAATAGCTTTCTGCATACTTAACATCTATATCATTAAAAGAATATTTGCTTGTATTCTTGACTTGATTTTCAATATTATTGATTATACTACTGTTAGCTAAAAACTTTACAGATTGTTTTATAAATTGATCTTGACTCTTTTTAAATTTAACAACAATTATTCCAATATGATAATAATACGGTTCTATGTTACTATAAATTGACTTTTCATTATAAGCAACCATATTATTAAAAAAATTATTTGTTTCATTTAAATTTTCAACAATTTCGTCGTTATTATTATAAAAGTCATCATTGTCTTTGAATATTTTTTTTTCGTAAAAGTCTGTATTTTTATTTATTTTATCAAAAAAACTAATTTTTTTTCTATTTAAATTAATTTTTTTGCTTTTACTAATAGTTTTATTTAGTGACTCAAAAAAATTGTTTATATTTATATTAAACTCATTATTTATTTTATTTATCCAATTTTGATCTGTAATAATATTTTTATTTAAAAATCTTTTTTTAGACATAAAATTATTTAAATAAAATTGAGTATTTTCTTCAATTATTGTATTATTTATTTCTTTCAAATAATCAACATTTAAGCTATTTATATATTCATTAATAAACTGATTATTTTTACTATAGTCTGACTTATATTCTACGTTTATCTTAATTTCTTTGCTATTATATTTGTTATTATTGCTATTAATGATTTTATCGTTAGTCAATCCTTCGTTTTCTTCGTAAAAATTATATACAAAGTCACTTTTAATATTAATATTACTGTTAAAATTTAAAAAGTTGTAAAAATTCACTATATAACCTCTATATCTATTGAAACACTGTAGTTATCAATTTCATTAGTATTTGTTATTTTATATAATTTATTTGATTGTATTACATCTAAGTCAATGTTTTCTAATAAACAACAAAGTTTACTATTATCATCTATTGTTTGCAATAGTTCTATATTTTCTAAAGTTTCTTCATTTATATCATTAATTTTATTTTGAACAAAATATATAAAATCTTCAGGCAACAAACTAAAATTAATATTCATATATGTCTTATTTTCTAATACTTTTTTAAAATTAGTTTTTTCAGACATTATATTAACTACATTTAAAAACTTGACTATGCTTGATTTGTTTTTGTTGCTAATATCATACAAACCATTTTCATTAATTGAAAATAGACTTATAACGTTATTTTTTTCTGTTTCAAATATATCTATAAATTGTTCATTAGACAAATTATTTATCATATTATATATATTTGAATTTATACTTGCTATTGATTTATTTTCATCTAAATTTATATTATATATAATATTAGTAAAATCTTCTATTGTATTGCTATCGATATGACATTTGCTAATGTATTCAATAATAAAGTCTATATTGCTTTCGCTGTTAACAGAAATATTATTTTCAAAATTAAAGCTTTTATTGATTTTATTTCTTAAAATATTTATTTCTTTTAAACCTTCAAAATCATTATAATATTGAATTCTTTCTCTAAAATCTTGGATTTTATAAAATCCTAAAGTATTTTCATTATTAAGCGCTTTTGTTCCTGGATTAAATATTAAAGGACTAAAAAGAAGTACTTTAGGAATAAAAATTCTATCTAGTCTATTATGGTCAATAATATTTATTGAAACTTTTAAAATGTTTTCTTTAGATATTGCATTAATTTCGTTTAAATTGATGTTTGTAATATAAAGATCACCATTTAATACAGAAGAGTTTAATTCTTTATTTTTAAGTCTTGTATGCATTTTTTCATCTATTAATTTAAATTCTTTAAAAATAGTATCTTGACTAAAAAATTTTTCAGAAGAATGTAATACATCGCTATTTTTGTTAAAAATATTATTAATATAATGTAAATAACTCATATTAGTTTTTAGATTATTTAAATAAAAGTCATTATAAAGATTAGAAATTAAATTTTCTATATTAATAACTTCATTAGTATCTATAGACTTAGAAATCAATATTTCGAGATCTAAATCTTTTATATTGTTTTCATAATATAGCAAAATAAACTTAATAATATCAAAATTAATTGCTTGAATAACATCTGAATTCATTAAAACGCTACATATTTTTTTTAATTGATCTAAATAAGAATAGTTACTTGTTCTTAAATTAACATTAATATCACTAATATAATTAAATTCTTGTATTTCTTGATATAAACTTTTTATATCTTTCATAATATTTTCAATACTATTTTGTGATAAAATATTTTCTGTATTGTTTTTTATTTTATTTGACCCTGTAGATATTAAATTCCATTCTTCTTTTATAGAATTGACTTTTCTATTTTCTAGATCTTCTCTATTTAAATTGCTTTGTAATCCAAAATCGCGATACTCTGATTGAGTATCATCAACATTATCTGCAAAAGCCATGTCTGAAATTAAAATTTTTGTAGAAAGATCATGATGCATTTTTTTAATATACGTATCATAGATTAAAGCATATGCTTCTATTGCTTCAAATACATAACTAACTATATAATTATTATCTTCAATAAAACTGCTTATTTCTTCAATACTATTAAATTTTTCTTTATATCTTTCTATGTTTAAAATATTAAGCATTTCATTAATGACAGCACATATTTTTTTAAAGATATAATTTTCATATCTACTGTCATCAATTATATCATCAAAATAATCAATTATTTCTAAAGTATTATTGCTATTTTTTTTATTTAGATACAGATATAATCTTATTTTTTCAAAGTCTTCATAATTTTCAATTATAATATTTTCTTCATTTTTAAGTAACGCAAGACCAAAATAATCATATTTTAAATTAAAATCTAAAGCTTCTCTTCCAGTTTTTTGTTGAGAATTTATTTTCTTTTTTTCTTTTTTATAATGAAAAGGTAATAAACTATACAATAAGTCAAAATTAATTGAAAAAGTGCTTTGATTAAATGTATTATTAATAATGTTACTAAAATTATCAGAGAATTCTATATCTGTTAAAGTTATTTCTCTATTCTCTATTTCTCTTTCTTTGCTTTTTCTAAAAGTTTCAAGTATATCTAAAGAAATATTAACATTATCCACTTTTTTATAATTAAATTCTTTGCTTATCTTAGTAATATTATCAATAGAAAAAACTGATTCTTGTATTTCTTCATAATCTGTATTTGTTTTACTTAAATCTTTTTGAAAAGATTTGATAGCATCTAATTTATCATTTGTCCAGTCTTCTTCTTTTTTAATCTGTATTTTGTAATCTGAAATTTTTATATCTTGCATATTAAATTTAAAGCTAGTTTGTTTGTATAAAGTAGAATTACAATCAGCGTATTTTAATATTGTTTTTTCAATAAATCTTTTAGCAATTTTGTCTTTAACAGACTTGTTTTTTGAGCTTTTTATATAATAAATGTATAGATACTGAAGTAAAGCTTTTTTAGAATATAAATTATCTGTAGACACGTGTGATGATTCATCAATAACATCAGATATAATATTTCTTAAAAAAGATATAGATGATCTTAAATAATTGCCTTTATAGTAGTTTTTTATGATGTTATTAAAATTATTTAATTCATTTGTAATGTTGTTATTTAATTCTCCAATAAGAAGCTGATTAATTAGACCTTCTGTTTTAGAAAAAGAACTTCTATTTTCTTTTAGTCTATAGTTTGAAAAATATTTACCATCAATTTCTGTGTATAGGAGTTTTTGTAATTTTTGTTGATCAGATGTCAATTGTATATTATCAAAACTTTTCGTAGAATAAGAAATTAATTTTGATGTTGTTTTTTTATTTTTAATGTTTTTAACTAATTCTTTTAATATATCGAAATTAACATTTTTATTTTCTAAACTTTTTATTTTTATTTTTTTAACAAGAGAATCAACTTTAACTGATGTGCTTATTACATTTTCACACATAAATTTTTCATATTCTAAATTTCTAGTTTTTAGAATATTTTCTTCACCTGAAAACACATTATTTCTATCAGACATCGCTGGATATAAAGTTTCATTTAATAAAGAGTTATTAATATAAACTTGCCCAGAATTTTTTGTTAAATTATTTTTAATAACTTGCAAAGCAATACACTCGTTTAGACTTATATTTGTATTACGGTCTGAATTTACAATTGTATCAATTTTGTTTCTTATAAAAAAATCAAGGTTTGTAGCAGAAGAAACTAGATCTTCAAAATAATTTTCATTTATTATAAAGTCTGTAGAAAAAATATTACTATTATTAAAAAATGATTGATTAAATATATATTTGTTAAATGATACAATGTTTTCTTGACTTACTTTTGATAAATCAACTTTTATTATATCTTCAAGTGACAAATTAATTTCTTCAATACAACTTTTGTAATTTACATCTTCTTGAGGAAATAAATCAATAATTCTACCTTGATTGTTTGCTAATGAAAACTTTTTATAGAATTCATCATATATTTTAGACTTTCTTTTAGAATTAATTCTTAATATATTAAAAGAGCTAAATTCTGTATCATTTAAATAATTTGTAACATTAGATATGAAATTATTAGTAACAGAATTTAAATCAATAATTTGATTTTGATTTTGATTTTGATTTGATTCTCTATTTATAAGCCATGAAGAAAGTGTATTGTTTTCTGAGTATATTTCTTTAGTATTAACTTCTTGATCTTTAAAATAATTATAATTAAAATTTAAATTATTATCTGAAATATAACTAAAAACATTAATATTAGCAGAT
>Ga0181580_10005399_pt1 | contig 10386 bp, 7 predicted proteins | sample 071ome_23_FD_132413 | JGI IMG/M metagenome (GOLD analysis project Ga0181580, IMG submission 132413) | Coastal salt marsh microbial communities from the Groves Creek Marsh, Skidaway Island, Georgia - 071403BT metaG (megahit assembly) | ecosystem: Environmental > Aquatic > Marine > Intertidal zone...
GGATGCCATGGCGAATTTTGAAACTAACCTTGCCGAATTGGATGAATCGACAGCCCTTCTGAAATCCCAAGTTGCTGAAAACCCTGACTTGAAAGAAGAAGCTCAACCCAGACTCGACAATCTCGCCCGGCAGAAGAAAGGCCTCCTGGAAGCAAAGGAAGACTTCGACCAAGCCCAAGAATTCTTAACTCACTTTAAGGACGCCATGGTGTTAGTAGGACCGGTCGATCCCACATTTCAGGATCTGGCTCCAACTCCCTTTGATGAAACTCCAGTTCCCAAGGTCGGGTTTATCGGTAATACGATCAAGACGCTGCTCTCAGGTCAATACATCCAGCGCAGCCCTACATGGGTCAACTACGCAGCCATTGTAGGGCTCAGCCTCCCTCTTCTCTACCTCAGGTATTCCTCTGAGAAAAACCGCCGCTGGTTTCGACCTGTTGGCATTGCTTTAGTTTTCTTATACCCACTGGTCACCTTCCTCCTCTTTAAATCCAGCCACACTGTACTTCCCGTGAGTGCCCCTAACGGCTCCACCCTTACCCTGATGTTTGCCATGCTGGCGATCAGGAAAGGCTAATTAAGATTCAGCGGTACAAGCTATCCCGGGAGTACCCACCCTGATGGCAATCAATGCAGCTACGGTGTGCGGCATCAGGATGTTTTAAAAATTGAGCATCTTTCATCGGGGAGAGAGCTTGCCCAGGTTGTGCATGGACAATTTCGCCTTTTCCTACTGTAGTTTCTCCCTCAACACCAACAACCAGAACCGACCCTTCGCAGACACATACCTGGGTTTCTCCATTCTCTTTGGACCCCACGCTAAATGCAGTCCCACGAACCCCGGCAGTATAGTTGGAGGTAACAACAGAAAATGAATCTCCGTCCTTGAGTTTTGGCAACCTGGACCAGGTGAAACCTTTGGGCTGATGTAACTCGATTTTGGATAAATCTTCAGTCTCCGCCTTCAGGGTGACCTCACTATTGGCATAAACGACAATTTTCCCGCCATTGCTCAGGCGAAGAATGACCAGTTGCCCGTCTCCTGTGACAACCGTCCACCCTGCCTTGATCGTCATCCCTTTGGTAATAGGCAACACCTGTTCACCAGCTTTGTAAATAGGTTGACCCTTCATGATTTTCACCACCGCCCCGGTACTGCCTGCCGGTAGATTTTGGGCATGACCATGTGACAGCAACAGTAGAAAAAGACTCCCCAGAAAAACAATAAACTTATTCATAACATCGACTCCTTAAAATTTCAGGTCAGTTTGCAAATACGCCCAAGTGGAAACATCATCTTTGAGCCAATCCCAATCCTGTAACAGATTGCCTGGGAAAAAGACCGAATATCCAAAAGAGATTTCACGATTGGGATTATTACCAAATTGTAAGTGTAAGTCTATTTCCGATCCTACTTCCTTGCTGATTCCTGCCCCTTCGGCTCCAGGAGTCGGCCAATTCTGTCTTGGAGTACCCCCCCACCATGCTGGCCCCAGATGCCCGAGATACCAGCCCGCATCGTGGGAATTGACCCAAAAGTGATGATACTCCAGCAGGCCATGCACTTTCGGGTGTAAATCCGCAAAAAGGTAAAGAGTCAGAATCTCCGCATTCATCTGGCTCATCCAATCCATCGCTCCAGAACGGGTATGGGTATCACCATAAAGGGGGATAAAGGTCTCCATTTCATCCGTATCGCCATCATTCCCACTGGAATAAGTGAATTCGACACCAATATTTCGAACGATGCGATGGTCGACAAAGTAATCCAGGTTTACCAGAAAATGATAGGCATCGATATCACTGGTAGCCCCGCCGGACTCGACTTCCCCTCCCTGATAATTGACCATCCAGTGATAGAACAGTTCAGGGCTTAACTTCCCCTCCATCCGGGTTCCGAAATTATAAATCTCAAGCCCTGGGCTGCCGCTGACCTTAATCCGGTTGCTCCCCTCTTCCGCACCAAAGTACCAAAGGTAAAACTCATTGATGGTGTTGCGTTCGGAAGTCCGCTTCAGATTGATTCCCGCCACATCATTATCGTGATCATCTGCCAACTGCCCGTAGAGCACATCCACGTCCCAATCCGTCCCATCCCAGTAAAACTTCACCGCATCCCAATAGTTCCCTTCCATATCCCAGTCATTCTCATCCAGTAAAATTCCACGGTTGTAGCTGAGTTCCTGCCTTCCCAGCCGCACATTCAATCCATCCAGGGCTCCAACTGAAAAATCCAGATAGGCCTGCCTCACTTGCTCAATGGTATCCTCCGGTGCATCCAATAATGCATCCTCATCCTGCACCCTGTGCCCCAACCGAAACTCCAGAAGATTCCTCCCTTTTTTAAACAAGAGATCCCCACGAAACTCATGCTCCCATTCATCCACCCCCGTGTTCATCCGATTCTTTTCATATAAACCGAAGTCTCCAAAATAAGTAGCCCGATAACGCACTTCAGCTGAGGTGTCCAAACCCTCGATTTCCGGGATTTTCAAAACGCCGAATAAACTGTAGGTCAAAGAAATGAAGAAACAGAAAGAGCCAGTAACCTTGGAAAACATTAAGAAAACGGGGTTGAGATTAATTCGGCAACGAAAACAGAAGGATCACCTCCAAGAGAAAAGCAATTACAACTTACTGCAATCATTTCTTCCATCAGGACATATCATCGAAAAATAACCTCAGCCCAGAATTTTGTTGCAGATTTCAAGGTACCTTCAGGTTGACTACTGGACCAAACCTTATCATACGCATAAGCCAAGCAAATCGTAAACCTCTAAGAAAAGAAGCCGCCATGCCTGAACTCCAACTCTCCCGTCGTCAACTTTTACAAGCCGGAGGACTCGGCACATTGAATTTATCAGTTCCAGGTATGGTTCTTGGCACAGATGCCACCGATACTGCCGGAAACGCCATCGCCTCCAAAAAGTCCTGCATTTTTATTCTGCTTTGTGGAGGCCCCAGTCAGTTGGATACCTGGGACCTAAAGCCGGACTCCCCCTCAGAATATCGTGGCCCGTACAAACCCATTTCCACCAAAGTGCCTGGGATGCAAATCAGTGAATTACATCCCAAACTGGCACAACTCACCGACCAAATCTGCCTCATCAATTCCGTGACCCACCCCGGAGGCATCAGCAATCACTTTGATGCCATGCACAATCTCCTCTCCGGGCAATTCGAGAAACGCGTCAAACAGGGAATCCCAGATGATTCCCCCTACCTGGGCTCTGTTGTCGCCAAGCACATGCCCAGTGCCCGAAACCTCGTCTCCAACGCCTGGCTTATCAAGTGCGTCGGTCCACCCGTATTCTGTGCTCCCAACATTGGCACCGGAGGTTACCTCGGCTCCCCTTATGCTCCTGTCTTTGTAGGAGCTGCCGACAACCATCCGGCCATGCCTGGTTTCAAGCCGCCCAAGGTGTACGAAATGTCAGACCCAAAAAGGTTTAAGCAAAGACAAGCACTTCTCAGGGACATCGAATCTGGCACATTGGAAAACCATCCACTCGGGAAAGACTGGAATCACCTTCGCGAACAAGCCTACGACGGGATGACACGTTCCGAAGGACGCAAAGCCTTTGAAATGAACCGTGAACCGGCCAAAGTCCGGGAGAATTATGGCATGCATCCCTTAGGGCAAAACTTGTTGCTGGCCCGAAGAATGGTAGAAGCCGGAGTGCGCTTTGTCACCGTCAACGGCTGGACCGGACCGTCCCCAGGCACCAAGCAAAAAGGCCCCCCAAGCTCCAGTTGGGACATGCATGGTGGCCACATGGGCATGGGCAATGCTTTTGGAGATGGCTCCTATGGTATGGGCTGGTGTTTACCACGCCTGGATGAATCTCTCTCGGCTCTGCTGACAGATCTCAAGGACCGCGGCCTGATGGACGACACATTGGTCGTGGTCATGGGAGAATTCGGACGATCCCCAAAAATTCAGACCAAAGGACCTCCGGGACGAGTTCACTGGCCGCAGTGCTTCTCCGCCATTATGGCCGGATGTGGTATTCGAGGGGGCGCCGTCTACGGTAAGTCCGATAAGATTGGAGCCTATCCAGTCAGCGACCCCGTGCATCCCCAGGATATCCACGCCACAGTGCTCCATGCACTCGGCGTCCCCATTCATAATCCAGCTGAGAACACTGGCATCAATCGCCCACTTTTCTCCACCGGTAAACCGATCAAGCAAATCTTCGGCTAATCTTCTGAATTAAGAACCAACAAAAAAGGCGCTCTTCTTACGGAGCGCCTTTTGAATTCTTCAAATGTGTCAACTTAACCGCTGATCATTGATTTAATAGATGCTTCAGCCTGAGTCCAATATTCATTAGGCTCTTTGGCAAAACCGTCGTTTTCTGCGGCAAAATATGCAGCCTGCTGAATCATGTTATAGATTTGCTCAGAAGTATACTCCACTTTCTTTGGAGCAGCCTTCTTCGCCGCAGGTGCCTTCTTTGCAACAGCTTTTTTCGCTGGTGCCTTTTTGGCTGGTGCCCTTTTGGCAGCGGCTTTTTTCACCGGTGCCTTTTTGGCGGGTGCTTTCTTTGCAGCAGCTTTCTTCGCTGGTGCCTTTTTAGCAGGTGCTTTTTTTGCAGTCATTTTTAATATCCTGGTTCGATCTTTTCCAAGGTGAGTTAATAACGTATAAGTTTTCCCGGTGAATAGTAAACACCTTCTTTGTGAAAATCATGTGAATTGATGAGCTCCAGTAGCGGCAATTCTTATACCGAATTTTCAACAAAGAGAAACTTGCTCAATTTTGGGCAAACCAGGCAACCCAAGAGTTACAGTGGGTTGCCATGGAGGTCCCAACTCTGCCAATGTCCCACTTTGGTTCCAGCTTCCAAAAGCCCCTGACTCTGGAGTTGGCCATTTTTGTACCAAACTTGCCAAAGACCGTGCTGAACTCCGTTGCGATAGGAGCCTTCTGACTTTTTTCTTCGATTCTGGTAGTACTCGATCCAGAGGCCCTGCGGTTTGCCACTTTCATACCCCCCAAGCCAATGGTCATTCCCATCATCGAAAAACGCCCTCGCAGCTCCGGTTTTCACACCCATATGATAGGTTTCCTGCAATAGTTTTCTCCCGCCAGGCAAGTACTCGACCCATTCTCCGTGTCGACGATCAATTTTATAGATGCCACTAAATCGAGTATCTCCATTGCTATAGCGATAAACCCAGAGGCCATCACGATTTCCTCTTTCATAAAACCCTTCACTGGCAACTTCACCATTGGTGTGAAAGCTCATCCATTTTCCCTCCCTGCGCCCTTCCTCATATCTTCCTTCACTCTGAGTTTGTCCATTATCGTAATAAGAAGTCCACTTTCCGGTCCGAAGCCCATCGACATAGTTTCCATGTTCAGCCCACTCCTTGTTGGGATGAAACGAAAGCCAAGCCCCCACTCTCTTGCCTTTAGTATAACGGCCGCGAAGCTTTGGACTGCCACTGTTAAAGAATTCCTGATAAATTCCCTGCACACCCCCATTGCGATATTGGCACTCGATATAAATCCTGGCATTGGGATACCAGTGCGGCCAGTTTCCTTCCCTTAATCCATTTACATAGTTACCTTCCGAAGCAAGGGTACCATTGGAGTGCCAACTTCGCCAAACACCAGTTTTTCGACCATCAGAATAGACCCCTTGCTCACGCAGAGTTCCAGACTCATGGGTAAACATCCAAGGACCAATTCGTTTTCCATCAAGAATTCGTCCCGTGGCCTCCACTTTTCCATTCTGGTGCCAGGCGAACCATTCCCCCTGCACCAGATCATTTTCACAAACAAATCGTGAATGTATTGGCTCTCCAGGAGCATCATGCCAGGTTCGCCACAGTCCTTTCCGCAAACCTGACTGATACACTCCAGCCCGTTCTTTTCTTCCACTTTCAAAGTAATACACCCAAATCCCGTCTTTCTTGCCTGATACATAAGCTCCCTGAGACAAGGGATTCCCATTTTCATGCCAGAAAACCCACTTCCCGTGCTCCAACCCGTCACGATAAGAACCTCGCCCCCGAACACCACCACCCGGATGCAGGAAGGTCCAATCTCCATGCCTCAGTCCCTCCAGATAAGCCCCCTGAGCCTTGATTTTACCAGCACGGTCCAATTCACGTAGAACGCCATGCTTGGGATTTCCATATTGGGAATAATAGGCTGCGGGAGTGATGGGCTGCCCCTCTCGAAAGTCCTGAACCAATTCATGAGCACCATCGTCATGGTAAGTAATCTTCCGACCATGCGTCTTCCCCAGCCAAAACTGTTGTGTTCGCAAAATTCGCCCAGTATCATCCCAGTAAAACCATTTCCCATTGGGTTTTCCCTGTACATAGGCACCACAGGTCGCCTTTACTCCATTTTCATGCCAGGTATTCCAGAAGCCAAAACGTTTGCCTAAATAAAACTCCCCTTCCGAACGCTTGGTACCATCTGGATAATTTTCCGTATAAAATCCGGTCTGCGGAGCCTGTGCATCCAACCAGCCCGGCAAGAGAAAGCCGAGAAACACTGGGAGGAACGAAAAAAAGTGCCCCTTATAGCGTGGAGTGCAGTCGCTCAAGAGTCAGAAGTGCGTAACTGGTAACCAGGACAGGATCCTTTTCCCACCATCTGCCATTTTCATTGAGCCAGAATCCCTTGGGGCCCTGATTGTTAAAGAGTTCCTTGATCATCTCCATTCTCCAATCAACCTTTTGACCATTTTCCAGAACAAGAGTCTTTTCTCCAAGCAAAGTAAGGGCTTTGCCCATAGTGTGATAATAATAATATAAGCCCTGTGGTCCCATTCCGGGGTTTTCCTTGATGGTATAGTTCTTTCCGAGCCATTCACGTGCGGATTGAACTCTCGGGTCAGTGGGGTCCATTTTGGCATATATAAAACTAAGCAACCCCGCATAACTCATACTTCCATAGGAACGAAGGGCAATCTTACCGTTTGCTAGCTTCTCTTCCCCAGACATTGATTTACCTGGGAAGTAAATGAAACCACCCACGTCTTCTTTTTTGGCATTTTGAGCCCATTCCTCTTTGTTTGATGCAGGGCGATTCTGGCAGCGGGAAACAAATTCAATTGCCATCTCCCAATTCAGATCCATGCCAAGATCCGTTTCCGGCGTTTTTTTCAGATAGATCTCCGAATAGTAGAGAGCTTCCATGGCAAGGTGTGTGTTGGACAAATCAGAGTGTGAGTAGGTTGAACCATATCCTACCCCGCCATCAAAAGTGTTGTCGGATGTACCCCGTAAATCGTAGTCCGCCTGCTGATTGATAAGAAAACGCCGAGCTTTGCGAATGACTGGCTCGTAACTACGATCTCCAGATTGCATCAATGCCATCATACAAAGGGATGTGTTGTAAGAGCCAAGGCCCTTGCCGTAGATGCCTCCATCGGCCTGGACATTGGTCACAATGAATTTCAGTCCTTTTTGAATTGCCGCGTCAGATTTTGTGTCGACTTCGGGATTATTCAACAAACTGGAAACTGCGAGACCTGTCAGCGCAGGATACTTGGGATCTCCCCAATAACCTTCAGGTGTTTGTTGAGTTACCAACCAGGCAGTTCCCTTATCAATGGCACGTTCTACTTCATTGCGAAGAGAAAGGTTTTCTGGCTGAGGTTTTCCGATCTTTATGATTTGGCCAGAATTCTGAGCCATCAACCATGGAGCGGCAAAGATTGAGAGGGTAAGGAGTAGTTTATTCATAGTGACAAGTGATTGGAGGAGTTTGCCTTGCTAATAGAGTTGCCAAAAAAATTTAGAACAAATTTCAAGGAAGTTTTAAAATGACTTCAACAGGCGAATCGACGGGAGGCACAACTTTAGGAGTAGGAATCCAGAGTTCATCGTTATTGTTACCGGGGACCCAACTATTGAACATTGCATTGGGGGTCAGGTACACGGCCACAATATCTCCCTCCAGTTCAGCAACAAAGTCCCCCTCATAAATCCTGGATCCTGTATACATCCATGGCTCTCCCTGCATCAATTTCCCGGTATCCGCATTCTGAATCCAGTTTGCCAAAGGAATGGGCTTGGGATCATTTACATCAGGACGCAGGTCCTTGACGTAGATCTGAATGCGATGCTTGGGTGGAGGTGTGGCAGGTGGTTGTTCCCGGCCTTCGGCATCGAACTCGGGCAATTTTTCCAAATACTTGTTCGCATTGGCAAGAAGCAGTAAAGTTTGCAGGCGGAAGGGGCTGATTTCTGTGCGGAGTAAACTCTCGTGAGTTTTCCCATCCTTGTGAACAATGGCATATTCAATCAACTGAGTGATCTGATTCACCACCGCCTTGAATCGCACCTCCTTCTTGGTTGTATCCAAAACGATGTGATCCAACTCCAGTACCCCGGGAGCCACCATTTTCAAGGCAGGTTTGGCAGGTGCCTTCTCTTTCTCAGCAGGTTTCTCAGGCTGAGCCATGCCGTACGCCATAAGGCTACAGAACGCTCCAAGTACGATTAGATTTTGCCGGAAAAACATTACACGACTTCCCATCCAATCAAAACTACTACTGCAACCAGGTTAAGGCGATCCGAAAACCCGTTTGATCATCAGCATGGTGAGAGTTCGCTCCTCGACGATAGGCCGCCCTGCATTCTTCTGCAGGGCTTCGCCAGCCTCCTCCACGCATCGGACGATGCTCCCCCGACGGTGGGCCTTCCGGGTCAACCATGGACCAACCAGTGTAATCATTGGAGTACCAACCCCGACACCATTCAAACACATTACCATGCATGGCATAGATTCCATTGATTGAGCGGAACGCTGTAATCTGCTCGGTGCCATTGAGCACAAAGTTGTGATTTGCCACCTGGTTTTCCAACTCCTTTCCAGCAAGACCATAGGGATGCCCCCAAGGATCTTCCCCACGACAGGCAAATTCCCACTCCGCTTCCGAAGGCAACCTGTAGGCTAATTCATCCTGAAGACGGTCTTCCTGACGCTCTGACTCAGTCAACCAGGCACAAAATGCAGCGGCATCTTCCCAGCTTACACCGATAACCGGCAAATCTTCCCGATCCGCCAGAGTATTGCTCCAGATCCCATCTTTTATGGGTTGCCAATTCTCTCCAGAGAGCAGCGCTCCTCCCTTTTCCGCCGATGTGGTATGGCCGGTTTGCTCTACAAACTCCCGAAATTGACCAATCGTCACCTCGGTAGTTCCAATCCAGAAACCTTTGGTTAAAATCACATATTTGGCAGGAGTCTCCTTAGGATCATGGCCAATCTCATCAGCATCACTACCCATTCGAACTGCTCCGGACTCTTGCCAACGGAAATTGAACCCAGACAATGGGATCGCCCAGTCCTCACCGCTCACGGGCATACCTGTAGGTTCATCCAGAGGCACCGTGGGATCGATGATTGCGACAGGAGAAGCAGGGGGTTGTGTCGGAGCCGCAACATTTTCAGGTTCCTCCGGGATCTCCTCATCCGCAACTTCCTCCGGTTTGGAAGACTTATCCTGCATGAGCATATAAATCCCCACTCCCACGGCAGCAATCAGCAACAACAGAAACAACGCCGACATCAAGTTACTCTTCTTGCGAACAGGCGCCTCAGTTCTACGCCGACGCCTTACCTTTTTGCGAGGAGTCGAAGGCACGTCCTCATCGACTTCAATATCATCATCCACCTCGATATCAGGATCCTGAGCACGGGCAGGTGGCTGCTTTTTGATAAATTTCTTTGGAGGCGGGGAAGCCCGTCTTGGCGGCGGTACAACACCACCGGAAGCAACACTGGGTGGGGGTTCCCCACTGATCTTAGGCAATTGGTCCAACATTTCCTGCGCCGTCTGGAAACGCTCATCGGGATCATTTTCTAAGGCCAGGGCAAACCATTCATCCCAATCAAGATTGATCCCCTCCACAATCCTTGAAGGCGGCTTTACACTGGGTCGCTCCTTCCCCGTCAACATTTGGAAACCGATCAGCCCGACCGAGTACAAATCACTGCGAGGGTCCGCATAGCCCTGTTTTTGCTCAGGGCTCATGTATTCGAACGTTCCCATCACTTCAGGTGCTGTTTTTCCTGTACCTGAGGAACTCGGTTTACGCTTGGCTGAAAAGGACATCGCGATACGAGTCCGCCGCCATTCCTCCCCAGCAATCTTCACCAGACCGAAATCGGAAATCTTCATCCCATCCTCCAGATCCAGCAAAATATTAGCGGGTTTCAAATCCCGGTGAACCACCCCACGTTCATGAGCAAAGCCAATCGCCTGGAGAAATTGCCGCATACACTCTGCAACTTCCGCCTCCTCCAGTTTCCCACCCTGATGCCACATGTAATCATGGAGTGTAAACAAATGAGACCCCGAAGTGGTAGGAATCCCCTCCACCAACTCCATCCGCAGCCAGTAATGGCCA
>Ga0181580_10005414_pt1 | contig 10375 bp, 6 predicted proteins | sample 071ome_23_FD_132413 | JGI IMG/M metagenome (GOLD analysis project Ga0181580, IMG submission 132413) | Coastal salt marsh microbial communities from the Groves Creek Marsh, Skidaway Island, Georgia - 071403BT metaG (megahit assembly) | ecosystem: Environmental > Aquatic > Marine > Intertidal zone...
ACCCGTTCCACGATGGCGCGATCGTTTGCTTCCATGGCCTTGTAGAGCTGCTGGCCGAAGAGGTCGTTTTCCGAGCGGTGGGTCTGGGTGTCCCAGGGGCGGGTGAGCTTACCGCGGGCCAGGGGGCTCCAGGGGATGACGCCGACCCCCTGATCGTCGCATAGGGGCAGCATCTCCCGTTCTTCTTCCCGGTAGATGAGGTTGACCTGGGGTTGCATGGCAATGAAGCGCGTCCAGCCGTTCCGCTCGGCAACCTGCTGCATTTTGGCGAACTGCCATGCCGCCATGGAGGAGGCACCCAGGTAGCGAGTTTTCCCCGCTTTCACCAAGTCATGGAGGGCCTCCATGGTTTCTTCCACGGGGGTTTCCGTATCGAAGCGGTGAATTTGGTAGAGATCCACGTAATCCATGCCGAGGCGCTGAAGGCTGTCGTCCATGGCCTGGAAGAGGGCTTTGCGAGACAGGCCCCGAGCATTGGGGGCGCGACGCCAGGGCCCAAAGGCCTTGGTGGCCACGACGATCTCGTCCCGGCGCGCGAGGCGGCGTAGGGCTCGCCCCGTGATTTCCTCGGAGCTGCCCGCGGAATAAACGTTCGCCGTATCGAAGAAGTTGATGCCCGCTTCCAGGGCCTGACGGAAAAAGGGCTGGCTGTCCGCCTCCGTGAGCGTCCAGGCGTGGGTGCCCGCGCCGGCCTCGCCGTAGCTCATGCAGCCCAGACAGAGGGGGGAAACTTTCAGGCCGCTTTGGCCGAGGGTTCGATAGTCCATGGGGGTGCGCCTCCTCGCGTTTTTTCCGAGTCTACTGCTGATAGAGCGCCCGCATAATGATTTCCATGGACTCTCGATCGCTTGTTTGCACGAGAAGCGCCTTAAGCGTGCCCTCCACTTCGGGGTGGGCCTTCTTCTGTGCAGCTAGGGCCGCGAGGGCCGAGCGACGGACCGGGAGGGGCTCCTCCGGGGCCGTAAAGCGGGTGAGGGCGGCGACTTCGCCCGCGTCCAGGGTTTGCTTGCCTAGCCCTTCGAGGGCCGCAGCTCGCACTGCCGGAGGGTTGCCATCCTGGAGCTGCCCCTGGAGGAGGGCGCGGGCCTGCGCCGTGGGAATGCCGCCCAGGGCCTCGGCCGCTCGGGCCCGCACGGTGGCGTTCCCGGCGCTTAGATAATCCCCAAGGAGAGGGACGGTGGTTTCGTCCCCGGCATTGGCCAGGGCATTTAAGGCGATCAGGCGGCGCTGGTCGCTGGCTGCGGTGCTGATCGCCTGGGTGAGGCGGCTGGTGACCGCCCCATCCTCCGTGTTTCGAGCGACCTCCCCAAGCACCATGAGCGCGCTATCAGCGAGCTGCTGCCCGTCCTCCGAGAGATTAGACAGGTTGGAGAAGTCCATAAGGGCTTCAAGGCTCTCCGGTTCAAGCTTCGAGGGCGTGTAGCGGAGGGCCATGAGGCTCCCGAAGCGTGCCGCCGGCGTGAGCGTCTCATCGGCAGCAAGGGTCACCAGCAGGGCCCGGGCCTGGGGCGCATCCGTTTGACCAATGCGCAGCAGAAGATTCTCTTGGAAGGCTTTGGAGAAGGTGCCGGCGCGGAATTGATCCTGGAGCGCTTCAAGGAAGCGGTCGTTGTTGAAGAGGAGGGCCTTCAGGGCCTCATCGTCGATTTGATCCTGATCCAGCGCGCTGAGCGCGGCCAAAAAGCGGGCAGCGTCCGCGAGGGGCGTTTTCGGCGGCGGCGGGTAGAGCCAGGCCAGGTCCACCGCCGGCCAGGCCAGCGGGTCTTCCCCAAGCACCGCCAGGCGCAGCCCCGGGGGTGCGGCAAGCGTACGATCCCAGGCGACGGCCAGGCGCTGAAGGGTTTTCACGGTCATGCCGCCGCGGAAGAAGGCCTCCGTGGAAGAACGGCCGTCGGCGCTTCTAAAGCCGCAGGTCAGCTCCTTGAGGGTCGTTTCGTCCTGCTCCACCGCGACCCGCTCGGTTAGGGCCTGTCCCTCATCCCCAGGGCGGAGCACTTCGTAGGCCAGTTTCCGCCGCGTGATCGTTCCGAGGGCTGGAGAGTCGTAGCGAACGGTCGCGCTGCCGATGCTGTCCCGCTCAAGGCGCGTCACGCCCTCGGGAGGAATAAGCGTGCTGTCCGGGCCCTGGAGCGTGCCGTAGAGGGCCAGCACCTGCGCCTGGTCTTCAAGTCTAAGGGGCCCATTAAAGTGGGTCTGGAGCCAGGCCCCGGTAGCGGTGTCGAGCTCCACGGCAAAGGGCACCTGAAAGAAGCGGGGGCTTATGGGCTTGCCGTCCACCTCCATGGTCAACCCTTGGAATTGAAGGCCCAGCCAGCGCGTTTTTTCCGTCTGCTTAAGGGGCCGGGTGAACAGTACGCCATCGAGGGCAACCCGGGACCGAGCCGTGCTATTGCCGTCATCGAACCACACCGTGCTCACGGAGTGGTAGGTGCCGCCGGCGAGGCAGAGCCCCTGCTTAGCCGCCTGGGCCGGAGCGAGGACAACAAGGCAGGCGACGGTGAGGAAGAATCGAAATAGCGCCTGAGGCACGGGCAGGCTCCTAGCAGAGCAAAGTCGTTAGCAATGGGGATCATTATGCCATTGCCCCACCCATTTCGGACCCGGACCTTTCCCCGTCCCTTCTGCTAGCCTTGGGTCATAACAAAAAAGTATGGGGAGAAAGGCATGTTGGAGTCAGTGTTTCCGGAAGGGCGGGCGCAGGGTCCGGCGGGACAGGTGGTCCACGAACGGCTGCTCGCGCATAGCGCGCGCCTAGAGCAAAAGCTCTACGCCGTAGGTCCGGGGGCTTGGTGCTATGTGGGAAACGGGCTTTCCAACCAGACCTTCGTGCGCGGTCCCGAGGGTGTCATCGTTATCGACACGGGGGAGTGCGTCGAGGAGATGGAGGCCGCGCTCGCAGCCTTTCGGGAGGTCTGCGCCGATCCCGTGGTCGCTTGTATCTATAGCCATTTCCATTACATCGGTGGGACAAAAGCGCTCCTCGCCGAAGCTCCGGAACTGCCCATCTGGGGCCACGGGGGCATTCCCGGTAACTTGCGCCGCTTCTCCGGCGAGGTGGGCCCGCGAGGCTCGCGAGGCCTTGCTCATCAATTTGGCGTCCTGCTGCCCGAGGGCGGGCCTGAAGGATTGGTCAACGTCGGTCTGGGCCGCTTCTTCCGGAACCCCGCGCATGCGCCTTTTACGTCCGGCTATGTGCCGGCCCAGCATGAATTCCGGGAGCCCACCCAAACTACCCTGGCGGGCTTAGAGGTGCACCTTCTGCCCGCGCCCTCCGATGCCACGGACTCCATCACGATCTGGTTCCCCGCGCTTAAGCTGGCCGTCAACAACCTCCTGTGGCCTGCGCTCTTTAACGTGTTTGCCATTCGCGGAGAGGAATATCGGGACCCCCGCATCCTCCTTAAGGGCCTTGATGAGCTTGGGGCCCTGGGCGCTACCCATCTCGCAGGGGCTCATGGGCCGCCCCTCGAGGGCGCTGCGCTAATCGCCGAGACCATCGAGCGCTACCGGGACTCGATTCAGTTTCTTTGGGATCAAGCGGTACGGATGGCGAACCGGGGACTCGGCCCCGGGGAAGCCATTGCGGCCCTGGCCTGGCCGGAAACTTTTAAGGGGCACTACACCACGGAGCAGCTCTACGGCCTCGCGGAACATCACATCCGGCAGATCTACGCCGGGCTCTTTGGCTGGTTCGACGAGCGGGAGGAGCACCTCTTACCGCTTCCCCCGGCGGAGCGGGCGCGGCGGCTCATTGCGGGCTTTGGGGGGGAGGGGGCGGTGCGCGCCGCCCTCGATGAGGCGCTTGCGAAGGAAGACTTTCGCTGGGCCCTGGAGCTTGGAAGCTGGCTGGTGCGGAAGGACCCGGGGCCCGATGGACGCTGTGACGGAGGTGCGCAGGAGGACCGAAATCGACTAGGCCAGGCCCTTCGCGGCGTGGCCTATGCAACCCCCTCGGCGAACGTTCGCAACTGGTGTCTGACCCGCGCGCTTGAGCTGGAGGGATCGCTGGATCTGTCCCGCTTCCGACGTCATCGGTTCTCCCCCGCGGCGGTCGCCGCCGATCCCGTGGCCGCGCTCATGCTCCTGCGCGTGCAGCTTGATCCCGCGCGTTTAACGGAGGAAGGGAGCCTCGTCTTTAACTTTGGCGCCGCTGGGCACGGGTCCCTTACGCTCCGCCGGGGCATTGCGGTGCCGGGGACGGAGCGGGAGGTTACGGGGGCGGTGCACCTGACGCTCGCGCCCGAGGTGTGGGGGGCGCTCCTGGCGGGGAAGCAAACCTTGGCCGAGGCGCTCGCCTCCGGAGCTGTCGTCGCAAGCGACGGGGACCGGGCCCTGGGAATGCTATCGGCCTTTGAGCTGCCGGCCTTTAGAACGGAGGACTGAAATGCGGATTCCTGAGCCCTCCAACCCCTTCGAGGGGCGCCTTGCGCGGCTGTATCAGGACGCGACGCCCCGGCCCCTGAAGCTCGATAAACGCAGCCAGGGGCGGCCGAACGTGCTGCTCGTGATGCTCGATGACGTGGGCTTTGGAACCTGCAGCACCTTTGGCGGACCCATCCCCACCCCGGGCGTTGATGCGGTGGCCGCGGCGGGGGTGAGCTACAACCAGTTTCATACCACCGCGCTCTGCTCCCCTACTCGAGCGGCGCTGCTGACCGGACGGAATCACCACAGCGTGCACATGGGCGGCATAACGGAGATCGCCAACAGCTTTCCCGCTTACGACAGCGCCATTCCCCGGGAGACGGCCACCGTGGCCCAGCTGCTCCAGAGCCAGGGCTATGGCACGGGGTGCTTTGGAAAGTGGCACCTGACGCCGTCCTGGGAGCAAGGCCCCGCGGGGCCCTTCGATCGCTGGCCCACGGGGCTGGGCTTTGATCGCTTCTACGGCATTCTCGGCGCCGAGGCCTCCCACTGGGAGCCCGCGGTCTATGACCAAACGACGCCCATCGAGCCGCATCGGGGCCGACCGGACTACCACTTAACGGAAGATCTCGCGGATCAGGCCATCACCTGGATTGACCGCCATCGCGCCTCGGCCCCCGATCGTCCCTTCTTCTGCTACTTCGCCCCGGCCGCCGTACATGCGCCCCATCACGTCGCGCCCGAATGGAGCGACCGCTTTAAGGGCCAGTTTGATCAGGGCTGGGATGCGCTTCGGGAAGAGATCTTTGCGCGCCAGCAGGCCCTGGGGGTCATCCCACCGGGGACGCGTCTAACCCCCCGGCCCGATGAAATCCCCGCCTGGGCGGATTACGACGATCGCTATAAGCCCGTGGCTTCCCGGCTCATGGAGGTGTTCGCAGGGTTCATGGCCCACACGGATGCGCAGGTGCTTCGGGTGATTGAGCACCTCAAGGCTCAGGGCTGCTTTGAGGACACGCTCGTGATCTATCTCACGGGAGATAACGGCGCCTCCGCGGAAGGCACGGTGCACGGTGCCTGGAGCGCGCCTTCCTTCCAGAACGGCGTGCACGAGGACCCTGAATGGCTCCTCGCCCACATGGACGATTTCGGCACGGACCGCTGCGAGAATCACTTCAACGTGGGTTGGGCCTGGGCCCTCGATGCCCCCTTCCAATGGATGAAGCAAGTGGCTTCCCACTTTGGTGGGACCCGCAATGCCTTGGCCGTTTCCTGGCCCCGGGGCATGGAAGCCCGGGGCGGACTGCGAAGCCAGTTCCATCACGTCATCGACATCTATCCCACGATCCTCGAGGTAACGGGACTGTCTGCCCCCGAGTCGGTGAACGGAATCACGCAGGCGCCGATCCATGGCGTGAGCATGGCCTACAGTTTTGATGCGCCGGAGGCTCCGAGCCGCCATCGGACCCAGTATTTCGAGATTCTGGGAAATCGGGCCATTGTGGAGGATGGGTGGATGGCCTCCTGCTTCCACGGACGCCTGCCCTGGATCCGCTTTGCGGGCTTTGAATTCGATGGCGAACAGGAGCGGTGGGAGCTCTACCATATCGCCGAGGATTTCTCCCAAAGCGAGGATTTGGCGGAGCGCTATCCGGAACGGCTTGAGGCGCTCAAGGCGCGTTTTGAGGAAGAGGCGGAGCGCTATGGCGTCTATCCCCTACGAGACGCCTCGGCTCGCCGCGGGGGCGCCTACAGCGTGCCCCATGCCCTGGAGGGACATCGCAAGATGCGCTACGGGCCGGCCCACGTGCGCATGCCTGAGCACAGCATCATCAGCCTGAAGAACACCTCCTATCGGATCACGGCGGAGATCGAAACGCCGGAGGCGCCGGCGGGGGTGCTGGCCTGCCAGGGAGGCAATATGGCGGGCTGGGCGCTCTACATCGACGAGGAGCACCGCCCAAGCTTCGTTTACAACTGGTTTGGCCATGAGTTCACGACCCTGAAGGGATCACCCCTGGGCGCGGGGATGCAGGTTCTTGAGGTGCATTACGCCCATGATGGGGGCTTCGCTGCCGGGGGGGAGGCTACCCTCTCCGTAAACGGGGCAGCGGTCGCGGTGGACCGCATCCCTCGCACCGTAGGGGTGATTTTTTCCATGAGTGGGGAAACCTTCGACGTGGGCCGGGATACGGGAAGCCCTGTGGGGGCCTATCCCCATGACTTCCCCTTTAACGGCCGCATCGATGGCATCACCCTCGAGCGTCTCGAGGAGCCCGGTGCCGCGGTTCAGGCGGAAGAGCGCAAGCGGGCCTTTGCCGCCAGCTTGAGCGCCCAATGAGCACGCCGTCAGCCATCAGCGACGGCCAGCGTCGCTACACGCTCTTCATGCTGGTGGTGGTGTTTACCTCTAGCCATGTCGATCGGCAGATCATGGGGATCCTGGGCCAGCCGATTAAGGAGTCGCTGATGATCAGTGACACCCAGCTGGGACTCCTAACGGGCATTATGTTCGCTCTGTTCTATGCCACCCTCGGCATGCCCATGGCCATGTGGGCCGATCGCCACAATCGCCGAAACCTCATCGCCTTCTCCGTGTTCCTCTGGTCCCTCATGACGGCGCTCTGCGGCTTAGCCAGCAACTACCTTCAGCTGCTGCTGCTGCGCATTGGGGTTGGGGTCGGGGAGGCGGGCTCCAATCCGCCCTCCCACTCGATGATTGCGGATCTTTACCCGCCGGAACGGCGCTCGACGGCCATGGCCATCTTCGGCACCGGGGTGAACTGGGGCATTTTGCTGGGTTTTCTTGTGGGGGGCTGGGTCAACGAATTCTTTGGCTGGCGCGCCGCCTTTTTACTCGTCGGTCTACCGGGAGTGGTGCTTGCGCTCCTCGTGCGCTTTACCGTGAAGGAGCCGCCTCGGGGTTTAGACCGGGATGGCGGGGAGGGCGCTGCCGCTGATGCGCCGATGGCGCCGCCTTTCCGGGACGTGCTCGCTTTTATGATCCGCAATGCGGTCTTGCGGCATATGATTTTTGGGAGCGCGCTGATCGCCTTTGCGGGGTATGCGGCGGTGATTTGGGTACCCGTTTACCTGGTGCGGATCCACGGTATGGGAACCGGCTTGGTGGGAACCTACCTCGCCGTGATCATTGGTTTTGGTGGCGCGGCGGGCATCCTTTTGGCGGGGCGACTGGCGGATCGGCTCACCGCAACCCGGGGGGCTCAGTGGATGCCCTGGCTTATCGCCGGCGCCAATCTCCTGAGCCTGCCTTTACTAATCACGACGTTCTTTGCCGCCTCGGGAAGCAGCGCGCTTTGGGCCTTCGTGCTGCCCGCGTCCCTGGCTACCGTTTATGTGGCGCCCAGCTTTGCCCTCATCCAGAACGAGGCGCCGGTGGCCATGCGGGCCGTCGCCGCCGCGATCAACTTGTTCATCACCAACATCATTGGCTTGGGCCTAGGGCCCTTTAGCGTGGGATTCTTTAGCGATGTTTTCGAGCCCCAAACCGGCGGCGACAGTTTGCGCTATGGCTTGTTGGTGACGGCGGTCGCGCTGCTCTGGGGCGTGGGGCACTACCTACGGTGCGGAGTGCTTTTGAAGCGCAGGGCCCAGGCCATGGTTCGCGCCGCATCGCCAGTAGACTGACTCAATACGGGAGGCGTTTTGCCATGACCACTGACCCCCATTCCCTGGAGACTCTCGATGTCTCTCAGCCCCATCGCTTTGCTGAAGACAGCTGGCGCCCCGCCTTCGCGCGCCTTCGCGAGCATGCGCCGGTGCATTACTGCCCGGATTCCGCAAATGGCCCCTATTGGTCCGTGACCAGTCATAGCTTGATCAAGGAAGTGGATACAAACCACCAAGTCTTCTCTTCAGAGAGAGGCGGCATCGCCATCGTTGACCCCTACACCACGCAGGATGGGGAGCTGGCTAGCCAAAGCTTTATTACCCTTGATGAGCCGCGCCACGCGCCGCAGCGGCAAGCCGTTGCGCCGACCGTTGCACCCCGGAACTTGGCGGAGTTTGAGCCTCTGATTCGGAGCCGGGCCGCGGATATCCTCGATAATCTTCCCCAGGGGGAAACCTTCAACTGGGTCGATCGCGTCTCCATTGAGCTGACCGCCCGCATGCTGGCGACGCTGTTCGCTTTTCCCTACGAAGATCGGCGAAAGCTGGTGCGTTGGTCCGATCTTGCGACGGCAGTTCCGGAGGTGACGGGGGACGACAGCATCGACATGAAGGCTCGCTACGAGGAGCTCATGGGTGCTGCCGCCGCTTTTTACGAATTGTGGGCGCAGCGGGCGCAGGAGCCGCCAAGCTTCGACCTCATCTCCATGCTCGTCCATAACCCGGAAACGGCGAAGATGAATGAAGATCCGGGGCTGTTCCTTGGAAACATTCTTCTTCTCATTGTGGGGGGGAACGACACTACGCGAAATAGCATCAGCGGGGGCGTCGTCGCCTTAAACGAATACCCGGAAGAGTACGAAAAGCTTCGCCAAAATCCGGCGCTGATCCCGAACATGGTCTCGGAGATGATCCGTTGGCAGACCCCAGTGATTCACATGCGGCGCACAGCAACCTGCGACACGGAGTTAGGGGGGCAGCAAATCCGGGAAGGGGAGAAGGTCATCATGTGGTATCTCTCCGGTAACCGGGATGAGGCCGTCTTCCCAGACGCAGACCGGTTCCTCATCGATCGCCCCAATGCCCGCGCTCACGTGGCCTTTGGCTTTGGGGTGCATCGGTGCATGGGCAACCGTTTGGCTGAGCTGCAGCTTCGGGTGCTTTGGGAAGAGATCATGAAGCGCTTTCGTCATGTCGAAGTCGTCGGCGACGTAAAGCGCCTTTCGAACAACTTCATCCGTGGGATCGCTGAGGTTCCGGTGCGGGTTCACCCCTGGTGAGCGCCTAGGGCTTTCCTCGGAGGAAAAGCTGAGGGCCTAGGCTTTCTGACAGGCCTCGGAGCATAGCCTCAGTCTCTTCCCAGCCGATGCAGCCATCCGTAACCGACACCCCGTAGGCAAGGCGGTCTTTCTCCGCCATGGGCTGCTGGCCGGCGTTGAGATGGCTCTCGAGCATGAGACCGACGATCGATTCGTTGCCGGCGAGGATTTGATCTTTTACGGAATTAGCGACCTCGCTTTGGCGCCGGTAGTCCTTTTTGCTGTTGGCGTGGCTGCAGTCCACGACCAGGGTGGGGGCGATGCCTGAGGCTTCTAGGGCAGCTTCGGTGTGGGCGATATGCTCTGGGTGATAATTGGGACCGCCATGGCCCCCCCGCAGCACGAGATGGGCGTGGGCGTTCCCGCGGGTGTGGTAGATCGCCACCTCGCCGGCTTCGCTGATGCCGAGGAAGCTTTGTGCGCTTGCAGCGGCCTTAATGGCATTGAGAGCCGAGTCCAAGCTGCCATCGGTGCCGTTTTTGAAGCCGACGGCGCAGGATAGGCCGGACGCCAGTTCACGATGCGTTTGCGATTCCGTTGTGCGCGCGCCGATGGCGGACCAGCTGATGAGATCCTGCAGATACTGGGGTGTGATGGGATCGAGCGCTTCCGTCGCCAGGGGCAGGCCCAGGGCGGAGAGTTCGATCAGGAGCTGCCGAGCAAGGCGCAGCCCTTCATCAATGCGGAAGGTTCCATCCAGATAGGGGTCGTTGATGAGCCCCTTCCAGCCGATGGACGTTCGGGGTTTTTCAAAGTAAACCCGCATGACTATGTAGAGCCGGTCTTCAAATTTATTTTTAAGTTCAACTAATCTTTCAGCATACTCAAGTGCAGCTTTTGGGTCGTGAATGGAACAAGGACCTGTGATCACGAGAAAACGCTTATCTTCCCCATCCAGGATGGCTTGAATAGTTTTTCGGGCCAAGATGACTGTCTCCTTAGCCTTCTCACTAGCAGGAATCATCTGCTTCATGGTTTCAGGTGCTGGTAGCGCTCTAAGGTCGCTAACTCTTAAGTCTCTAACTCTGCTCATCTTGTTAAGTGTTTCCTATCCATAGGGC
>Ga0181580_10005423_pt1 | contig 10366 bp, 10 predicted proteins | sample 071ome_23_FD_132413 | JGI IMG/M metagenome (GOLD analysis project Ga0181580, IMG submission 132413) | Coastal salt marsh microbial communities from the Groves Creek Marsh, Skidaway Island, Georgia - 071403BT metaG (megahit assembly) | ecosystem: Environmental > Aquatic > Marine > Intertidal...
CGGGTTTGCCGACCAGGACCGGCGCAGGGACCGTCGGCGTGAGGTCGTGATCGATGCATTGCTGGATGGCAAGGACATCCAGATTCTCGATATCGGCCTGTCCGGCTTCGGTGCATCAGGTGCGTTCGAGAAGCACGACCGGACCGTCTGGCCGACTCCCGACAGCAAGGCGGAACTGGACTACACGGATTTCCGGGGCCGCCGGATCGAGATGCTGGTGGAAATCACCAATGTGGACCCGGAAACGGGCCGGTTCGGTGGGAATTTCCTCGAAGTCAGCGGCGCGGCCTTCGATGCGATTCAGGATCTTCTGCTTCGCCGGGACCTGCGCCTGGTCAAGGGCTGACGCGCTCTCTGCGTTCCTCGCTCACCGCCTTGCGTTCACGCCAGGCAAGCCACATCGATGACCCGAAGATCACGGCGCCGCCCAGCCAGGTGTATGCGTCCGGCATCTCGTGAAATATTGCCAAGCCGATCAGCCCACCCCAGACGAGGCGCAGGAAATCGATCGGCATCACTGCGTTCGTTGAGCCGATTCGAAGGGCCTGGGTCATGGCCCATTGTGCGAACGCGCCCAGGAAACCTGCCAGCGCCAGCCACGCGATCTGAGAAAGCGCCGGTTCGCTCCAGACCGGGATCGCAGGGATCAGCGCCAGCGGTGCCATCATCAGCGCCATCCAGGCCGTCAGGGTCGAACTGGATTCGGTCCGGCTCATGACCTTGATGAGGACCAGCACCGCGCCCCACAGCAATGCCGCGCCGACAAGAACCAGCGCGTCAATCTGTAAATCCGCCGGGTTCGGCCGCACGATCACAAGCATGCCCGAGAAGCCCACGACCAGCGCGATGATGCGGCGGGGCGAGAAGCCCTCACGCAGGAAGATGGCGGCGAGCAGCACGGCGAATAGCGGTGCGAGGAAGGTCAGCGCGCTTGCCGTTGCGAGCGGCGTGAGGGTCAGACCGTAGAAAAAGAGCAGCATCGAGGACAGATGCATCACCGCCCGGGCGAACATCAGTCCGTGCCGGCGTGTGCGCAGGATCGTTACCCCGCCCTGCACCATAAGCGGCACGATGATGGCCAGCGTGAACAGGTTGTAGATGAAGGTGATCTGGAACGGGTGCATTCCCGTTCCCGCAACATGGCGGATCATGCCGTGGGTGGACACGGCCACCATGCTGGCAAGCACCATCCAGGCAATACCCACGACATTTGCGGGCAGACGAAGACGTCTCTTATCTGGCAGTTGATCGCTCACAAACCGGAAATACACCACCACAGGGTGCGTTGGGATCAACTAAGTGCGCGCTTACATCCGCTACCGGTTGACCGCCTGGGCAGAACTAGTCCTCGAAGAAGACGAACGCGCGCGTCTCAATGCTTTCGCGCGGGCGGGCATCAGCCGGCGCGGTCGGGTCTTCGAATGCTGTGTGGACGGAGAATTTTGCGCGGCCGTCATCCGCGGAATCGTAAGTCTTGATGAGCAAGGCCTCGTCGGCAGCCATGTGCGGGAAATACACCCAGTCATGGTCCGGATTACGGACGACCTGCTGAACCTCGCCGATACGATCCTTCGAATGCCGCTCCACGGTGATCAGGTCCCTCTCCCGGAGACTTCGGGCGTCGCATAGCGCCATCGGTGCCGTCTCGACCGGTCCGCCATTCGCGGAACGCCAGACATTCACGATGGCAAAGCGATGCTTGAGAAATACCTCAGCCTCGTCCGGCGGGAACAGGTCGCGCACGCGCTTGGCAGCGGATGCTGCCGTGTAGTCGTTGTGGATCACGCCGGCCGGCTCGCGCACGACCTTTTGCTCGCGCATCGATTTCGAATCCGCGCGCCGCGTGTGATCGAAAATATACACATGCTGCGCACCGGTGACGCCGCGCAGCAGCGCCTTGATCTCGGGTTCGTAAATATCGGCCACCTGGCCGTCGTCGTAGAAATCCGTGACCGCACTTGTCTGGCCGACCAGCGCGAAACCCTGGACATCAATGTCGAACGCCTCGTCCGACGCACGTCCGTCGCGGATGGACACCTCGTGATCCTCGTACATCCCCGCCCATTTTGAGTTGTCCCTTCCTGCCTCTGACGGAATGTAGATCAGGCGCTTCTCCCCGGTGTCGGTGATGTATTTCACCTTGGCGTGAAGGGGGGCAGTTTGTTCAGTTTTTGCGGTCATGGGCTGCCGCTCCGTTTGGTCGTTCGCGCACATGTGTAGGGCGTCATGTGAGATCAGGCGGGAGCAGTTATCAACCATTGCGCCTTCACAGGAGTATGTCCGCTGGCAGGCGTTGCCTGAACGCCGGTATAGGCATCCGCACATGAAATTGAACAGGTTTCCTTCCGCGCGCGCCGGTGCTAGCTAGCGGTCACACGGATGGGTGGCCGAGTGGTTGAAGGCACTGGTCTTGAAAACCAGCAGGCGTTTGCGCGTCTCGTGGGTTCGAATCCCACCCCATCCGCCATTCCCTATCCGACCTGTCCTGCCGTCTTGCGCGTACAGGGTGTCTAGGCCGATGCCGCGACATGGGAACGCACCGCACCCAGGAACACGTCGCCGAAATCCTTGAGTTTTTTGGGGCCAACGCCGTTGACCATGGCCAGTGTTTCAAGGTTTTCCGGCTTCAGGGCGCACATGTCCCGCAAGGTCGCGTCGGAGAACACCACATAGGCCGGCACATTGCGCTCGATCGCGAGATCGCGGCGGAGCGCCTTGAGCTGGGCGAACAGTTCGCCATCGATATCTTCAATTCCGACGGCGGGCCGGCGTGACGTCTGGGACGATTTCGCCTTTGGAATCGCTCGGTATTCGAACCGGTCCTCCCCGCGCAGCAATCCTTCGGAACGGGCGGCCAGCTTGAGACCGCCGTATCCCTCGACATCGATGGACAGGTATCCGGCTGCGACCAACTGACGGACAAAAGCCTGCCAGAAGGGTTTGGGTTTCGCGGCACCTGCCCCATAGGTCGGGAGTTGTTCATGCCGTCGCTCACGGATCCTGGCGGAATCGGCACCCCGCAGCACGTCGATAATGTGGGAAACGCCGAACATCTGGCCCGTGGCCGAGACCGTCTCCAGGACGGCGCGGGCATCATCGGTCCCGTCGATCAGTTCCGGGGGATCGAGGCAGATATCGCAATTGCCGCAGGCGTCTGTGTCTTCGCCGAAATAGGTCAGGAGGGAGACCCGGCGGCACTGGGTGGCTTCGGCATAGGCGAGCAGCGCATCGAGACGTTTGTGTTCTCGCCGCTTGTGTTCCTCGTTGCCGTCATCCTGAGCGATGAACTGGCGGCGCATGCGGATGTCGTCGAGGCCATACAGCATCTGCACCTCGGCGGGATGCCCGTCGCGTCCGGCCCGGCCAATCTCCTGGTAGTAGGATTCAATGCTCCCCGGCAGGTTCAGGTGGAAGACATACCGGATATCCGGCTTGTCGATCCCCATACCAAAGGCGATGGTCGCGACCATCACCACGCCGTCCTCGGCCATGAACGCTTCCTGGTTGTTGCGGCGGACCTGCTGGTCCAGCCCTGCGTGATACGGCAGCGCCCGGAAACCGGCGTCCATGAGAAGGCCGGCCACCTCCTCGGTCAGCTTACGCGACAGGCAATAGACGATACCCGATGCGCCCCGCCTCGGTTCCAGGAATTCCATGATTTGCGCGCGCCAGTCGGTCTTCGGCGTGACCCCGAGACGTAGGTTCGGGCGGTCGAAACCGTGCACCACCACGTCTCCGCGCCCGCCGAACAGTTTGCCGGCGATATCGCGCCGTGTGGCCGTGTCGGCGGTCGCCGTGAAGGCGGCGAGCGTGGCGTTGGGGAATCTGTCCTTCAGTGCCGAAAGCGCTTCATACTCCGGGCGGAAGCTGAACCCCCATTTCGAGATGCAGTGGGCTTCGTCCACCACGAACATCGCCGGGTTCAGCGCGTCCAGTGCGGACAGCATGCGCGGTGTCATCAATCGTTCGGGCGACAGGTACAGCAGGCGCACGGACCCGTCCTGAACCTTCCGCCAGTCGGCGACATTGTCGGGACGCGGGCGGTTTGAATGAATGGCGACAGCGGGCGCGCCGTTGGCACGTAACGCCGCCACCTGATCGTCCATCAGGGCAACCAGCGGAGAGACCACGACCGTCAGCCGCTCCCCCATCAGGGCGGGCACCTGGTAGCAGATGGACTTTCCGGCCCCCGTCGGCATGACGGACAGGGTGTGGGTGCCCGCCTGGAGCCGATCCACGATTTCACGCTGACCGGGCCGGAACTTTGGAAAACCGAATACGGACTGAAGGAGCTGTTCGGGACTGTCGGTCACGTTTCTGAGGCAGGTACGGGTTTGCGCATCAGAGTGATGCGCCTGCCCGGAATGTCGCAGTTCGGGAGGCGATTCGCGGAACTCCGGCCGGAAGTTTCCCACAGGAACTACATATTGAAACGAACAAGGGCGGCGCAAAGCGCCGCCCTCGGTGTCGAGCTTATGAATTTAGGGAAGGCTACTTTCCGAAGATACCCTTGATGGCATCTTCCGCTTCCTTGCCGACATCACCGCCAATGCTGCCAGCGCCGGATGTGGCGTCCTCGAGGGCCTTCTGGGCATCCTTGGTCGCCTTGTCCACCTGTTCCATGGCCGCACCCGTCAGTTGGTTGACGTCGATCTTGGCCTGGGCCACCGCATTCTGCGCCCCGTTGAGGATCGCTTCCATTACCTGATCGGCGACTTCCTCGGGTGTGGCGCCCTTGCCGTCCTTGCCGATGTCCTTGAGGTGATCGGTTGGCAGCGGCACGGACATTTTCTCATTAAGCAGTGGCGCAATGATCGAGACCTGACCGTCACGCAGGTACAGGTTTTCGATAACGATGTTCGGTCCCTTCTTGCCGCCCGAACTGCTGCCGCCGCCGGAACCGGCCTTCGACTGCACGTTCTTGTTCAGGGTTTCGAGGTTGCTGCCGCCGTCCTTGCCGAACTCATAGACGACGTCCGGCCCCTGTATCACGACTTCCTTGATGACCACCGGATCGCTCTGGACACTCGCGATGTCGAGCGTGACGGAAACCTCGTCGAACTTGAAGGCCGCGTCATCGCTGAACCCCTTGGGGTTGGTGACGCTGAACCCGCGCAGCGCGCCACGTCCGGATGTGAGTTCGATATCGACCTCGTTCAGGGTGACATTCGTCTGGGTCATCTCCGAGCCGACCTTCTCGACGGCTGCGCGGACGATATCGTTGAGGTTGCCGAGGAACACGAACACGCCGACGGCGATAATCACCACCAGAACCACCAGTCCGATCAGAATTTTCTTCATCGTGGATCTGCCTTTGTCTCAATTTGAGCAAGTGACGTATTTGTCGTCAGCATAAACGCAAAAACCCTGCCAATACTCCCGTTTTTGGCTGGATTTTGTGCAGGGCCGAAAACGAACGGCCACCCGGAGGTGGCCGCGCGCGAATACGGGACGGTGCGAAGCCTACATGACCTCGCGTTTTCCGGAGGCGAAGCTGACCTTCACTGTGATGGTCCCCTCGTTAATGAGCCAGGGCCGCACGCGGAACGAGCGCGCACCGCTGGAATGCATCGGGTCCGATGCGGCGATTTCCTTCGCATGCGCGAGATCGCGGGCGCGAACCACGAACATGCCTTCACCGCCCCAGGTCTCCTCATCGTCCTCCCAGTGCGGTCCCGCGGCGATATAGACGCCTTCCTCTTCCATCTTGGCCTGATGCGCCAGATGCGGGCCGATGTTTTCCATCACGGGGCCGAGGCCGTTGGTCGGGAATGTGTGGACGACATAGACCTGCCATTTGAGCATGTCGCCGCTGGCTTCGAGAATCTGTGTGCGTGTCGGTGGGCCGTCGGCCATGGAAATGTCTCCCTTATTGAATTGACGGAACGAATCCGCCGGAATACCCAAGCGCGGACTGTAGGCAATGGGACGCGGGCCGGACAACCCGGCCACGATGACAAACGCGCGATCCCCGCAGGAACAGATCACGAGGAACAGATACGTGTCCCGCATTCAGGATTTCGCGCCGCGTCATCGCACTCTGGTTGTTCTGGCCGCCGTCCTGGTGGCCGTCGCCGGCGTGCTGTTCGCGCGCATGCTTCTGGATGTGGGTCGTGTGCGGATCACATCGGCGCACGACCTGCAGGCCTATTTCCACGAGATCGGCTACACGCCGCGCATTTTGCGCTCGGGGCATCCCGAGGTGCCGCGTTTCGTGGTCTCAAGCGTGCCCGAGGACTGGGCGGACGAGCTGACGGTGAGCGAGAAGAAGAACCTGTTCTTCCGGGCGTTGCTGCCGATGGTCCTGATGGTCAACGAGGATATCCTGGACGATCGCGCCCGCCTGCGCGCCATGCGTAAGGAATTGTCGGAAGGGCGCAGTCTGAAAGCCCGTGATTCCGCGTGGCTGCGGGCACTGGCCGAGAGCTATGGGTTCAAGGACGATTTCGGGGAAGATGCGATGGCAATCGCTACCCTTCTGCGCAGGGTGGACGTGATCCCGCCTTCGCTCGCACTTGCCCAGTCGGCGGTCGAAAGCGCCTATGCAACGTCCCGTTTCGCGGTCGAGGGAAATGCCCTTTTCGGACAGTGGCGCATCGGCAAGGGACTGGTTCCACAACAGCAGCGCAAGCACCTGGGGGATTACCGTGTGGCGGATTTCGACACCCCGATGGCTTCGATTCGCGCCTATATGCGCAACCTGAACACCAATCCGGCCTACAAGAACTTCCGGGACATGCGCGCCTCGGCGCGTGCATCGGGCGACGCTCTGCCCGGCGCGCCGCTGGCGGCGGGACTTCGGTCCTATTCCGAGAAAGGCGAAGCCTATGTGGGCCTGCTGCGCCGTTTGATCGCGTTCAATCAACTGGCGCCGTGCGATTCCGCGAAGCTGCTCGATACGCCGGCGCGGCGCATCGTCACCGGCGCGCTTTAGTTGGCGGGGCCATTTTCCGCGAACCAGCGGAAGACGAGCGTCGCGATAACCGCGGCTCCGAACTGGATCAGAATGAACATCGGCGCGTCTTCAGGCCGGATACCGGCAAAGGTGTTCGAAAACGAACGCGCAATGGTCACGGCCGGATTGGCGAAGGACGTCGAGGAGGTGAACCAGTAGCCTGCGGTGATGAACAGTCCCACGGCATAAGGTATGGCCTCGGGACGGACGCGCAGGCAGCCGAGGATGGTCGCGACGAGCCCGAAGGTTGCAACGAACTCCCCCGTCCACTTGCCGATGCCCGTGCGTTCGTTCAGCGAGGCCGAGAAGCTGGGCTCACCGAACATCACATGGGCGATGAATACGCCGAACAGGGCCGCCACGATCTGCACGGCAACATAGATGAGCGCCTCCCTGCCCTTGATCTCACGACGGATGAGGAAGGCCAGGGTCACGGCGGGATTGAAATGAGCGCCCGAGATAGGGCCGAACACCAGGATCAGGACCGCGAGGATCGCGCCAGTCGCAATGGTGTTGCCCAGCAACGCCACGGCGACGTTCCCGTCCGACAGCGTGTCACCCATGATTCCGGAGCCGATCACGGTTGCGAGGAGAAAAGCCGTGCCGATGAATTCCGCCGCCAGGCGGCGCGCCAAACCGTGATCCGACATGCGCGAAATCTAGGCCGATTCGGGCAGCGTGCGGCCCACTTCGTCGAGATGACGCTGGAGGCTCAGACGGTCGAGCGACGCGTGCGGCAGGTTCACGAAAATCTCGATGCGGTTGTTCATCATCCGGTAGGTATCGGCGAAGGCAGCTGCGATCTCCGCATCGGTGCCTTCAGCAGCGGCGGGGTCCGGCAACCCCCAATGTGCCGATATCGGCTGGCCCGGCCAGATAGGGCAGACTTCGTTGGCCGCGTTGTCGCAGACGGTAAAAACGAAATCCATTTGCGGCGCGTCCGGCCCCGAGAATTCATTCCAGTCCTTGGAGCGAAGATCACCGGTCGGATGGTTGAGGGCCTTGAGCAAGGCAATCGCATGGGGATTCACGGTGCCGGTCGGGTGACTGCCCGCGCTGTACCCGTGGAAGCGCCCTGCCCCCACCCGGTTCATGATGGCCTCGGCGATAATGCTCCGCGCGGAATTTCCCGTGCACATAAAGACTACGTTCTTGATATCGCCGGTCATGAATCAGATCCCTGGTGTTTCGAGGCCATGACGGTATGGCGTGTGTTTGTTACAGGCACGTGACGATGTTGTGACAGTCAGGACGCACGGAAGATCGGAACCATTTCATCGACGGGCGCCGGTCGCATCAGTTTGCTTTCCTGCTTCGCCACCAGCGGGCGTATCTCTTCCTGAAAAGCGATCCAGTCCGGGTTCATCCGCACCGCATTGTGACGGCGGGTCCGGTCGTCGAAACCGTCGAAGTACCAGTAGTGATGAACCTGATGCAACGGGCCCACCATCATGAAAAATGACCCGAGCCGGTTGGTTTCCAGCGGCGTCAGGGCCCCAAGACCCCTCTTCTCGATCTCGTCCCAGTATTTTGGGAGGCTTCCCGGGCGCAGGCTGATGACCTGCTCCTCCATGATGAGGTTCCGCATCTTCTCCGCCCCCGGCAGCGGTCCATCGGTGCGTTGCCAGTACTGGTCCGGGCGGAAATGCGGCGAGAGCCCATCGACCGGCGCGGGCAGAAGGAAGTTGTTGGTCTGCTCGAGCATGATCGGGCGGACCTTCTCGAAGTAAGGCTGCAGTTCCGGCACGTGGTAGAGGCCGTGAAGGCGTTCGCGCCAGTCTTCCAGCGAGGAAAACGCATACAGATGGACGATCTGCTCCATCGGCCCGCTGACGGTGCTGAAATAGCCGATAAGACGGTCGAGAACCGGGCTGATGATATCAAAGCCCCGTTCGACCTGCAGCTCGTAGAAGCGTTCCAGCAGGCCCGGCTGTGTCGTGTAGGCGCGATGTTCCAGAATCATTGTCGTGCTCTCCTCCGGCATCACTATGAACCAAACGGGAGGTCGTGCGAACTGTCACGGCGTGTTGCGGCTTGACCGCACCGGGGCGGCCGAGCAGGCTGACCTAATGCTGCGTATCGACATCTATTCCGACACGATCTGTCCCTGGTGCTACATCGGCAAACGTCGGCTCGAACGGGCGATCGCCTCGCGCCCTGAGTTGCGGGTCGAGATCTCCTGGCGCGCATTCCAACTCAATCCGGACATGCCGACTCCCGGCATGACATGGGCGAACTATCTCACCGCAAAGTTCGGCGCGCCGGAGCGGGCCGAGAGCGTGTACGCGGCAATCTCCCGAGCGGGCCATTCGGAACGTATTTCATTCGATTTTGAGGCGATCAAACAAATGCCGAACACCGTACAGTCGCACCGTCTGGTGCGTTTTGCCGAACGCTACGGGCGGCAGGATGCGATGGTCGAGGCGTTGTTCCGCGCCTATTTCCTTGACGGCGAGGATATCGGTGACAACGAGGCACTGGCCCGCACCGCTGCTGTGTGCGGCCTTGACGGCGTGGCGGCCATGGCGTTCCTGGAGAGTGACGAGGAGCGCGATGCGGTGCTGTCCGAAGACATGCGCGCCCGCCGTATGGGGATCAACGCCGTGCCCTGCTACATCGTGAACGGGGCCTACGCCCTGTCGGGCGCGCAGGAACCGGAAGCCTTTTATCCGCTGTTCGATCTGGCCGAGGTCGCTATCGCGGCCGAGTAAGTCCAGCCAGGCTACTGCGCGGCGTTGTCGGCTTCGGCCTGCGGGTTCGCGATCTCCGCCAACTGCCGCATGAAACGCCGCACCCCCGTCATCCGCTTCTGGGAATCCGACCAGTCACGCCGATAGACCAGCTTGTGGTCGGGGCGCAGTTGCACCGTACCCGATTGCTCGGTGATGAAACTGACGAGACCAGACGGATTGGCGAAGGAATTGTCGCGGAAGGTCACAACCGCGCCCTTGGGTCCTGCATCCAGTTTCTCGACACCGGCATCCCGGCACAGCCGCTTGAGGGTAATCGCCTCCAGCAGGTTTTCGACCTCCTGCGGGATCGAGCCGAACCTGTCGATAAGCTCAGCGGCGAACGCCTCAATATCGCCGGGATCGACCAGCGCGGCCACGCGGCGGTAGAGACCGAGGCGTACGCCAAGATCGGCCACATAGGCGTCCGGAATGAGCACGGGCGCGCCCAGTGAAATGGCCGGTGTCCAGTCTTCTTCCGGCGCTTTCACGGTTCCTGCCTCGCGGGCGGCGGCCACCGCCTCCTCCAGCATCTGCTGGTACAACTCAACGCCCACTTCACGAATGTGGCCGGACTGCTCCTCGCCCAGCAGATTGCCCGCCCCGCGAATGTCGAGGTCGTGGCTGGCGAGACTGAACCCGGCCCCCAGCGTGTCGAGGGTCTGCATGACATCCAGACGGC
>Ga0181580_10005426_pt1 | contig 10365 bp, 8 predicted proteins | sample 071ome_23_FD_132413 | JGI IMG/M metagenome (GOLD analysis project Ga0181580, IMG submission 132413) | Coastal salt marsh microbial communities from the Groves Creek Marsh, Skidaway Island, Georgia - 071403BT metaG (megahit assembly) | ecosystem: Environmental > Aquatic > Marine > Intertidal zone...
ACAGAGGCATCGATCACTTCCCCCTGAAGCAAAACAAGACTATCCTTTAAGATACTCTTTTCACCATTACTATTGGTGAATTCAATATTTACCGAATTATCGTGTTCGATGACCACAGACTGTTCACTGCCATAAAAATCACCTGACTCCATATGAGCCACATGGGACTTCGATTCAGAAGACCAAGCACCCATGGAATGTGGGTTTTTCTGGGCATATTCTTTCACAGGCTTAGCGACGCGACGATCTGAATTACCCTCTCTCAGTACAGGATTCACTGCGGATCCTAATACCTTGGCATAGGTTGCTCGAGTTTGCTTTTCTTCTTCATTTTGAGGATTGGATGGGAAATCGGGGATCGTAAATCCTTTCTCTTGAAGTTCCTTGATTGCATCCTGCAGCTGGGGAATAGATGCACTAATGTTGGGGAGTTTGATTATGTTGGCATGTGGTTCAGTGGCTAGTTTTCCAAGTTCGGCCAACGCATCTGAGGTTCTTTGTTCGGGGGAAAGGGAATCCGGGAAATGGGCTAGTATACGACCTGCTAGAGAAATATCTTTAAGCTCGTATTTAATACCTGAACTAGCTGTAAAAGCCCTCAGGATAGGTAATAGAGAATAGGTTGCGAGGGCGGGAGCCTCATCAGTTTTTGTGTAGTAGACTGTTCGAGAAGACATTTTGAATATTTAGTAAAAAGTACCCCTAAAGTTTTGAATACTCATCTGCAATCATCTTCGGCAGATGACTTCTATCCGAGGAAAGAATCAGGAGGCAAAAGGATACTTGAAAACAAAAATTTCCATTGGTAAGAATGGTTTATGAAAGCATTTTTTTTAATTTTTTGGATAACATGCTCATCGCTCAATGGTCAGTTTATCGAATTAAAAAATACTACAGGCACTACCATTGAAGCTCGTGTTTTAAGTTTTCAGAATGGAAAGGTGAAATTACAACGAAATGACGGACTCACCTTTGTCGCATCTATTTCTATATTTGACTCGCAATCTATCGAAGTAATTAAGCAAAAGGTTGCCGAAATCTCGGAATCTAAAAAATCGCAAATAGTTTCTTCAGGTCCACGGGCTGAAAAGTCTAAAGTCTCTTTTTCGAAAATGAATGAAGCAGTGGGGCAGAAATTATTTGTTGATACAAATCTTTGGGATGATACCGCTGATGAGGTTGGAGGCAGGTTAAATTGGCCAGTCGAGTCAGCGACTAGTAATTCAATAAGTTGTCGTTTATATGCTTCTTCAAATTATCGTTTCCTAGGTTCTAGACCTTATTCGGCCGTTTTCTACGGATCCACGGATAATATTTCAAGTTTTTCTCTAGTTTTTGCTAACAAAGGAGATTGTTTTGCTGCTGGAGGTGTGGCTGAAGAGCATTTCAAAGATGGAACCGTTACTAACGATCCTGCTGAATTAGAAAAAATGATCGAAAGAGATGCAGAATTTATAACTCGAAAACTGGATGATATCTTGGGTCCAGGAAAACGCCAAAATTTTGGGCAGGGATCGGCTAAAAGAAAAGTCACACGTTGGGATTGGAATGATCATAGCTTTTTGGTCAGCGTTGCGGAAGGAGAATTCGTTAGTTTATCCATCGATAAAATTGAGGTAGCGGATAAACGGGGGAGGCAATCAAAAGTTGCAGATATGCATCTTCGCAGAGTGCATGAAGCCAATGTTGAAAAAAGAGATAATGGAGATGTCTTGATTTTGAATATTCCGATGGTTGATCAAGGCCCCAAAGGTTATTGTGTGCCTGCGACTTTTGAACGATGCATGAGGTATATGGAAATTCCCGCTGATATGTACCTTCTTGCTATGGCCGGTAATACAGGGATGGGCGGGGGCACGGTGATTAGCACACTGGTTAACGCAGTACAGCAAGAGGTTTGGGTTGCTGGAAGAACATTGAATACACTCAATGGTTTTCCAACTTTTAAAGAGTTGGAAAAGTACTTGAAGGACGGGGTTCCTATTCTTTGGGGAATGCACTCCACTCAATGGTTTAATGACACTGCCAATCGAAGAACTTCAATGCGAAAGGCCAGTCAGCCTGATATGTGGAGAAAGATCATCGAAAAAGCAGACGAAAAGCTTGAAGATTTATCCTCTCCTCAAAGAGGCGAGAATCTACATATCTGTATCATCCATGGTTTTAATAAAACTACCCAAGAAATCGCTTTTACGGATTCATGGGGCCCTCGTTTCACAGAAAGATGGATTTCGGCAAAAGAAGCGGAACACTTTTCAAGTGGCCGTTGTTGGGTGATTGAGTACTAATAAAGCCTTCCTTCTATTAATATGATAAATACCACTCTAGCCTCCGTTGATGATTTTTATAGTTTTCCTGTACTAGTGCTCTTTTTGTCGGTTGTTTGGGTAGTTGTTTTGATTGCTCGATTCAAATTGCACCCATTTCTAGCGATGATGAGTGGAGCGATTATAGTTGGTTTGCTTTCCGGCCCATTACCTGATCCAAGTATTGAGATAAAGGACTTTTCCATAGCAGAGTAGATCTGCAGGAAACGGATACCCCTTATGCAAATTGGACACTTGCCGTTAAGTGGAGCCTTTTAGGTTTTGGAAATATTGCAGGTGGGATCGGGTTAATCATAGCCTTGGCAGCAATAGTCGGTACATGCATGATGAAGAGTGGTGCGGCTGAGCGTATTGTTCGTCACCTTTTGTCTGTGTTTGGTGAAAAACGGGCAGGGCTGGTTTTGTTATTAAGTGGTTTTTTGCTTTCTATTCCCGTTTTTTTTGACACGGTCTTCTTTCTGCTCATACCGTTAGCGCGTGCGATGGCGATTCGTTCAGGTGGAAAATATTTGTTTTTTGTAATCGCGATGGCCGGCGCCGGTGCCATCACTCATTCAATGGTTCCGCCTACTCCTGGACCGTTGATGATTGCTGATTTTCTAAAGATTGAACTTGGATATGCTTTAATGGCTGGTTTGTTGGTAAGTATTCCTTTGGCTTGTTTAGTTTTATGGGTGGGTGCTGTCTTTGAAAAAAAGTATTCGTTTCCAATGAGAGAAATTGGAGGTATTAGCAATGAGGAATTAGAGAGCACGCTTGCTAAAAAACTCAATGAATTGCCTCCACTTTTTTTATCCTATTTACCGATTCTTCTCCCAGTTGTATTAATTTCATTTGTTTCTTGTTTGAAAGTTCTCGAAGTTCAGGGTTTTGATCTAGGAAGATTTAGTCCCCTTCAGGAAAATCCAACTTTTAGGGTCCTCTCTTTTCTGGGGGAACCCAATATTGCAATGTCTTTAGCTGCTCTTGTTTCAGTTTTTCTTTTGATCAGACAAATGAAGGGTAGTGAGACTCAGGCTAGTTTTTCTCTCAATAAAACACTGGAAGCACCTTTGATTACAGCTGGTTCAATTATTTTAATCACAGGAGCAGGTGGGGCATATGGAGGAATGATTCGGCTTAGCGGAGTTGGCGAGGTGATCGCTCAGTATGCAACTCAAATGAGTGTTTCTTATGTGATTCTGGCATGGGGAATCACGGCTTTTATTCGAATTGCCCAAGGTTCAGCAACGGTTGCAATGATAACGGGGGCAGGATTAATGGCTTCAATAATCAATGATGGAGGAAATCTTCCTTACCACCCGGTATATATTTTCCTGGCTATAGGTTTTGGCTCAATAACTCTCTCTTGGATGAACGACAGTGGCTTTTGGGTTGTACAAAAGCTTAGTGGTTTCACTGAACATGAGATGCTAAGGACTTGGTCCCTTTTATTGACGATTATCTCTGTTGCCGGATTAGTTATTAGTCTAGTGGGTTCCAATATTTTACCACTTCGATAGACTTTAGGTAGAATTTTCCATGCAACCTAAACTTAATGACTAATCGGTTAGTCAGTATCGCTTGTCGGGCGGACTGGGTTTCCGTTGTCGAATTTAGCTTCAGATATTAGGAAACCTCGCTCATCCCAACTGTATGTTGACCCATGGAGTTTTCCGTCTAAATAACTTGCCGAATAAGTTTTGAGCCCTTTGTCTGACCACCAAGTTTCTTTTCCATCTTTAACTCCATTTCGATATTGAATCGAGGTTGCTTGAACACCGTTTGAATGAAAGGCGGCACTTTCGCCATTCAATAATCCATTGTTAAATCTTTTGATATCTTTTAAGAATCCATCATTGCTGTAGATTCTGACATCACCGTCCAAGTTTTCTCCATTTTCAAGACAGATGGTAATCCCATCAGAGTTGACCGTAGACCATTTTCTCCAAGTTTCGTAAGTTCCACTGAAAGTGACCGTGTAATTGTCCGCGGGAGATAGTTGTTTCATTTCAGATTGAAGATCGAAAACTGGGTTTTCGGACACTTCTTCAAGCTCAAGTTCCTTGTAATCGAAGCCCCAACCTTCTGACACTTTGGAAAGATTGCCGTCTTTTTTCCACCAATAAGCTTTTTCTTGCCGAAAACCATTTTTATAGAAAGAGAAATGTTCTATTTCTCCCGAAAGATAATGCAGATAAATTTTTCCTGAATACGGGGAATTATCCTTTCTTAGTCTTAATCGTCTTTTAGACACAGGAATTAGACCTGAGTCATTTTCATCCCTTTTAAGAATATATTCTGGGCCCGCTCCTACAGGTGGAGTTCGGGGAATTTCGATGTTTTCATCGGTTTCAATGAATGTCCTCCTGTATGAAAAAATATTTCCCACAAATCCACTTGGTTGAATAATCTCGGTTTCTAATTGGGGTGCATCTGCTTTCAGAATCCGGGAATGAGGTTGATGCTCATTTGTCACATCATCTTGGGCAGAGTCTGAAACAGAGATGTCGGAATTGGAATCGCAGGAAGTCAGAAGCAGGTATACTCCTATCAGTACAAAAATTAATCTCATTTAAAACAGACTGATAAAATGGACAAATTACACAAGAACTCATTTTCCATGTGGAATATTCAATCCCTTTTATGTTCTTAAACCAGTCTTTATTTCTTGTTTGAATTAGCTACTGATTTTTTTAAATGTTTATCTCTTGAATACAACAAATGACCAAGAAGTTGCTCAAATAGTACATCATTTTTCCGTTCCAGGAGTATTTGTGTCAAAAAAGAAAAATGGAAAGGGTAATGTAAATGACACAATTTTGGTAGAACTTTCAAATGAGAATTCTATCAAAAGGTATACACTACAAAGAATTAATCATCAGGTTTTTAAGAATCCGAGAGATCTGATGGATAATTATTCGAGAGTAACGAGACACATTCAGTCGAAAGGTTCCCAGAAAACCTTGACACTTATTCCATCCAAAAATGGAGAATTATTTCATCTTGATCATAACGGCAACTATTGGCGAATGATGCCCTACATTGAGGGAGTTCATTGCTTTGATGTTCCTCCTGACACTAACTATGCTTATCAAGCAGCGAAGGCATTTGGCCGATTTCAGGTCGCACTTTCTGATCTCAAGGGGAACCCACTAATTCCTACGATTCAAAATTTTCATAACACATCCATGTATTACGGTGAGTATGAAAAAACGAGAGAATTGGATTTGGTAAATCGTTTGAAAGAGGTGGGTGACTTGCAGGAATTTATATTAAAAAGAAAATCTCTTTGTAGCATTATTCCAGTTGATCAACTACCTGTTAGAATCGTTCATAATGATACTAAATTAAACAATGTTCTATTGGACGAAAAAACCGGGGAAGGAGTCTCAGTCATTGATCTGGATACAGTCATGCCTGGATGTGCCCTTCATGATTTTGGGGATTTAGTTCGCACATCTTGTAACTCGGCAGATGAAGAGGAAATCGATCTTACAAAGGTCAAATTTTTAACCGATTATTTTGAGTCGATTGTTCAGGGTTATCTGGATGCTACCCAGGAAATGCTTACAGGTCCTGAAATAGATGGCTTAGGAGTTGCTCCTTTGGTGATTACTTACGAGCTGGGTATTCGATTTTTAACAGATTACCTGAAAGGTGATCAGTATTTTAAAATCACTCACCCAACTCAAAATCTTGAGCGAGCAAAGGTGCAGTTTAAACTGCTTGAATCCATGGAGAAGTCCCGTGAATTCATGAATGAGGTTATTTCGGTGGAATGGAAGGTCCGATCAGACCGAAAATCTTCGGTTCGTACTTAATCAATTTGTAATAATTCGCTTTTTGAGTGGCACATTTTCTGCTCTAAGCGGATTGAATGCATAAATCATTTCCTCGTAGACTAGAAGAACAAGTAGCAAAGATATCTGCTTACATGAACTTACCTGAACCTGCTTCAGGAGATACACTAGTTCGTTTGGTTCGGTTACCTGCTAAAGGTAGAGAGACTGTGGTTGATGTTAATAATTGTGGGTTCAGGTATCGTTTACGGGTGACCCGCTTTCTGCAATCTTTCAGGGAAAGTTTTTTGAATCACGAGTCGGGTAAAAGCGAGAATATGCATTTTCCTCCAGTTGAAATTTCCTCTTCTTATATAGATGCAGACAGTCCGACAATAAGACTCCTTGATCACCTGAATTTTGATGAATTTACCAATGATTTGGAGGACGATATTCACGCCGATCATTTTTTTCTTTTTCACACCAATTCCAAAGACTTTGGGTGTCATGGAATCTCCAATCCACATCAAAAGAAGTGGCCTGAGAATTGGTTGCTTCTGATCAATCACACTTACGGTTTAGAGCTTTTTCCCCCTCGGCGATTAGTCTATGACGCGTCAGGCACGATGATGACCTGAAATTTAATTTTTCTTTTTTCGAGCCAAAAGTCCTTGTTTGAAAAAGTTATTATTTAAAAGTGTAGGTGTTTGCATCCTTATTTACCTTTTTTGGTTTTTGTACCCGGGATTACGAGTAGCCAAATTTTACATAACAGACAGGTCAGGAGAACCTTCCATTCTTCTAAATGAGAGTGATGTGGATGATGCAAGTAAGATTAATCGAGTCGAGCATCGAGGTATAATTGAGCTTACATCTGACTTGAATAAATCAATTTTACTCGTAAGGAATGCTCTGGCACGTGCCAAGATTGATGGATTCAAAGTTATGCCGATGGGTGCTCGGCACTCAATGGGTCAGCAATCTTTTCAGGAGGGCGCTATTTTACTGAATACGCTTCCCATGAATGCCATGGAAATGAATGGTAGTTTATTGAAAGTACAGGCAGGTGCCCGTTGGTTTCAGGTAATTGATTTTTTGGCAGAGTTTGGGATGACAGTTGAGATTATGCAAAGCAATTCTGATTTTTCGGTAGGAGGAACGCTCAGTGTCAATGCTCATGGTTGGCAACCGGGGCGGCCTCCTGTATCTTCCAGCGTGAACAAAATTTCTGTTCTCACGGTGGATGGCGAAATTCAAATTTGTTCAAGAACAAAGAATACCGAGCTTTTTCGCCATGTGCTCGGTGGATATGGTTTATTTGGCGTTATCCTCGAAGCATGGATAAGACCAGTCCCTAACAGGGTCCTTCATTCATCGAGTCAGGAAGTGCCGGTCGATCGATTCTCCAGGGTTTGGCAGCAGATTACAGAGGAGGGAGCCGAACTTGCTTACGGTCGATTATCGGTAGCACCTGCATCTTTTTTTGAAACTGTATGGTTGAGTAGTTACAGTGCTGTGGGTGCAGACATCGCAAATAATCCAGAACCTTATGTTATTGATGGAAAAGCCCGATTATCCCGGGCAATTTTTCGTGCTTCTTTAGGTAGCAATCGAGGGAAAACCCTTCGCCATTGGATGGAAAGATCTTTTGGGGGGGAATTAAGCGGAACTTCTCCTCTCACGCTTGCTAAGCGAGCCAGCCAAGGTTTTTGGGAATCATGATCCATCTAAGCGGGATCTTCTTCTGGAGTATTTTGTTCCCCTGGGTCAATTTTCAACATTCGTAAAAAAGGCCGCTCCAATTATCAAACAAGAATATGATAGCCTACTTAATGTGACCGTTCGAGAAATTGCCCAAGATGTCGATTCAGCTCTTCCTTACGCCCGAGAAGATATGTTTGGCTTGGTTATTCTCTTCACCATCGATCGTACTATTGAAGGCGAGAAAGGGATTTCAAAGATGGCAAGTCAACTGATTGACTTAGCTGACAGTCTGGGAGGAACTTTTTACCTACCTTACCGTAATTTCGCTACTCCTGAACAAATCAGGAGAGGTTATCCAGACTTTTCGAGGTTCCTGGCAAAGAAAAAAGAATTAGACCCACAGGAAATCTTCAGCAGTGGATTTTATCAGCAGTATCGTTAGAACCAAAGGCGGATACTCGAGCCAATCGTCCATCCACGGTATTGAGTGAAACCAGTTGATTTCAATTCGTCATGCTGAATTCCACTGATCACCTTAAGGTTTTCACCGCAGAGGTAGTAGTTGAGCCCCAGGTAAACTGCCTGATGTTCATCTCCACGCCCGCTATTTAAATCAATGGAAGAGTTACGAGCATCCGCAAGGGGTGCGTATCGACTGTTCAATTTAAGCCCCTCAGCTTGGTCAGCTTTTTGATAGAGGTATCTTCCAACTAATTTAAGTTTCTCATCTTTGAGCCAGTACATGGGCATGAGTACGATTCCTCCAAAGTCGCCTTCCCGATTGGGGTTTGTCTGATCGCCATTGTCTCCAAACGCCAGGGTGCTGTGCAGGGCCCATGGTCCGGTACCAATTCGGTTAACAAGGGACAAGGCCCATTCGTTCCCACCAGCCAGACGATCCTCTTCGGCAGAGCCATCCTGCTTGTAATACGAAATCCAGTACTCGAGTAATTCGTAGGAACTTCCTTCAGAAAAGTCGCCCAACCAGGATCCGTAGTAAATTTTGCTGTCTTTCCAACCGCCGATATAGTTATCATAAGTGCCGGAAAAAACCGCGGTGTCAAAAGTATGCTTACCGGAAGTCCATTTCACCCAGGCGGCCAATGGATTGCCCTTTTCTTTGTCGTAAAGCCATAATTTATTGGCAAAAGAGGAGCGTTCAAGGCAATTGATTACGGTGGAAGATCTTTGCCATTCATCCGCCATACGACCAGTTCTTCGGCCATACCCAAATTGAAGTGCATCGAGGCCCTCGATTTGCCAAAACTGATCGGCATCGAAGGTGATATTAGCGGCACGAAAAGTTTCATGTCCCCACTGCCGGTAGTCCCCTGGGTAGGCGTTTCGGTCGTTGGATAATTGGCTGACCACTTTGAACTTCCAGTAGGTACTAAATTTTCCGGTTAATCCCATCCAAAACCTTCTGAATTCTTCAAAAGAATCGTCGAATGCCTGTCCGGTCTGATCCGTACCATCGATATGTCCAATTTGGTGCTGATAAGACAGGAAAAGTTCTGCCTGTTGCAGACCTGAAGAATCAGGGTTTTCGTAAAATTCACCAAATTTTTTTAAGTCTTTGCAAAATTCATCACTAAGCTGGGCAAACCCAACTATGTGAGAAAGAATAAGGATGGGGGCACAAAGGGATAATGTCTTAAAATTTAGGCAAAACATGAGTATTTCCTAATTGCCTAAGGGAGATCGGTCAATCAGCATGATGAGATGACAGCCAAAGATTATTTTTTGCATGGTCTCTTGAGTTCACACTCTGGAGACAAGAAGATTTTACAGAGACAACTTCATTGGACATTAAGGATTACGGCTGCCTTGTGTTTTATCGGGCACGGTACATGGGGTTTGATTACTAAATCCGGATGGTTACCTTTCTTTGCCTCACAGGGAATCGAGCCTGAAATTGCCTGGTCTATGCAACCGCTCATTGGCGCATTCGATATTTTGATGGCTATTCTTTTACTGCGGGGTAGTAACCGGGCGATCTTGATTTGGATGTTTTTATGGGCTCTTTGGACTGCCATTTTACGTCCATTAGCTGGGAATCTTGAAAAGGTGGAAGTTGATGGAGAGTGGGTGGTGCAACTAGCCACGGACTCGATGCGGGTAGCTAAGATGCAAACCTGGGAATTTTGGGAGAGGGCAGGGAATTGGGGGCCTCCATTTATGCTCTTGGTGATGGGGGGTGCGTTCGCAATTACCCGAAAAGATTTATTTTCAAATTATCAGGAGCCGGAAATTAAGGAATCTACGATCAATACCGTTTTCTTTCTATGTAAAACCTGCTTAGCCCTTTTACTAATTGGGCATGGCGGTTTCGGTTTTGCGGTGGAAAAACAAATGTTGATCAATCACTGGCAATCGATCGGAGTCGATGCGGATGTAGCTTTCATCACCCAGATTGGGTATGGGGAATTAGCCCTGGGGGTATTGATCTTTTTGGCTCCGTTTAGGCCCCTTATCTTTTTGGCCCTGTTTTGGAAACTGTTTACTGAGTTTTTATATGTACCGGCGGATACTGTTACCGGAATGGGAATCGTGAATATCTTTGAATGGATTGA